>JACCEC011546939.1_pt1 | contig 16752 bp, 18 predicted proteins | sample 7450121 | NCBI WGS metagenome assembly JACCEC01 (sample SAMN15323455, study PRJNA562643) | freshwater metagenome | isolation source: river surface water | place: USA:Blue River Watershed | collected 2017-08-18 | reverse complement strand
GGGATGGTCGGTCCCAACTGGTTCCGTTTAGCATTGTTCCGAGCATCAGTCATAACGAAGATTTTGGCATGACTTTCACCGTGAGAGCGGGGTATCTCTATGAGCGCAACAAGAGTGTTCGTAGCACGCCTGGTTGGCTGCGGTGTTTTCGATCCGGTCGGTGACCGAGTCGGCAAGGTAGTTGACGTTGTTATGTCGTACCGCCAAAAACTTGCCCCTAGGGCAAAGGGCCTCCTGATTGAGATTTCTGGCCGCAGGCGAGTGTTTTTGCCAATGGCTCGCGTGACAGCAATCTCTCCCGGCCAGGTAATCACCAACGGTCTTATTGACCTTCGACGCTTCTCCACGCACGGCCAAGAGTTTCGCGCCATCGCCGAAATGCTAGGAAGAAAAGTAAAGCTGACTAGCCCTAATCGTTTTGGCAAGATTGAGGATTTTGCAATCGAACAAAACAAGCGCGGCGAATGGAACATGACAGAGCTATTCATTCGTAAACAAACCAAGGCTGGCAATCCATTCAAAAAAGGCCCAACAGAGTTTGTGATGTGGAATGACATTGCTGACCACCAAGAAGATGTGACTTCGGAAGATGCCAAGCAACTGCTGAGCACCGTTGAAGACTTGAAGGCAGCTGACCTCGCAAACGCTGTAATGGATCTGCCAGAAGAGCGGATGCTCGCCATTGCGGAAGAGTTGGATGATGAGCGTCTTGCTGAACTCCTTGAGGAGCTTCCCGAGGAAGAGCAGCTCGAGATCATCAACGATCTGGAAGATGAGCGTGCTGCAGAGGTTCTGGATCTGATGGGTCCAGATGACGCAGCGGATCTAATGGCAAATCTGCCAGCTGAGCGCACCGAAGCACTGCTTGAGATGATGGACGTTGAAGAAGCAGAAGATATTCGTCAATTGCTGCAGTATGAGCCATACACTGCTGGTGGTTTGATGACGCCGGAACCAATTATTTGCTCATCAGAGACAACGGTTGCGCAAGCACTTGCACTGGTTAGGCGCGCAGCAGTTGAACCTGTTTTGGCAGCGCAAGTTTTCGTAACTATGCCGCCCTTTGAGACTCCAGCTGGTCAGTATCTAGGAGTTGTCCACTTCCAGAAACTGCTGCGCTATCCACCCGGAGAGCGACTAGGAAACTTGATGGACACTGAGCTGGAACCTGTCTCGGCAGATGCCCAGATCAAGCAAATTCACCGAGACCTTGCAACCTATGACCTGGTGGCACTACCGGTTGTCAACAAGGATGGAAATCTACTCGGTGCAGTTACGGTAGATGACGTTTTGGATCACCTACTGCCCGATGACTGGCGAAGTGAGGAGGAATGATGGCTAAGAACGATTCACAACTGGAAAGCCCACTGGGCCGCCGATCAGTGCTTCGAGTGCCATATTTTGACCACGAGACCGTGGGTCGAATTTCTGAGCGCTTCGCTAGAGCGATGGGAACCGGACTTTTCCTAATTGGCATGACAATCGTTATTGCCATCTGGATTACCTGGAACACCTTGGCGCCGGCTGATTTGCAGTTTGATCCTCGAGGTCTTAACTTCACGCTGCTAACGCTGCTGCTGTCAATGCAGGCCTCCTATGCTGCTCCACTGATTTTGCTTGCGCAAAACCGTGATGCAGATCGTGATCGAGTTAAGTTTGAACAGGATCGTCAGCGAGCCGAACAAAACCTGGCCGACACCGAGTATCTTGCCCGCGAAGTCGCTGCTCTAAGACTCGCACTCGAAGAACTTGCCACTAAAGATGAGATGCGCGATGAAATCCAAAAGGCACTGCGTGAAGTCGTCGAAGAGATTAAGCCTCGCAAGCCGAAGAAGGCTAAGTGAGCAAAGCGCTCTCGGCTCTCAGTGGGGTCATTGACCCAGAGCTCAGAAGACCCATCACGGAACTCGATATGGTGGGAGCGATTTCTGAATCCGGTAATGCTGTTGAAGTAGATATCAAGCTGACAATCGTTGGTTGCCCAGCAGCCCAGGCAATTGAGCGCGATGTCAAAGCGGCACTTTCCAAAGAGTTTTCTAGCGTCCAAGTCAACATGAAGACAATGAGCACTGAAGAGCGAGATGCTCTGAAGAAGAAATTGCGCGGGGATAAGCCAATTCGCTTCAATCCATTTGCCCAAGAAAATTCTTTGACCAGAGTGATTTTTGTTGGAAGTGGTAAGGGTGGCGTTGGTAAGTCGACTCTGACGGTGAATCTGGCAGTAGCGCTTGCTCAACTTGGAAACAAGGTTGGACTGCTAGACGCTGATATCTTTGGCTACTCAATCCCGGGTCTAATGGGAATTCACCAATCCCCCACCAAGGTGGATGAGCTGATGTTGCCACCAATTGCTTTTGATGTGAAGGTGATTTCGATTGGCTTTTTTGTGCAGGACAACAAACCAGTTGCCTGGCGCGGACCCATGTTGCACCGAGCGATCGAGCAGTTCCTAACGGATGTCTACTGGGGAGATTTGGATTTTTTGCTGGTAGATCTTCCACCCGGCACCGGTGATGTTGCAATTAGCCTGGGCCAACTACTGCCAAATGCTCAGTCCATTGTCATCACTACCCCGCAGGCATCGGCAGCAACCATTGCTGAGCGCTCGGGTGCGATTGGACTGATGACAGGCCAGAGCGTCCTGGGAGTAATTGAAAACATGAGCTACTACGAAACTGCCAGCGGCAGAGAGTATCTGTTTGGCGAAGGTGGTGGTCAATCCGTGGCCAACAGGCTGTCTGAACTTAGCAAGACTGAAGTTCCACTCCTTGGCCAGATACCAATTAGTAAACTGCTCAGAAGTAGTGCCGATCAGGCTCTGCCAATCGTCAGCTCTGATTCAGCAGACCCTGCAGCCAGGGCTATTGTTGAAATCGCTAAGAACCTGGGCCAGCAACCCAGGGGTCTGAGCGGGAAGAAACTAGGGCTAAATCCGATTTAGGAATGTATGCAAACTATTGCCATCGTTGATCCACTAACCGGTCAAAAACTCCACGACATTGAAGCCCACTCCGCTACGGATGTGGCAATGAAATTTCAAGCTGGCCGCGAGGCTCAGAAGGCTTGGAACAAACTAGGTCCAGCTGGTCGCTCCAAGATCGCTCACAAACTGGTTGATGTTCTGATTGCCAACCAAGAAGAGTTGATGGATGTCTTGCAGAAAGAAACTGGCAAGTCCAGAATGCATGCTTTTGAAGAGGTGACGGGAGCATTGGCTGCAATCTCCTACTACGCCAAGGTCACACCAAAGCTTCTACGAAGAAAGAAAGTAAGGGGTGGTGTACCACTTCTAATCACCGCCTATACCGAACCTGCTCCAGTTGGTGTCGTTGGAATCATCACACCTTGGAACTACCCACTTGCTCTGACCATGATGGATGTCATTCCAGCGCTGCTGGCTGGAAACTCGGTGGTGCAAAAGGCTGATAACCAAACTGCCAAGACAGTCACCATGTCTAGAGACCTAGCGGTTAAGGCGGGAGTGCCGGCGGATATTTGGCAGGTAGTTCACGGAGATCCTGCTGAGGTTGGAAATGCAGTCACTGATAATGCTGATTACCTTGCTTTCACTGGTTCAACCGCAACTGGCCGTTTGGTAGCGCAGCGAGCTGCGAGTCGACTAATCGGTTACTCGCTTGAGCTAGGCGGAAAAAACCCGATGATCGTGATGCCAGGTGCAAACCTGGCAGAAGCGGCTGAAATGGCGCTAGCCAGTGCTTTTGGCAACGCCGGTCAGCTCTGCGTTTCAATTGAAAGACTTTACGTGCCAAACCATGCGCTAAAAGAATTTGAAGGGATTCTGAAAGACAAGGTGGAGAGCCTCAAAGTTGGCGCTTCAAACCAGTTCGACTTTGACCTGGGAGCCCTAAGCTCCAAGGCCCAGTTAGAACGAGTTTCCGGCTTCGTAGATCGAGCGCAATCAGAAGGCGCTCGCCTGGTCACCGGCGGTAGAGCACTTCCAGAAATTGGCCCCAACTTCTATGCGCCAACTGTGTTGGCCGATATTCCGCACGGTGCAGAAATTCTGCACAAAGAAGTCTTCGGACCAGTGATTGCACTGGTTGGCTATGACTCATTGGATGAAGCGATCGAACTTGCCAACGCCACTGAATATGGACTAAACGCTGCTGTGGTTGGTCATCCAAAGCAGGCGCTAGAAGTTGCATCCCAGCTAATGGCAGGATCGGTAAACATCAATGAGGGTTACCGCGCATCCATGGCAACGATGGCAGCGCCAATGGGTGGCATGAAGCAGAGCGGTATGAACAGAAGAAGCGGTCCTGGTGGCTTACTGCGCTTCACAGAGAACCGCACCATTGGAGTTGCAAACAAGTTACCAATTGGACTTCCCAGCCGAGCAAAGGATTATCGCAAGATGGCTCCGCTGATGACGAAGCTGGCTAAGTGGATGGGTAAGTTCTAGGTCGATTCCAGATCGAATGGCGGGGTTTCACCAAGCTCTAGTTGTCGCTGTGGTGGCTTAGGCCTGTTCAAAGTTTCAGCCACAGTCGGCTTGCGCTTTTCTTCTAGCAGTGCTTCTCGAACAATTCTGCGCGGGTCATACTGCCTTGGATCAAGTTTCTTCCAGTCCAGATCTTCAAAGCCATCACCCAGCTCCTGTTTCATTTGAACCTGAGCGTTGTCAATCATGCGCTTTCCCTTTTTAACCCACTCGCCCATTTGCTTGGCGTAATAGGGAAGGCGTTCTGGTCCGATGATAAGGACGGCGAGTAGGGCAAGCAGAAGCAGCTTCTCCGCACTCAGTCCAAACATATCTAGAGTTTAGCTCTTCGAATACCTGGGTTTTTCCCGTTTCAAACCTAAGCTGGTGCCCAAGATGATTGACAAGATAACGAGCTGGAAATTCGCTGAAGACTTCGCAAGCGAACCCGCCGAGATTCGGGCTGCCCGTCGCAGTGCTAATGAGTTAGGCGTCGAGTCAGTTACCGAGGCAACTGGAAATCAATTAGCCGTGATCGCCGGTATCAGCAAAGCAAAGTCGATTGTCGAGGTTGGCACAGGAGCAGGAGTTTCTGGTCTGTGGCTGCTTTCCGCATCCTCGGATTCAGTTCTCACCACCATCGATTCAGAGCCGGAGTATCAACTAGCGGCAAGAGAAAACTTCAAGAAAGCTGAAATTGCCAGCTCAAGAATTCGAGTGATTTCAGGCAAGGCTCAATCTGTTTTGGCCAATATGGCCGAGGCTGCCTATGATTTGGTTTTCCTAGATTTGAACCCGGTTGATCTCACAACCGTCTTGCCCTTGGCGATAGGACTTACGAAACCAGGCGGGACACTAGTGATCGCTCATGCCCTCTGGCGCGATAGGGTGCCCAATCCAACTCTGCGGGATGAAGAAACATCTGGAATTCGCTCTGCCATGCAGGCGCTAGCAGACAGCGAAGATTTCTTGGTTTCAGTTTCTTTGGTAGGCGATGGCCTACTGATCGCCAACAAGCGATAACTACTTCTTGATTACCCCAGCCAGCACTTTGTGAAGCTGCTTTGCCTCTTCTTCGTTTACCGACACCACTAAGCGGCCGCCGCCCTCCAGCGGTACCCGAAGCACAATCAGACCCCTGGGCTCGCGCTCGGCTTCCATCGGACCATCACCGGTACGTGGCTTCATAGCTGCCATGAGATAGCTCTCCTTGGGGTTTGTCGAAACCACAATTATCCCAGATTCTGCTGGCTTAGCCAAACCACCCTAGACAGAAAGCCAGCTGCGCAGGCCCTTTTCAACATCAAAAAGGTGGCCAACTGGCAAATTCTCATTATCGGCATGAGCGAGTGAGGGATCGCCTGGGCCAAAGTTGATGGCCGGAATACCCAGAGCGGAAAAGCGGGCCACATCCGTCCAGCCATACTTTGGCCTTGCTGTTGTGGCAGTGGCAGCCAGGAACTGTCTTGCCAGCTCAGTGTCTAGGCCAGGGCGAGCCCCCTCTGCCACATCGACAAATTCAATTTCAAAACCACTAAACAAATCTTCAATCTGTGCCTTTGCAGCCTGCGCATTCTTGCTTGGAGCAAACCGGTAGTTGATCTCAACCTCACAGAGGTCTGGGATTACGTTGCCAGCAATTCCCGCCTTGATAGAGACCGCATTCAGGCTCTCCCGATATTCCAGGCCATCAACCGCAATTGTCTGTGGCTCAAAGGCGCTCAACTTTTGCAAGATTGGGGTGGCTTTGTGAATAGCGTTCTCCCCCATCCATGGCCTAGCAGAGTGGGCCTTTACACCTTTAGTTCTGATCAGAGCCCGAAGGGTTCCGTTACAACCGCCTTCAACTAAGGCTGAGGTTGGTTCACACAAAATTGCAAATTCGCCCTTTAGAAGTTCAGGGTGGTTTTGGGCTAATCGGCCCAGGCCATTTTTTGAACTATCCACTTCTTCGTTGTCATAAAAAATCCAGCTGATGTCATAGCGCGGGTTCACTAGCTCGCTAGCCAGCTTGAGCATGACCGCGACCCCGCCCTTCATATCGACACTGCCTCGACCAACAATCACCTGTTCACGCTCGAAGTGATGAAGTTGAGAGGGAAGATTGTTGGCAACTGGAACTGTATCGATGTGGCCGGCAATCACAACTCTAGGCTTGCCAGAATTGGTGCTAGCAACAACGGCATTGCCGTCTCTAAGAACTCTTAGGTGAGGAAGAGCCAGGGCCCGCTCAATAGCATCGGCCAGCTGTTTCTCTGAGCCTGAAACCGACTCAATGTTGCAAAGATCCATGGTTAGCTCGACCAGGTTCTTGCTCAAATCGATGGCGCTCATGCCCAAAAGGCTACCTGTATTCTGGTTCGAATGAGTGGCTTTCTAAACGACAGTGCCTGGGGGCATGGGCTGGCAACAATTGCCAGCGATGGCACCGTGCTTGATGTTTGGTATCCAGCGCCTTCGCTTGGTCCTGCTCCGCAATCTGACCTGCAGTGGTTCCCACCAAAAGAATTAGACCTGGTGGCAGGGGAAGATTCACTCAGGGAAGTCAGAACTGAAGTAATCCGCCAGGAGATTGAACTTTCGCTTCCCGTCACCTCAACTGCCGATGCCTATCTCAGACTGCACCTTCTTTCACACCTACTGGTGAAACCAAACAGCATCAACCTTGAGGGATTGATTCCTAATCTTCCTATTGTTGTCTTCACCAACCGTGGTCCGGTATTGCCGGAGGTATATCAGCAAAAGGCGCTCGAGTTTAGAAAGGCTGGAGTTTCTGCTCACTCGCTCGATAAGTTCCCACGCCTAATTGACTACGTGACGCCTGCAAAGGTGAGAATTGCAGATGCCAATCGAGTTCGTCTGGGAGCCCACCTCTCCCCAGGCACCACCATCATGCATGAGGGCTTTGTGAACTTCAACGCCGGCACCCTTGGCACTTCCATGATTGAGGGAAGAGTCTCGCAGGGAGTTGTAATCGGAGATGGTTCTGACATTGGTGGTGGTGCATCAATAATGGGAACTCTCTCGGGTGGCGGAAAGCACAAAGTTTCGATTGGCGAAAGAGCATTGCTGGGAGCTAATTCTGGCGTTGGTATCTCGATCGGCGACGACAGCATTGTTGAGGCTGGGCTTTATCTAACTGCCGGCACCAAGGTGAAGTTGATAGTAGATCAGCGCTCACAAATTGTAAAAGCAAGCGAACTCAGCGGTATGCCAGGACTGTTGTTTAGAAGAAACAGTCAGAGCGGTGCCGTTGAAGCAATAGCGCGTGAAGGTGTTGGGGTTTCTCTCAACGCTGACCTGCATGCCTAGGAACTAACTGAATCCCAACCTTTTGCTTCCAGCGGTTTTGAGTCGAGATAAACGCCGCTGCCTGCCTCCACTGAACCAATTCGCTTAAAACCCGCTGGGACATTTTCTGCTGGGAAACTAGCAAGAAAGCCGTGGTCTTCCCCGCCAAATAGAACCCAGTCCAATGGATCAAATTCCTTGCCGTCCCGGGCACTGATTGATTGAGCAGCTTGCTCTAAAACTGCAACATAACCCTGCAAATCAGAGCTTTTTATTCTCAGCAAAACATTTGATGAACTAGCCAAACGATTAGCATCCAGTGCCAGAGAATCTGAGATGTCGAGCATTGCATTAGCCGAACAAGTAACTGCTGAATTGATAGGTGGCTTTGGTCGAAGCTGCACCTGCACCAACTCCGGATAACTTGCTGCTAAGGAATTATCTTTATGAAGCAATAAAGAAAGCCCGGCAGCTGCTTTTCCCAGTGTGCCAGCGACAGCCAAAACATCGCCAGGCTTGGCTCCGGTCCGAAGGATTGGTTTTCTATCTCTTAGATCACCGTGGGCTGTGACAGCAACCACTATTTGATCGGCTAGGGCTAGATCACCGCCCACCACCGCGGCAGTTGGTGCAAGTTCATCGAGGGCAGCTTGTAAGCCTTTTGCAAAGTCTTCTAGCCAGCTTAATTTTGTGTCACGAGTAATTAATAGAGCTACCACTAAGGAAACCGGCTCGGCGCCCATGGCTGCCACGTCAGAAAGGTTGGTAGCGGCAGCTTTATAACCAATGTCGAAACCGCTCGATAGATCACGTCGGAAGTCGCGTCCTTCAACCATTGAGTCGGTTGTGACAACGAATTGATTTGAACTAAGCCCAATTACCGCCGAGTCATCACCGGAGCCAACCAGGGTTGAGGCAACCGGCTTAAAGTGGCTGACAGTTTGCGCCAAAGCGCTTCTCTCACCAATTTCTAAGACGGTTTTGCCCTCGTACTTCACCAGACAACGCTAGCCTTAACCCGATGCGAATATTGCTTGCTTTTCCCATTCTTCTGCTCAGTGGCTGTGCCACAACTGTAAATCTCGAGGCAGCAGAAGATGCCAACAATCCAGCTTGCGCAGAGGTAATGGTGCGGCTGCCGGATGCGCTAGGAGAGCACCAGGAGCGATTCACAAATTCTCAAGCCACTGCTGCTTGGGGTGATCCTGCCGCAGTGTTACTGCGCTGCGGACTTCCACAAGTTACAGTTTCAGAGCTTCCCTGCGTCACAGCTGGAGATTTTGACTGGTTGGTAGATGAGTCGCAAGCCCCTAGCTACAGATTCATTTCCTATGCGACTAATCCCGCTGTTGAGGTGATAGTCGACTCAGATGTCGCATCTGGCGTTACTTCTCTCGAATCGCTTGAGGCCGCCGTGAGTGTGCTTGAGCAAACAAAGCGCTGCACGGTAATCAGCAATTAGCGCTGAGTAACTAATCCTGTTTGGATGAGGGTCTCCACCAACTCCGAATAACTTACTCCGGATGCTGCTAGCAGTGATGGATACATTGAAATCGGAGTAAAACCAGGCATCGTGTTGATTTCCGTGATCACAAAACCTTGATCAGTCAAAAAGAAATCTGTTCTGGCAAGTCCCGAACAGCCGATTGCTCGAAAAGCAGTAACTGCAGCCTGCTGCATTTGATCCAGCTGTTCTTGATTGAGGTTAGTTGGAACCAGTAGTTCTGCTGAATCGTCGATGTATTTTGCCTGGTAGTCGTAGAACTCACTGCCGTGAAGTTTGATTTCACCAGCCAGCGATACTTGCAGAGTTCCGTTCGGTCGCTCCAAAACTGAACACTCCACTTCCCTGCCAACTACTTGTTTCTCAACCAAAACCTTGTCATCAAATTCAAAGGCGCTGTCAATAGCGTCGGCGAGTAATGCTTTTTCCTTGACCTTACTGACACCAACCGAAGAACCAGATCTAGCCGGCTTTACAAAGCAAGCTGGGGAAATAAATTTCTCTGCACTTGCAAGTAACCTTGCCTTGTCTTGTTGCCAAGTTTGCTTGTCAACAACCATTTCCTCGGCGACGGCTAAACCAGCCTGTCTAAAAATGCGTTTGGAATAAACCTTGTCCATAGCCAACGAGGAGGCCAAAACTCCATTGCCCACGTATTTGATTCCACAAAGCTGCAGCAAGCCTTGGATACTTCCATCCTCACCGTTCACTCCATGCAATACGGGAAATGCAATGTCAATCAGACCCAGTGATTCCCCATTGGTGAGCCTTAGCTCGCCGCCACCAATTGGCATAATCAGTTCGGGCGATGCCTCACTAACTTTTGGATAATCAGTTAGTTTCCAGTGTGAATCAATGTTGTGGAGGACGAAGCGGCCAGTTGGAGTGATGCCAATTGGAATAACTTCGTACTTTTTCTTATCGATTGCCGAATAGACGCCAAGTGCGCTCACGCAGGAGACTGAATGCTCAGGTGATGCTCCCCCATAAATTAGAGCTAGCTTGATCAAGACTCCACCTCAACGTCATCTGCCAGGTTCAGCTGTTTACCAAACTCTGCTGGCTTCATTCTGCCCTCAATGACGTCGTGCACCTGGCCAACAATCGGCATTTCTATGCCAAGACGATTGGCAATGCTCAGAACCGGCTCCACCGAACTGAGTCCCTCTGCTGTTTGCTTGAGTCTCGTCAAAACTTCTTGTTTTTCAATTCCCTGCCCCAGCATTTCCCCAGCCCGGAAATTTCTGGAAAGAGAGGACTCACTGGTGGCGATTAGATCGCCCAGTCCCGCTAGCCCAAACATTGTTCTTCTTCTAGCGCCGTGAGCAACCGCAAACTTTGTAATCTCCGATAGACCGCGGGTCATGATTGAAGCTTTGGTGTTCTGGCCATATCCAATTCCAGAGACGATTCCAATTGCTACCGCAATTAGGTTCTTCAAAACCCCACCCAATTCGGTGCCAATGACATCTGAGTTTGTAAATACAGTGAAGTAATCACTCGAACATACCCTGGCGACTTCGCTGGCTCTTTCCTGATCCGCGCAAGCCGCGACAGCTGCTGCCGGCTCCTGATGCGCAATCTCCAGAGCAAGATTCGGTCCAGACAAAACTGCAACCTGCGATATGTCGCAGCCAGTTGCCTCTGCAATAACCTCGCTCATTCTCTTGCCAGTGCCTGACTCCAGACCCTTCATTAAGCTAATCAGAGTTGCCTTCGCTGGAATTAGAGAACTCCACTGCGTGAGCGATTCTCTGAGCTGCTGAGAAGGAATTGCGATATAGATTTGCTCAGCATCTTTCAAAGCTGTTTCAATGTCAGATGTTGCAGAAATAAGTGAAGGTAAAGCTATCTCTGGCAAATAGTCAGGATTCTGTCTTTCCCGGTTGATCTGCTCACTTTGCGAAGGCCTTCTAGCCCAGAGCGTGACATCTGTTCCACCATCGGCAATGACTTTGGCAATTGTGGTTCCCCAACTACCAGCCCCAAGAACAACGATGCGACTCATCGCTTCTTCCTGAAGTTGCCAGTCTCATCCTGGTCGTGCTCACTTGGGTTCCATAGCTTGGCAGGTGGCGTCTCTCCTCGGAGCTCGCCCACTAACGCAGCAATGGTCTTCATGACCTTGCCAGTTGCATCGTTTACCTGTTCCGTAGTTGGGTTTGTGCCAATGTCCAGATAAATAGGATCACCAATTTTTACTCTCACCAAGTGAAAAGGATTTGGCCGAAACTTTAGGTTGTAATTACCAAGAATCTTGTGAACGCCCCAGTGCGCAGCTGGGACTATTGGAACGCCAAGTTCGGCTGCCATTCGAATCGCGCCAGTCTTGCCACGCATTGGCCACAACTGCGGGTCTCTGGTGAGGGTTCCTTCAGGGAACACCACAACAACTTGACCAGCTCGAATGAATTCTTTGGCAGCTCGAAGGGGCTCATCATTGGATTTGCCACCTCTAAAAACAGGAATCTGGCCAACTTTCGGTAGTAAAAAACCAAGGATTGGAACTTTGAACAACGATGCCTTGGCGAGGTAATGCGGGGTGCGCTTCATGTGCAGGTAAACCGAATAGGCAAACGCTAGAGGGTCTAGGTAGCTCAAATGATTACCGACTAGCACATAGCCGCCCTTGGGGAGCTTTTCAGTGCCCTCAGTCTTGATACGCATGGTTAGTCGCAGTAATGGCGCCAAAATGGCAGCTACCAGAACAAACAGCAGATTGTTTTCCCGCTTGGGGACTTTAAGCACTGCTAGTTCAGACATTGTTATGCCTCAAACTCGAAATCTGCACCCAGGTCTTCAAGCTTGCTAAGGAACTTTTCATAGCCTCGCGAAATCAATTGAACGTTGCTCACCTTCGAAGTTCCCTTAGCAGCCAGAGCTGCGACAACGTGAGAGAATCCGCCGCGCAAGTCAGGAACCACAATGTCAGCACCAACCAATTCAGTTGGTCCAGAAATCACCGCTGAGTGGTTGAAGTTTCGCTGTCCAAAACGGCAAGGATGACCACCCAAACATTCACGATAAATCTGAATGTTGGCACCCATTTTTCTAAGAGCTTCAGTGAATCCAAATCTCTGCTCATAAACAGTTTCGTGCACAATCGACAGACCATTGGCTTGAGTCAGAGCAACCACCAGTGGCTGCTGCCAGTCAGTCATGAAGCCGGGGTGAACATCAGTTTCAATTACAACTGGTTGAAGTTCCGACCCTGGGTGGTAGAAGCGAATTCCCTTTTCTTGAATTTCAAACTGACCACCGACTTTTCTAAATACGTTTAGGAAAGTCATCATGTCGACCTGATTTGCACCTGCGACGAAGATGTCTCCCCCGGTTGCGAGCGCCGCTGCTGCCCAGGAGGCTGCTTCATTTCGGTCCATGATTGCTCGATGGGTGAATCCCTTTAGCTCTTTCACACCCTCAATGCGGATGGTTCGATCGGTGTCGACGGAAATAATTGCGCCCATTTTTTGAAGAATGGAAATCAAATCAATTATTTCCGGCTCGATGGCAGCACCGGTTAGCTCAGTTTTACCCTCGGCGGTTGTGGCGGTAAGTAGAACCTGCTCAGTTGCTCCGACCGATGGATAGGGCAAAGAAATCTTGGTTCCCTTCAGTCCATTGGGAGCGCTTAGCCTGGTTCCGCCAGGAAGTTTTTCAATTACCGCGCCGAAGTCTCGAAGGACATCAAAGTGAAAATCAACTGGCCGGGAACCAATCTCACAGCCACCAAGACCTGGAATAAAGGCTTCGCCTAGTCGATGCAGAAGTGGACCGCAAAACAAAATTGGGATTCTTGAAGATCCGGCAAATGCATCGATGTCAACCATTCGCGCTTGCTCAACATTTGAGGGATCGAGCATCATGTCGCCAGTAGCCGGATCGTGGGTGATCGTGACGCCATGCAGGTTCAAAAGATTTGATACAACCTCAACATCAGAGATGTGCGGAACGTCAAGTAGGCGACTGGGGGTCTCACCAAGCAGCGATGCCACCATCGCCTTGGTCACCAGGTTCTTCGCTCCCTTGAGATCAACTTGACCCTTGAGAGGTTTGCCACCTCGAATGGTGATTTGGCTCAATCAAACTCCTTTGGCAGGGAGAGTGGTGGGTCTCCACGACTCTCGTCTAGCCTCATAAGCGGCTATCGCAGCTTCGTTCTGAAGGGTGATTCCAATGTCATCGAGGCCCTCCATCAGCCGCCACTTAGTGTATTCGTCAATTTCAAAGGCAACCACAGTGTCGCTGAATCTCACTTCTTGGGCTGGTAGATCTACCTGCAATTCCATGCCTGGATTGGCTTCCATTGCTTGCCAAAGCAACTCTGTGTCTGAATCACTAATCACACCAGCGATTAGTCCCTGCTTGCCAGCATTGCCCCGAAAAATGTCAGCAAACTTAGAACTGAAGACTGCTTTGAACCCATAGTCGCGCAGTGCCCAGACAGCGTGTTCACGCGAGGATCCTGTTCCAAAATCACTTCCAGCAATCAACACCTGTGCATTCTTATATGGTGCTTGATTCAAAACAAAATCTTCTTCATTGCGCCAGTGCGCAAATAGCCCATCCTCGAAACCTGTCTTGGTGATGCGCTTTAGATAAACGGCAGGAATAATCTGATCGGTGTCAACGTTGCTTCTGCGCAGCGGAGCGCCAACTCCAGAAAAAACAGAAATTCTTTCCATTAGTTCTCCACATCCGATGGGGCGGATAGTGTTCCGCGGATTGCAGCAGCGGCAGCAACCACTGGTGACACTAGGTGGGTGCGAGCCCCCTTACCCTGGCGTCCTTCAAAGTTTCTGTTCGATGTAGAGGCTGCTCGCTCCCCTGGCCCTAGCTGATCTGGGTTCATTCCCAAACACATTGAGCAACCAGCAAATCGCCATTCAGCACCAAATTCTTTGAAGACTTTGTCGAGACCTTCCTCTTCGGCCTGCAGGCGAACCTTTTGGGAACCAGGAACGACCATCATGCGAACACCATCTGCTTTTTTCTTACCCTTGATGATTTCAGCGGCAGCTCGCAAATCTTCAATTCGAGCATTGGTGCAAGAGCCAAGAAAGACCGTGTTGACAGCAATGTCTTTCATCTTCGTGCCTGGTTTCAGATCCATGTACTCAAGAGCTCGCTCTGCTGCAGCTCGCTCTGCTGGATCATCCATTTTTGCGGGATCTGGAACGCTGTCGAGCAAGGAAACTCCCTGACCTGGGTTAGTGCCCCATGTCACAAAAGGATCGAGAGTGTTGGCATCAATGAAAACCTCAGCATCAAACTTCGCACCCTCATCAGTCTTCAGAGTTTTCCAATACTCCATCGCCTTATCCCAGTCAGCACCTTCGGGAGCGTGCGGGCGACCCTTTAGATACTCAAAAGTAATTTCATCAGGCGCAACCATGCCTGCTCTAGCGCCAGCTTCAATCGACATGTTGCAGATGGTCATGCGGCCTTCCATAGAAAGCGAGCGAATAGCGCTGCCGCGATATTCCAAAACATAACCCTGCCCACCACCGGTCGAAATCTTTGCAATTACCGCCAGAATGATGTCCTTTGCTGAGACTCCTGGTCGAAGAGTTCCCTCAACGTTGATTGCCATGGTTTTGAAAGGCTTTAGTGGAAGCGTTTGCGTAGCTAAAACATGCTCTACCTCACTGGTACCAATTCCCATAGCCAGCGCACCAAAAGCTCCGTGGGTGGAGGTGTGTGAATCGCCACACACCACAGTTAGACCCGGCATGGTTAGTCCTAGTTGCGGACCCACCACGTGAACGATTCCCTGATTCTTGTCTCCGAGTGAGTGAATGCGAACACCAAACTCTTCGGTATTGGTTCGCAGTGCCTGAACCTGGGTGCGTGAAGTGGGCTCTGCAATCGGCAAATGAATGTCGATTGTTGGCGTGTTGTGATCCTCTGTTGCAATTGTCAGATCTTTTCTTCGGACATCTCTATTAGCCAATCGCAGTCCATCAAATGCTTGTGGGCTGGTGACTTCATGAATTAGGTGAAGGTCGATGTAGAGCAAGTCAGGCGCACCATTTTCACCCTTCACCACAACGTGGTCGTTCCAAAGCTTTTCAGCTAAGGTCAGGGGCTTGCTCATTCGTAATCACCTCGCGAGTGCGTGAAAGACAAGTTTAGAGCAAGCACTAGATTGGTCGGGTGGAGCCAATTAGGGCAGAAGAACTAGCCAAAATACAGGCCAAAACAGTCCGCACCCTTGCCATTGGACAGGCATTGGGCGGATTTGGATTTGGGTCAACCCTCTCAGTTGGTGCCATCATGGCCACCGAACTCTCCGGTTCGGCCGCTTTCTCAGGAGCCGCCGCAACCCTCAGCACACTGGGTTCGGCTTTTGTTGCGATACCACTGGCAAACATAGCTGCCAGACGCGGCCGCAGATACGCCCTTGCTGCCGGTGCAGGTCTAGCAATTTTTGGTGCGATTGGCATGATCCTCGCCGCAACCTTCCGATCTTTTCCTATTGAGCTGGGCGCTCTCTTTTTACTCGGCGCTGCAACTGCAGTTGGACTTCAGGCAAGATTTGCCGCTGCGGATATTCCAACCAGTCGTCCAAAGGCTAAAGACATTTCAATCGTGGTATGGGCCACCACGCTTGGCGCAGTAGTGGGTCCAAACTTGATTGCCCCAGGCGAATCACTCGGATTAGTGATGGGACTGCCCCACTTGGCTGGACCGTTTGTCCTAACGATAATTGCGCAAAGTCTTTCAACCGCCTTCTTTTGGTTCGGTTTGAAACCAGATCCTCTTTTGTTGGCACAGCAGATTAGTGGTGCCGGCCCCTCATCCAATAAAAAGAAATTCCGAGAAGCGCTGTCGGTAATTAGAAGTAAACCTATTGCAGCATTCGCGGTGGTGAGTATTGCTCTAAGTCACATGGTGATGGTTTCGGTCATGTCGATGACACCTGCTCACCTCACTGGCGAAGGACACTCACTAGCAGATGTTGGCTTTACGATTTCACTGCACGTTGCTGGTATGTATGCTTTCTCACCTGTCTTTGGAGTCATCAGTGACAAATTTGGAGCTCGGCCTACGATCCTGATTGGTCAGCTAATTCTGCTGCTTTCCTTGGCAGTTTCTGGTTTTGGATCAAATGAATTTGGTTTGGTAGTCACCGGTTTGTTCTTGCTTGGGCTGGGCTGGTCAGCGGGAACGGTGGCGGGCAGTGCACTTCTGAGTCAAGAACTGACAACCGATGAAAAGCCAGTGGTGCAAGGTTTCAGTGATTCGCTGATGAGTCTTTCTGGGGCTTTTGGTGGAGCAATCTCGGGAACAATCCTGACGATTTACGGCTTTGGCGGGCTCAATGCAGCGGCACTGCTACCCGTGATTCTTATAGTTTTGGCGGCAGGCTATTCCAGAAGGTGGCAATAAAAAAGAAATCCCGCTTCTGAGATTTTGTCATCAGAAGCGAGATTTGTGACCCCAAGGGGATTTGAACCCCTGCTACTGCCGTGAGAGGGCAGCGTCCTAGGCCGCTAAACGATGGGGCCGAATT
>JACCEC011544676.1_pt1 | contig 16756 bp, 10 predicted proteins | sample 7450121 | NCBI WGS metagenome assembly JACCEC01 (sample SAMN15323455, study PRJNA562643) | freshwater metagenome | isolation source: river surface water | place: USA:Blue River Watershed | collected 2017-08-18 | reverse complement strand
GTAGTTCCTATACCTATATTGTCTGTAAAATAACTTTTACCAGAAACAGCTAAATTAGAGTTAAAATCAGTACCTCCGATTCCTACTTTACCATAAAATAAATTAAGTTTTGTTGAGTCGTTTTGATTTATAGAACCTGTAATAAGAATATTACCATCTAAATTAGTATTACCTAAAACATTTAATTTATAAGTACTAGTATCAGTAGTTCCAATACCTATATTATCAGTAAAATAACTTTTACCAGAAACAGCTAAATTAGAATTAAAATCAGTACCTCCGATGCCTACTTTACCATAAAATAAATTAGGATAATTTGAATTATTTTGTATAATAGAATTTGAAAAAGTTGCAATACCAGTAGATATTATATTATTGTTAGTAATTAAATTATTAACAATTAATGTTCCTGGAAAAGATGCTTGGTCTGATACACTACCACCACTGATTTTTAAATAATTTGGGTCAGTTCCAGTTTTAGAATATTGAGGTAAAATAGAATTTATTAAAACATTAGAACTTATATAAATAGGATTAATATTATTAATTTCTTTGCCAAATATTCCAATTTCTATTAAGGTTAGGACATTATCATTAATTGAATTACCAACAAGTTTATTAAATGTAAAACCAATAAAAGAATATGAAATATTAAAATTATTTAAAATCAGTTGATAATATGATGCATAACTATTTAATGAAATATAATTAGAATTAATAAGAGAAGTTATAGTATTTGATGCTAAAGGAATTTCAATAAAATTAATACCATCATTAGAGCCATAACATTTCCATAATCCAGGACTTCTACTAATAAGAGATTGATTAATATAAAAAATAATTTTAGTTAAAAAAATAGATTTAGGTAATTTAATAATTATCCAATCGCCAAAATAATTATTAATAATATAACTATTACCAATGTAATTACCATTAGAATAATTGCCGGTATTCCAACTACTTAATAAATCACTTGAAGTTAAAATATTATTAAATAAATATTTTTTATTATATTGAGTTAAGCTATTATTTAAAGCACTAGAAGAATAAATATTATAAGTGCCAGAGCCGATAGAAGAGCCTGTAATAGTTATAGTTTCATAATATACAGATTGATTAAGAAAATTGATAATAATTTGGGAAGATGAATTATCATAATCTTTAAAAGGATATTTGAGTTCTGAAGTATAGTTAAAATCAAATAATAAATTTGATGTAGTATAAGAATTAAAATCTAGAACAATACCATTACTTGAAAATAATGAAGAATTAAGAATTCCATAATTATCAATTTTATATAAAATTTTGCTGGAAGTACCAATACCAATATTACCAGCATTATAAAAATTACCTGAAATCGTAATATTAGAAGTAATAATATTAGAAGTAGTAATATTACTATCAACAGTTAAATTAGATGTAAATTTAACAGAACCGCCAACAAATAAGCTTTTATTTTTATCACTAGATATGCCGATATTTAGATTGCCATTAAAATTAACATTATTATTACCAATTTGAGTTAATGAATTACTAAAAAAAATATTTGAAACATATAAATTACTAGAAATTATATTTGAATTAACAGTTAAAAAATTAGTAATAAGATTATTTTGTGTATCTTCGGCTTTTACAAAAATATTAGTAATATCTGTTCCATTAAGATTAATAGATGCAGCATTAAATGAACCATTAACTGATAAGGCATAGCTGCCACCAGTTGTAATATCGGCAATAGATACAGCTGGATCATCTTGCCAAGTTACATCTTCAGTAAAGTTCATATTCTATTTATATTATTAAAATAAAAAATCACTAATAATACAACTAATACTATTATTAATAGTTTTTGATACAACAGAAATATAATTAAAATTAGTTGTTTTTAATAAACAAATATCACCTGCAGTTATTTTATTAAGATAATAATTACTAGGAAATCCAATTGCACAAATATTGACAGATGGAAATGAACTCATATACACATCATATTGTAAAATATTTGGTGGTTTATTTGCTGTCATAGTGGTAAAAATTCCGATAGTTGAAAAACATTTAATATTAAAAATGCGATAATTACTCATATCAACAGGGTCAGTTTTATTTTTAACATATTGATTTATATAAATATCATGTTTATAATAAGTTTCATTATTTAAAATAATAGGTTTACTACAAACAAATTTAAATCCTATTTTTTTTTGTAAATTTGGTTGATTATTTAAAAAATCACCAGTTATTAAATATTGTGAAGCATTAGCAATTGTTAAATATTTATCAACTAAATTTACACCACCTTCATTTAAATTTCCTGCACATCTAATATCATTAGATGAATAGATAGAACCATTGACATTTAATTTAAATGATTGAGATGAACTAGTACCAATGCCAATATTTCCTATAACAGACCCGCCATTTGCAAGAGATAAATATTTATTTGCAAGTAATATTCCGTTTTCACTTATAGTATCATTACAATAGATAGTGCCATTGACAAATAATTTATAAGCGGAAGTAGCATTAATACCAATACCTAAATTATTATTAATAGTTAAATTATTTCTAATAGTACCTCCATTTAATGAAAGATAATTTTGAGTAGCATTAGTAATAGTTAAATATTTATCAATTAAATTAATTCCTCCTTCATTAATATTACTTGCACAAATAATATTATTAGACGAGTAAATAGAACCATTAATAGTTAATCTATATAATGAAGATATAGAAGTTCCGATTCCTAAATTTCCAGAAATAACACCGCCAATATTTGATAAATAATTATTATTTGCATTTGTAATAGTTAAATATTTATTAATTAAATTTACGCCATTTTCATTAAAATTTCCAGCACAAATAATATTATTAGATGAATAAATAGAACCATTAACATTTAATGGATATAATGTTGATATATTTGTATTGATTGCAATATTAGATGAAAATAAATTGGAAGTATTGATATTTGAACTGTTGATATTTGAAGTATTTGATATATTTAAAGTATTTAAAGAACCATTAAAATTTACATTACCAGAAACCATACCATTACCGCTCAATTTTAAATAATTAGGGTCATTACCAGTAGTAGAATATAAATTAAATCTAGAATCTATAGTAGAATTATTAACAAAATTATTATTAAGATAATTTAAAGTTGCATATGATGTAAATTTGGTGTCAATATCAGTTTTTATAGCATAAATATCAAAATTAATAAGATTATTATTATTATAAATAGAAGTAGCATTAAAACTTCCATTAACATTAAGACTATAAGAAGGATTTAAGGAAGTTGAACCAACATTTAAATTAAAAACATTGATATTAGACGAGAATAAATTAGAAGAATTTAAATCGATTGTATTTAGATTGGAGGAATTAATATTACTTGAATTAAGATTTATAAAATTAGTTAAACCAATAACAGTACCACCATTAGTAATATTTAGATAATTAGTATCAAGACCTGTTTTAGTATATTGAGAAATGGTAGAAGTAAGAGTAGAATTATTAACAAAATTATTATTAAGATAATTTAAAGTTGCATATAATGTAAATTTGGTATCAACATCAGTTTTAATAGCATATGAATTAAAATCAATAAGATTATTATTAATATAAATAGAAGTAGCATTTAAATTTCCATTGATATTAAGATTATATAAAGAAGAAGCAGTGATACCTATACCTAAATTAGAGTTAATAGTTAAATTATTTGAGATAACACCACCTATATTAGATAAAAAAACTTGAGATGCTGTAGAATTCATTAAATATTTATCAATTAAACTTGAACCATTTTCAATAAAATTGTTATTAGCAACAATATTAGAAGATGAATATAATGAACCTAAAATATTTAATCTATAAATAGATGAAACAGAAGTACCAATAGCTAAATTTGAATTAATAATAACATTTCCAGAAACAATACCACCAGTTATTTTGGATAAATAATTATTATTTGCGTCAATAATATTAATATATTTTAATGATAAATTAATGCCATTTTCCTGAAGATTTACAGCATTGATAATATTTCCATTAATATCACCATTAACATTTAACATATAATTTTGAGTAGATGAAGTATTAATGCCTACAGTACCTGATATAAATCCACCAACATTACGAAAATAAGTATCAGAAGCAGTACTAATAGTCAGATATTTATTATTTATTAATACATTATTTTCACTAATAGTAGTAGCATTAATATTACCATTTACAAGTACATTACCATTAACACTTAATTTAGAACTTAAAAAATTACCAAAATTATATCCAATACCAATATTGCCAGAATTTATAGCATAAATATTATTAAAAGAATCAATATTCCAATTATTTAAATTTTTTAAATCAGGTTTATTTGCAATAATATTATTATAATTAATATTAGTAATTAAAGAACCATTACCAATAAAACTATTAGCATTAACAGTTGAAACTACATTAATATTACTTGTTCTAATTCTTCCGTGTATATCAAGTTTTAAATCATTAATATTAGTTGTGTTAATAGATGTAGAACCAATACCAACACATCCAGTAAATGAATAATAGATATTATCGTTATTTAATGTATCTATTTTCCACGTTGATGTTTGGTCTTGAATATAATTAACAATAAGATTTGATAATAAATATGCATCATTGGTTGCATTTGTTAAAATTAAAGCATCATAAGTTAAAGTTTGAGTATTTTCATTAAATATTAGAGGAGGAGTAAAAGTAATATTTTTATTTAATTTTTGATTTAATTGATAAATAGTTGAATAATTAGTAAGAATATTATTTAAATTTGTATTAGTTACGTAAACTGATTCTAATTTTGTTTTTCCGAATAATTCTATTCGACTTAATTGTAAAGTTGTACCAGGAGTTATATTAACTAAAGGATTTGATATAGTTAATATTAATTGATTAAAAATAAATCCATAAAATAAAAATGATGTATCATTACCTTCAATAATTTTTTCATAATATGATATTGTATCATTTAATCTACTATAAGAACTTCTTGTTAATTGATTAGTCAAATCAGTTGAAGCATTTATAATATAGGTCCAATTAATAGAATCATTTGATGCAATACATATCCAATTACCAGGGGCATTTTGAATAGAATTAGTTAAGATATAAAAGACAAATTTAGTTAAAATAATTGGTTCATCAAATTTAAAAACAATATAATCTCCATATAAATTATTGTTAAATCCTTGTACACTAGAACTAATATTATAAAAAGTACTATTTTTTAATGCAGATGAAACTCTATCAGGATTAAAAGTACTATTATTAAAATTACCAGTAACTGATGGTAAATAATTATTTAAACCCCAACTAATTGTAAATGTTGGTATAGTATTAGTATAATTAAATAATAATTTTTTATTTCCAATTCCTGATGTACTTGAAGAATAAATTTCATATGATTTGATTAAAGTTTCATTATTTTGAACTATAGATTCATTAATATCTTCTTTTATACCATAAATATTAGAAGTTGTACTAAAAAAAACAGTATCAACTGCAGTATTATAAATACCGATTGGATATCTTTTTTGAGTTGTATATACTGAATTTTCTTCTACTAAAACCTTTGTTATAGTATTTTCTAGATAATTAACATTTTTATCAATAAGTTCATTAACATATGTAATTGATGAAAAAATACTTGATGCTCTATTAGAAGTAATATAAGGAACTAAATTATTAGTTATTAAATTATTTATACTTGTAGTATTTAATATTTGTTCATTATTTTGAAATATACGAGTCGCATTCAATGTTCCATCAATATCTATTTTATATGTTCCTTCATTTCTTTTACCAATACCAATATTACCAATTGAATTAATATTAATAGTATTTGCAGGTGCAAATCTATTAATAGATAATTGATTTGTCCAAATTAAAGTATTTCTTGAATAATCACCAAAAATAAAATTATTACTATTATCATAACCAATTTTAAAATTATTATTATTATATGAAATCATAAAAGAAGGATTAGTATTAGGTGACGATGAATTGCCAATATGAATTTCTGAAATAGGATTAATAACATTAAGTGCAATCTGATTAGTGCATACAATCCGATTAGCATTAAGTACATTGCCATAAATTATATTATTAGCAGTTATATTATCAGATGCATTTAAAGTGGTAGTAGTTATAGTAACAGCATTGACAGATGTTGAAGTCGTTAAAGCTGTTGTAATATTATTATTAACATTTAATTGATTTGTATTTATATTAGATGATGTTAAATTGGTTGAAGAAATATTTAATGTAGAAATATTATTAGCAGCATTTAAACTATTTGTTGTAATAGTGGAAGAAACAAATTCATTTGTATTAATTTTATTTGTGATTTCAAGATTGGTAGCATAAACATTAGTAGAAGTAATATTATTATCACAATTAATATTTTCAGAAGAATAAATATTAGGTGAAATTAGATTTATAATATTAGCATTTGTAGTTGTTAAATCAGCTACAGTTAATTTAGATGATATTAATGAATCAGTTGTTATATTATTTAAATTATTTATATTTAAGGAGTTAATTTCTCTAGTATTAATATTGGCAGTAATAAAATTAGTAAAAACATTAAGATTAGAAGTATTAATATTAGTAGAAGTTATTAAATTAGAAGTTAATAAATTTCGAGTAGAAATCAAAGAAGTATTATTTAAATTATTAGTTCTAATATTAGAAGTAATTAAATTACTAGTATTTATATTTGAAAAAACATTAATACTATTTAAATTTATATTAAGAAATGTACCATTATTTACAAAAATATCATTACCATAAAAATTATTATTTGTTTTGATATGACCATTTACTGTAAATCTATAAATATTATCAGGATTAGTTCCAATACCTATAAAACCATCATTATTTAAAAATAATAATGAATTGCCTAAAATAAAATTATTATTAGAATAATTAATATTAAATTTATTCAAAATAATAGAACCATTCACATTAATATTAGAATTTATATTTAAGGAGTTATTAATATTTATATTTCCTGAATTATCAATAAAAAGCGAGTTATTAGGTGCAGAATTATAAATAACAAATGGAGAATTCCATATAGTAGAATTTATATTTCCGAAAATAAAATTAAAATTATCATCAAATCCCAATTTAAAACTTATATTATTTTGTGATGTGCTTTTCGATAAAACCAAAGAACCATCATTAATAATAGGATTTTCAGCAGAATATGCTAAAGACCCGATATGAACTAATCCGTGTGGTGTTTGATTTGTTCCAATACCTATAGAAGATTTATCCGAAAAAATAGTATCAACTGTTTTAACCCATCCAATAGCAGTTAAATCAACAGTAATATTATTATTTAAAATATTACTTGATAATGGATAAATAAAATTTAATCTATTTTGGGTAATATTATTATAATCAAGATTTGATATAATTTTATTAATATTAGAATTAAAATTAATATTAGATTCTACAAATTTAGCGGTAGCTAATCCATTTGACCCTAACCATTGTACAAGATTTAAATTATTTATATAAATTTTATCAGTTAAATATGTTTCATTATTAACATTAATATTACAATTGATATTAACATTTCCGATATAATCAATAACTAATGATTCTGATGGAGAATCTCTATGAATTTTGAATTGTTCTTTAAAATAATAATCAGTTTCTATAATTTCATTATGTCCATTATTATTACCAAAACTAAAATAATTATCTACATTTGCAAATTTAAATTTATTTATATTATTATCAATAATTATTGCTGCATTATTAGTTTTAATATGTAAACTATCAACTGGTTTATTAGTTCCTATTCCAATATATGATATATCAGAATAAATATTTGATACATTACACGTCCAACCAGATTTTGAAAAATCAACGGATATATTACTATCAGTATTAATAACTATTCCATAATCTGCAATTAATTTTCTTTGAAATAATTCATCAACATTACTTTTATAATAATATATATTTGTATCAAAAGTAATTTCATTTGATGATAAATCGGTATTATAATAAATTTTATCTAATGATAATGGATATACAAAATTAAGAGGATTCACTGTGATATTATCATAATTAATTTCAGTAACATTATATCCTTTACCATATAAAATAGTACTTTCATTTAAAGTATTAACGCCACCACCACCTAATTTAATTTTTGCACTTCTTTGCAACATATATTATTAAAAGTAAAATATTTATTTATTTATTACATATCATAGCAATAATTAAATCATTATAATCACCAATTAAATTATTATATTCATTTAATATAATTGCAAGTATATAAGCATAATTATAAGTCGGTTGTTCAGTTTGTATTGCTATATTTGTATTATTAGTATTATTGGTATTATTGGTATTATTGGTATTATTGGTATTATTGGTATTATTGGTATTATTGATATTATTGGTATTATTGGTATTATTGGTATTATTGGTATTATTGGTATTATCGAAAATATCTATAAGTTCATTATAATATGTATTATTATTATATTCTTCATGTATAGTTTTATTGAATTTTGTTTGTTTGTGAAATAATTTAAAAGTATATTTAAGGACGGTTAAATAAATATGGGATGATTTAAGGATATTAAAATATTTGATTAATTTTTTTTTGTTAAAGATTTTTAATTTAGATTGAAAATTTTTATATTTAATAAATTCTTCTTGGATAATGAATGGTAAATATTCTTGTCTATAGAAATTAAAAATATCAATAGGATATGTTTTATCATTATTGATATTAATAATGATAGGATTAATAAAATTGAAATTATTGATATTATATAAGATACGTTTATTATTGGAGCATTTATATAAATCAGAATAATTTTTATCAAGATAAAATTTTTGTCTATAACATAAGCAAATATTGTATTTAAAATGTTTACAATAATTTAAAGAAGATTTCTGGGCGTTTTCATCAAATTTAAAATCATAAAGTTTATGGTGATTTATGAAATATTTATATATTTTTGATTGAATTTTATTATAAATAAGAATGTCATTATTATCTAAGGCTATAAAATTGTTCATTTTATTTATTTATGATAGATAATAAAAAATGATATTTAGATTTGATATATATTAATTCAAATGGATAATAAAACGTATGAAGACGTAGTAAATCAATATGTAGAAATTCTAATGTATGATATTAATATCAAAACATTTGAACTGAAAAAAAATAAAGAAAATATTGAAATGGCTGATTTAATGTTCAAAAATTATTATGATGAAAAAATCAAGGAATTTAAGATAAATATTAATAATGCAAAAAAGATATATTCAAAATAATTTATTATGATGTTGAACCAAATCCTCCTTCATTTCTAGAAGTTGAAGTTAAATTATCATCAACAACTTCAATAAGATTTCCGGAAATTTGTTTACGAATAATTAATTGACAACATTTAAAAGGTAATTCAATTTCTGGTGCTTCATCACAAATTTTTGTAAGTGCTACCATTAAATTACCTCTATAATTATTATCAATAATACCAATACTATTTGCTAGAATATAGCCCGATTTACTAATAGAACTACGAGGTACAATTTCAGTATAATAGCCTTCATCAATTTCAATTTTAATTCCAGTATCATATAAACTTGTTTTTGAGTTAAAATCTTTAATTTTACTGATAATAGTTAAATCATAACCTGCATCTTCTTCATATGCTTTAGATGGAATAATGGCATTTTCAGTAGTTTTATAAATTTTAATAGTTGGTTTGTAAATATCAGTCATTATTAATTATAATAATGAATCTTATTTTTAAATAAAATTCATTTTTTTTAATTATCTAAAGGACTATCAGTAATCATCATACCACAATATTTAACAGGATTTGTTTTATAATCATAGTTAGTATAAACGCCAATATTTATAGCTTCAACTAATAATTCTTTGAAAAATTCCCAGAATGCGTCATCATGTCCGACAGTTTCATTACCAATATGACTTAATTCATGAATGCAAACAAATGTAAGTATATTAATATCAACAAGTTTATTATCAGTTCTAAGACATAAAATAATTTCCTGACCTTTATTTACAGTATAACTGGTATAACTCGGATTATCAACACCTTCTTTTAAGGCATTAGGGTTAAAATTTTGTTTTAATCTTACAACTTTGGAATGGTCAGGATATGTTTTATACATATGGTCAACTAATAATATTAATTTTTTGCGAACATTTGCAATTAAATCAGCAGCAGCTTCTGCATCTTCTTTAATTTGAACATCATAATTTCTATTATCTACTTTTGAAACAACAGTTTCAATACTGCTATAATATTTATATTGATACAATAAAAACGCAAGAATAATAATTAAAATTACAATAATTGTATTATTTAAATCCATTTTGTTCTAATATAAAAAATGATATTATTAATATAAAATTTAAAATTAATAATATAAGTATGACAAAAGAATTAACAACAACTGATAAGGAAATAATATATCAAATTGTTGATTGGTATATTCCAGAAAATGATAAAATACAATTTGACCCAGACGAAGAACCTAGAGAATATACAATAAATATTTATGGTAAAAATAAAGATGGTATAAGTATATGTACTAAAGTAATAGGATTTAATCCATATTTTTATATAAAACCTCCTGAAACTTGGGAAGATTTAACAGATAGTGAATTTAAATTAAAAGTTCAGAGTTTAAATATAAAACTATTGGAGGAGAGTTATGACGCAAAATTTAAGAATAAGATTACAAAAAAACCTATAATATCAAAGAATTATAAAAATCATTTATGTAAATTGGAAATTGAACGCAAAAAGGATTTTTGGGGATTTACAAATAACAAAGAATTTAGATATATAAAAATTATTGTCAAGTCTCTAAAATTATTCAATGATTTAAGATATTATTTTCAAGATAATAAAGATGGTTTTGTATTATATGAAAGTAATATTGAACCATTTTTAAAATTTATTCATATTCAAAAAATCAAACCTTGTAGTTGGATTAAAGTTAATAATTATTCATTAGAAAATGTAGCAGATACAAGAAGTGATTATAATATAACTGCTAATTGGTATGATATTATACCATATGAAAATAATAATATTGCACCATTTATTATAGCATCATTTGATATTGAATGTTCAAGTTCTCATGGTGATTTTCCGATTGCAATTAAAAATTATAAGAAACTTGCACAAGATTTATGTATGTTAGCAAAAATGAATTTAGATAATGAAAAATTAATTGATAATATTATTAAAGCATTTGAAGAAGAAGTTATAATAACTCCTATTTATAGTATTAATAGATTATATCCGAAAACACCTTTAACAAAACAGCAAATAACCAGATTAAAAGAACGTGAAATGGATATAAGATTTATATTAAATAAATTCAAGTCGTTGGAAAATATTGAAGATGATGAAGATGACGAAGAAGAAAAAACAATTAAATTATCAGTAAAAGAAGCGAATGAAATAGAAGAAGCATTAAATAGTAGATTATGTGAAATATTACCAGAATTAGAAGGAGATAAGATTATACAAATTGGAACAACGATTCATAAATATGGAAATGATGAAATTATTTATAAAAGTTTAGTTTCATTAAATGAATGTGATGATATTGAAGGAGTTTCGATAATTTCATGTAATACAGAAAAAGAATTATTATTAAAATGGAAGAATGAGATAATTAAAACAAATCCTGATATTATAATTGGTTATAATATTTGGGGTTTTGACATGGAATATATTTGGAATAGAGCAATTGAAAATAATATTGATAAGAAATTTGCGAGAGGATTTGGAAAGACACTAGATAGAGAAACAAAATTAGTAGAACAGAAATTATCATCATCTGCATTAGGTGATAATATATTAAAAATGTTTGATATGGATGGAATAGTCACAATAGATTTATTAAAAGTTATGCAAAGAGACCATAAATTAGATAGTTATAAATTAGATAATGTAGCTTCATTATTCATAGGTTCTAAGAAAGATGATTTAAAGCCGAAAGAAATTTTTGAGAAGTTCAAGGGAAATTCGGCTGATAGATGTATAATTGCTAAATATTGTATTCAAGATTGTATATTGGTAAATAAATTATTACATAAATTGAAAATTGTAGAAAATAACAGTGGTATGGGTAATGTATGTTTAGTTCCTCTTAATTATTTATTTAAGAGAGGTCAAGGAATTAAAATTTATTCATTAATTGCGAATGAATGTATGAAACGCGATTATTTAATCCCAACAAAAAAATATAATATTAATGATATTGATATTGATGGATATGAAGGAGCTATTGTACTAGAACCAAAAGAAGGTATTTATTTAGATGAGCCAATTGTCGTATTTGATTATGGGTCTTTATATCCATCTTCAATGATATCACGTAATTTATCACATGACACATATATATTAGATGAAAAATATTTAAAAGTAGATGATGCAAATGTAGAATTTATATCAGTCAATTATGATTTGTATGAAGGAGTAGGAGATAAAAAACGAAAGATTGGAATAAAAGAATGTAAATTTGCAAAATATAAAGATAATAAGAAAGGAATTATTCCAGAAATTCTAACGATGTTATTAGATGAAAGAAAAAAGACAAGAAGTAAAATTGAACATTCAACTGTAATAAAAAAAGATGGAACAGAAATTATAGGTATAATCAATGAAGAAAATGAAGAAGAAATAGTTGTATCACATAAACATAAAATTAAAAGAAATGAAATCAAGGAAATTAAAGATACATATAATAAATTTGAAAAAGATATATTCGATGCATTACAATCTGCATATAAAATTACTGCAAACTCTTTATATGGTCAAATAGGTGCAAAAACATCACCTATTTATTTAAAAGATATCGCAGCATGTACTACTGCAACAGGGCGAGAAATGATAATGTTAGCAAAAGAATATGTAGAAACTAATTATAATGCTGATGTAATTTATGGCGATAGTGTAATGCCATATACTCCATTAACTTATAATATTGATGGTGTTGTTTATATTTCTACATTTAATCAAATTGGTAATAATAATGATAATAATGATAATAATAATGATAATAATTATGATAATAATTATGATAATAAATGGATAGATTATAGGGAGTTTAAATTAGGTGATGAAAACAGGTATAATAAAGAACAATATATACCATCAAATAATATGAAGGTATGGACGAATAAGGGATGGGCAAAAGTAAAACGAATAATTAGACATAAGACAGTTAAAAAGATTTATAGGATATTAACAGCAACTGGTTTAATTGATGTAACAGAAGACCATTCATTATTAGATAATAACGAGAATATAATAAAACCTGGTAAATGTAAAATTGGTCAATTATTATTACATTCAAAACCAGAAATAATAAATTATGAAACTAAGGAAATAGAAAATTTAAATTCGCTAGAAGGAAAAATTGAAGATATTGAAAGCCAAAAAGAGGCACAAGAATATATGATAACATTAGAACAGTTAGGTTATAATGTTAATATAGATTATAATAATAATACATATATATTAAAATATTTAAGAAGAGAAATAAAAGAAACTGGAATAATTAAAAAGGAGTTATTATTTAATGCATATAATGGTTATGTGTATGATATCGAAACAGAATATGGAGTATTTCATGGTGGAATAGGTCATTTAATATTAAAAAATACTGATTCTATATTCTGTAAATTTCCATTGAAAGATGAAGAAGGCGAATTAATATTTGGTAAATCTTCATTACCTGTTGCAATTAAAGTTGGGAAGTCGGTTGAAAAAAATATAGCAAGTATAATGCCATCGCCGCAAAAATTGAATTATGAGAAATGTTTGTATCCATTTATATTATTTAGTAAAAAACGATATGTTGGTAATCTTTATGAAATGGATGATAAAAAATTTAAACAAAAATCAATGGGTATAGTATTAAAAAGACGAGATAATGCAAATATAGTTAAAAAGATTTATGGAGGTATTATTGATATTATTTTAAATAAACAAGATATAGATGAATCAATAAAATTTTTAAGAGAAGAATTAACAGATTTAATTAATGGTAAAACTGATTTAAAGGATTTAATAATATCAAAAACTTTAAAATCGTCGTATAAAGACCCTGAAAAAATAGCACATAAAGTATTAGCGGATAGGATAGGAATTAGAGATGCAGGTAATAAACCAGCATCAAATGACAGAATAGCATATATTTATATTAAGGCACCGAATGCAAAATTACAAGGAGATAAAATAGAGACACCAGAATTTATAAAAGAAAATAATTTAGAACCTGATTATTTACATTATATAACAAATCAAATAATGAAACCAGTATTGCAATTATATGCATTATGTTTAACAGAATTGAATGATTATAAAGAATCTCACGATTATTGGGAGAAGGTAGAAGAAGAATTAAAATTAAAGCCATTATATCATGACCCAATAAAACGAAAACATAGATTAGATAATTTGAAATTAATGAAAGTTCAAGAATTATTATTTGATGAATTCATTTATAAATTAAAAGAACGGAAAAAAACAAAGAAAGAAGAGAAAGAAGAAAAGAAAAAAAAAGAAAAAGAAGAAAAAGAAGATAAGGAAGGAAAAAAGAAAAAAGAAGTAAAGAAGAAAGAAATAAATAAAAAGGAAGAGAAGAAAGAAGATGAGAAAGAAGAAAAGAAAGACGAAGGAGAAATATTAAATGGAGAAATAAGAATAATAAATGATAAAAAATTGGAAGGTATAAAATATACAATTAAAATTATGAAGAATGATAAGATTATTTATAAAGAGGATAATAACAATAATATAATAAAATCTCTTAAGAAGGATGAAATATTGGATGATATATTAATAAAATTACATAAAAAATATAAAGATGATATAATAAAGATGAAAATAAATTATTTAGATTATGTAAGAAAATTCAATATATTAATAGCAAAATATGAAGATTATAAAAATAGAGCTAAAAAATATGATGTAAATAGTAATGATATAGAAATGGTAAAATTACATAAAGAATTTTCAAATAAAATAGATTTATTAGCAATTAAAGATAATATTAAAATAATAGAATAATTAGAATATATGGGAGCTTCTGAATCAGTAATACTTAATACAGAAGATGTTAAAACAAAACTTGATGCTGGTAATAATGAAATAGAAAATAAATGTGGACAAGTTAAATGCGCACCTGAAAAATTTGAAAATAATAAACATGAATATCACAATAATAATCAAATATTATTATTGATATTTATAATTATTTTATTTATTTCATTATTCTTCATTAAAAAATAAATATATATAAGGATAAGTTATTATATATAACCATGGGAGTGTAGTTCAATGGTTAGAACACAGCTCTTATGAAGCTGAGACCAGGGTTCAATTCCCTGCACTCCTACTTTTTTTTGTTTTTCTTTTAATTATAACATTGTAAGTTATAATTATCTAAATATTTTCTATAGATATCGATGGATGAATAAGTATTATTACCGGGTCTATTTTGAATACCCGGGATATGATTTTTAGCATAAAAGAATTTAGCATATTCAAGGGCATCAGGTTCGACACGACCAAGACTATAATCATTGCCCCATGGTTTTTTAGAAAAATTAACATCACCAGAATATAAACCAGCATTTAATTTATTAGGTAAAGTATTCATAATATTATATACTTCTTAATATAAAGAAATAAAAATAATTGTATAATATATAAAAATGAGTACAAAAAAAGAAAAAGATTTTATAAAAGATGGATTGAATAACGATGAAATAATAGAAATAATCAAAAAAATAAGAGCTGTTATTGATGTTAAATCTAATGATGAAATAATCGAAAATCTTAAACAAGAACATAAATTTTTTTATGAAAGATATCCAATATTGTTTGATATTTCAACACGAAATACAGAACCATTTAATTGGGAATATTTAAATTATTTTTTAAATATGAGAACAAAAATAATTAATGATGAATTGACAACTGATAAAGCATCTGTTATTGTTGGCGAAGAATGGTTTAATAAACATATAAATTTAGATAAATCTGAAATAAAACCACCATCTAGATTTATTCGCAAATCTAAAATAAATAAATAATTAATAATAACTATAATAATCATCATCAAAAACTTCTTCTTCTGAATAATCTTCAATTACATCATAATTTTCATCATCATTATTATAATAATAATCATCGTAATCATTTTCAGCCTGAATTTCTTTTTCTCTTTTTTTTTCTTCTTCTTCTAATTCAAGTTTAAGTTCGTATTCTTTATCGAGTTCATCATAATCAATAATTGGTGGTTTTGGTTTTGTATTTACAAACATATATTTATAATGAATATCTATATCATCTTCTTCATTAGTATTATTGATATTATCATTAGTAGTATTATTATTATCATCAATATCAACAGGTTTAATATAATTATCTTTGTATGATGAAATATAATATTGAATTAATTTATGTTTATGGACAGCTTCAAGTTTTTCTTCATTAATATAATAATTAATGAGAAAATTCATACGATGATTTAGAATATTATTTTTAAGGTCTTTGCGTGTCATTAAAAAAGTCGAATAACAATTTAAATAATCTTGAAGATTATTATTATAAAGAAAATAAGTAAAATTAGAAATCATTTATATTAATAATAATTATAAAAATAAATATCATTT
>JACCEC011040495.1_pt1 | contig 16761 bp, 16 predicted proteins | sample 7450121 | NCBI WGS metagenome assembly JACCEC01 (sample SAMN15323455, study PRJNA562643) | freshwater metagenome | isolation source: river surface water | place: USA:Blue River Watershed | collected 2017-08-18 | reverse complement strand
GCAAACAACAAAAGCTTGTCGACCATTAGCAACTTCTTCAGCTATACGCTGCCAAGTTCTTGCAACTAAGGCTGGTTGAGAAAGTTGAACCACGTGAGAAGTAATTCCCTGTCGACCAGCTGGAAGCTCAGTCAATGTGGAAACATCAAGGTCACCAAAAACGGTCACGGCTAGTGTGCGCGGAATTGGTGTCGCTGTCATGGTCAGAACGTGCGGAGGTTGCTTTCCTTTGAGTCGAAGCGCTTCACGTTGTTCTACTCCAAACCTGTGCTGCTCATCGATGACAATCAGGCCAAGGTCTAGGAACTCGACTTTCTCTGCAATTAAGGCGTGGGTGCCAACCACTATTTGTGCTTTTCCGCTAACAAGCTGCAACATTGCTCGCTTGCGATCAGTCGTATTCATTTGACCGGTCAATAAAGTCAAGCCAAGCTCTTTGGCTAGCTCCTCGCCCAGAGTTTTCTCGATGGACTTGAAGTGTTGAGCCGCAAGAACTTCTGTCGGTGCAAGTAGCGCCGATTGGCCACCGGAATCGGCAACGGTGAGCATCGCACGCAGCGCGACAAGAGTTTTACCGGAACCGACCTCACCCTGCAGCAAGCGATTCATCGGGTGCGAATTTGCTAGGTCGGCTGTGATTTCTTGCCCAACAGAAACCTGCCCGTTGGTCAGGGTGAATGGAAGCGATTCATCGAACTTCGATAACAGATCACTCTTGCCAGCAATGCGCGGAGTTGCCGTAATGTGCTTATTCTCAGCACGACGTTTAAGAAGGGTTGCCTGCAGCAGAAAGGCTTCGTGAAATTTTAAGGTGTCTCGCGCTGACTGCCAATAGGTGTGCTTTTCCGGTTTGTGAATTTTCCTTATCGCTTCATCGAGCGATAGCAGTTTGTTTTGTTGAACAATTTCCGCAGGCAACTCATCAGCTATTGGTGCCAGGGTGTCTAAAACCACACCTAGCGATCTTTGAATCGCCCAGGTGGTGACGGTTGAGGCCGCAGGGTAAATCGGAATCGGAAGTTCAGCCCAGCGTTTAGCTTCGTCATCAGAGATCTCTTCGGGAAAAAGTTCGTAATCCGGATGGGCTAACTGCAACTTACCCTGGTAGCTGCTCACCTTGCCCGCAAACAAACCCCGAGCCCCAGTGCGCAATTCTTTTTGGCGCCAAGCCTGATTGAAGAATGAAAGAGTCATGAACCCGTGGCCATCCGTGATTCGGACTTCAAGAATGCTTCCGCTGCGGCCTTTCATGCGACGCTCACGCACTTCGACGATATCAGCCACAACCGTAGCCGGTTCACCCAGTGGAATTTCACTGATTGGGGTTAGCTCTCCCCTGGTTGAGTATCGGCGAGGAAAATGCATGAGCAAATCAGAAACGGTGCGAAGCCCTAGATGCTTGGCGAACGACTTTGCCGTGCGATCACCCAGTACGCGATCTAGCGATTCGATTGGAAGCAGCATTGTTCTATCTTCGCTTGTCCGAAGCGACCCTCGCTGCAGGCGGGCTGCGCGTGCTGACTAGCACCGAGTTGCGGCACTTATGATTGAACCCTTATGACAAGAATCATCGGCGGTCTTGCAGGTTCGAGACAACTCACCAGCCCAGCCAAAGTAACCAGACCAACAAGCGATCGAATTCGCGAATCGATTTTTAACCGCTTAGCTTCACGGGACTTACTTGATGGCGCGCGGGTACTAGACCTCTACGCCGGCACGGGCGCTCTTGCCCTTGAAGCCATTAGCCGCGGAGCAATTTCAGCGATGCTGGTTGAGCGAGACGGCAAAGCAGCCGCCGTTTGCATCAAAAACAGCCAGCTGGTGCAAAAAGCCCTTGAAAAAGAAGGCTTCTTTGAAGCAGTTACCAAGGTTGCTAATAAGTCTGTTCAAAACTTTTTGAAAACCGATGGCGGCGAATACGATCTTGTCTTTATTGACCCACCATACGAAGTAGTCAACGAAGAGGTAATTCAAAACCTTGAGGCTCTATTGCCACGTCTCACCAAGGATGCGGTTGTGATGGTTGAACGTTCCAGTCGCTCAGAGGCGCTAACTATTCCGGCGGGCTTGGAGATCGACGAAGAAAAATCTTACGGCGACACCGTTGTTTACTGGCTGAATAAAATCGATTAACTTTTAGGCAATAAAAAATCCCCCGAAAATTCGGGGGGTTTTTTATTTGGCCTTAACCAAAGAAACCTTTTAGTTGACGCTCTGGCTCACCAACATAAATCTGCTGTGGGCGGCCAATCTTGGTTGCCGGGTCAACGTTCATTTCACGCCAGTGTGCAATCCAACCTGGCAAGCGCCCCATTGCAAACAACGCGGTAAACATGCGCGGCGGGAAACCAAGCGCCTTGTAAATAACGCCGGTGTAGAAATCCACGTTTGGATAAAGCTTGCGCTCCTGGAAGTAAGGATCAGCCAAAGCAGCGGCCTCAAGTTCCTTTGCAATCTGTAGAAGCGGATCGGTAACGCCAAGCTCAGCAAGAACCTGATCTGCGGTTGCCTTGACGATACGTGCACGCGGGTCAAGGTTCTTGTAAACGCGGTGACCAAATCCCATCAAGCGAATGCCGTCTTCTTTGTTCTTTACTCGCTGGATGAAAGCTTGCACGCTCTCACCCGAATCCTGAATGTGCTGAAGCATTTCAAGTACAGCCTCGTTGGCGCCACCATGCAGTGGACCAAACAACGCGTTAATGCCAGATGAGATTGATGCAAATAGGTTTGCCTGGCTTGAACCCACTAAACGAACGGTTGATGTTGAACAGTTTTGTTCGTGGTCTGCGTGTAGAACCAACAACGTGTCCAGTGCTTTTGTGACCACCGGGTTTTGCACGTAGCTCTCTGCCATGTTGCCGAAGTTCAAACGCAAGAAGTTCTCAACGTATGAAAGCGAGTTGTCTGGATAAAGAAGAGCCTGACCCATGCTGTTCTTGTGAGCATACGCTGCAAGAACCGGCAGCTTTGCCAGTAGACGGATAGTGGAAAGTTCCACCTGCTCAGGATCGTGTGGGTCTAGTGAATCCTGATAGAAAGTTGAGAGCGCTGATACTCCGGCTGCAAGAACCGCCATCGGGTGTGCGTTTTGAGGCATTGCATGAAACAAGTTCTTTAGATCTTCGTGAACCAAAGTGTGGCGACGAATCTTCTCTTCAAATTCTGTCAACTGAACCAGAGTCGGGAGCTCTCCATAGATAAGAAGCCATGCGGTCTCAAGGAAAGACTTTGAGCCAGCAAGTTGTTCGATTGGGTAACCGCGGTGGCGAAGAATGCCCTTTTCACCATCGATAAAGGTGATGGCAGATTTTGTTGAAGCAGTGTTTACGAAGCCTTGGTCGTAGGCGGTAAGTCCAGTCAATGATGTGAATTTTGAAATGTCCACTGCATCATGGCCGTCAACGGCTGTGATTACAGGAAGGTCTGCGGTGATCTCACCGTAGGTGACTGTTACTTTATCGCTCGAGGTCATCGAAGCTCCTAGTGCTGTGTTTTTGCCTTGATTAGGCCTTTTATAAGCCTATGGCATCGCGCAACCTGCGCGCTCCCTCGGCAATTTTGTCATCGGTCGCAGTGATTGAGAAGCGCACAAATTCAGTGCTGTGCTCACCATAGAAGGTTCCTGGTACAACCACGATGCCAAGTTCAGCCATGCGGTCGACGGTCTTCCAGCAGTCCTCGCCAAGCGTTGCCCAGAGGTATAGCCCAGCTTGGCTTTCCGCTAATCGGAATCCGTAAGCGCGAACCGCATCAAGCAAAATTTCGCGACGCTCCCGATAAATTTCTTTCTCGATTTGAACGTGCTCTTCGTCACCAAGCGCCACGACCATGGCTCGCTGAACCGGACCTGGCGTGTTGAGCCCCGAGTGCATACGCAGGTTAACCAGACCCTTGATTAGTTTTGCCTCACCAACAGCGAAGGCAGCACGGTAGCCGGCCATGTTTGACTGCTTACTAAGTGAGTAAACCGCGAGCACTCCCTCGTGACTCTCGCCACAGACTCGTGGGTCAAGAACGCTTGGAATTAATTTCTCACTCCACTCACCCCAACCGAGTTCTGCATAGCATTCGTCACTGGCTAGCAAGGCGCCAAGTTGACGCGCACGATCAACCGCAGCCTTCATTTCGGCAACATCCATCACGCGACCATCGGGATTACCCGGTGAGTTAATCCAAATCAACTTTGCGTTGCTTGGCCACTTGGCAGGATCATCTTCGGAAATTATCTCTGCGCCACAAAGTGCCGCACCAACGATGTAAGCGGTGTAGGCAACCTTGGGTTGAACAACAACATCGCCAGGCCCCAAACCCATCAAGAGTGGCAACCAAGATATTAATTCTTTTGAACCGATAGTCGGCATTACCTGCTCAGGATTCAAACCCTTTACGCCGCGGCGGCGAGCAAACCACTCAACTACCGCTGATTTAAATTCTGGTGAGCCGCCAGTAGATGGATAACCGGGTGCGTTTGATGATGCGTTTAGTGCATCTTGAATGATTGCTGGCGTTGGATCAACTGGCGACCCCACTGAAAGATCAACGGCACCACCCTTGTGAAGAGCCGCTTTAGCCGCATAAGGCTTTAGTTGCTCCCAAGGATATTCGGGCAATCGATCGAACATGAAATTATTGCGCCTGGTTTGGAAGCGCAGTAATTACCGCGTGGTCTGAATTGATTAGACCGACCTTGGCTGCACCGCCCGGAGAACCAATCTCGCTGAAGAATTCCACGTTTGCTTTGTAGTACTCAGACCACTGCGATGGCAGATCATCCTCGTAGTAGATAGCCTCAACCGGGCAAACTGGCTCACAAGCTCCACAGTCCACACATTCATCGGGGTGAATGTAAAGCATGCGGTCACCTTCATAGATGCAATCAACCGGGCACTCTTCAATACAGGCCTTGTCTTTTACATCAACGCAAGGAAGCGCGATTACGTAAGTCAATGTGAATCCTTTCGGGAACTGCGTCTAGTTTAACGATGGCCGCGTGAACTTCGGCGCCACGCCCCAGGTTGAATCTTTGGAAACATGATTACCAGGGCAAAAATTCCAATCGAGCCGTAAGCCCAAATGTTTCCAGCGTCATTTCCCGGAATGAAAAGCTCTCCGCCAGGCTGGCGCTGGGCTAGCCAGAAAACTGTCGCTGCAAGGGTTGCAGTCACAAGATAAAGCGCGCCACGACTCCTGCGCAGCAGGCGAAGTGCCATCGCTAGGGACACAGTCATTACCAACGCCACAATCAACCCGATAGGTGTCTGGGATTCGTTGTTTGCCCTAACCTGATGCATCATTGTGCCGGCGAGACCTAAAAGCACGCCCAATGGCATAGCCCATAAGAAGGTAAAGGCTGAGCGAATGCTAACGAGCACACTTGGTGAAGATTTACGAATGCGCTCTGGACGGTCATATCGAATCTCTTTTCCCGGCACCACGGAATAAGTCTCTGCGTGAACTGCAACTTGGCTGGCGTGGGCCTCAAGAGCAGCTTTCTTTACCGGTGCCGTCTTTGCGTTACCGATTTCCGCATCGAACGGCTCGCGAGGTTCGGCAATAACCCAGAATTCTGGAGCGCGACCGCGAATTTTCTTTGAAACTTTTCGAATTGCCATGGCGGTGGCGTCATGTGCCATTTTGTGGTCCGGGTGACCAAAACCACCGCGGCGGTTATAGGTCAAAACTGCATCCGGTTTGAATTCAATAATTTTTGCGGCGATGTCATCGGCGATGATTGTGGTTGCTGCCGCGGCTAGTGCAAGTTCGTCAAGATCACGTGGTTTAGCTGGCTTTCCCCATGGATTAATTCGCATTCCAGAATCGAGATAGGCACGCGTTCCTGCGAATGCATGCTCTACGTTGCCAAATACCTTTAAGGCCTCAATTAGTTCGGAGGCGCGGAATGAACCCATTGCCGCAAGGTCACCCTCGAGCGGCTTTAGTTCATCTAGCTTAACTTTGCCGCGTTCTCCGCGAGTCAAAGTAAAAACCATCACCTCAGCTTTTGCTGCAATTCGGTCGGCGATGATGTGCCCGGTGAAAAGGCTTTCGTCATCTGGGTGTGCGTGCACAATCAGAAGACGCTTAGGGGCGAACTTTGCTTTGGCCATGCTTCAACTTTAGGTTAAAAACAAAACCCCCGGCTAGAAGCCGAGGGTAATGCTTTGAAAAACCTAGTTCTTCTCGCTTGCGTGCTTGCGCTGTGAGTACAGGCGGGCGCGAACGTTTGAGTCCAACTCAACCTTGCGAATGCGGGTTGCCTCAGGTGTAACCTCAACACATTCGTCTTCGCGAGCGAACTCTAGACACTCTTCAAGCGAAAGAGTGCGCGGTGGGGTAAGCGACTGGAATTCATCAGAAGACGCTGCACGCATGTTGGTGAGCTTCTTTTCTTTAGTGATGTTTACTTCCATGTCGTCGGCACGTGAGTTTTCGCCCACGACCATACCTGCGTAAACCTCGCTGGTTGGCTGAACGAAGAATGAACCGCGCTCCTGTAGACCAATCATTGCGAACGGAGTTACAACACCCGCTCGGTCTGCAATTAGAGAACCGTTATTGCGGGTGGTGATTTCTCCGGCCCAGGCGTCGTAGCCTGCAGAGATTGCGTTGGCAATACCAGTTCCCTTGGTCTGAGTTAGGAACTCAGTGCGGAAACCGATTAGGCCACGGCTAGGTACGCGGAATTCCATGCGGGTCCAACCGGTTGCGTTAGCCACCATGTTCTTCATCTGACCCTTACGCGCTGCAAGCAGCTGGGTCATCGAACCTAGGAACTCTTCAGGTACGTCAATGGTTAAGTCTTCGAAAGGCTCGTGAAGCTTGCCATCAACTCGCTTGGTAACAACCTGTGGCTTACCCACGGTTAGTTCGTAGCCTTCACGACGCATCTGCTCCACAAGAATCGCAAGAGCAAGCTCTCCACGACCCTGTACTTCCCAGGCATCAGGACGCTCGGTAGGAAGGACCTTGATTGACACGTTACCGATGAGTTCCTTGTCGAGGCGATCCTTAACCAAACGTGCAGTGACCTTCGCACCCTTGACACGACCGGCCATTGGTGAAGTGTTGATACCGATAGTCATCGAGATGGCTGGGTCATCAACAGAAATCATTGGCAACGGGCGAACATCGTTTGGGTCGGCAAGAGTTTCACCAATAGTGATCTCTTCGATACCGGCAACCGCAACAATGTCACCTGGGTTTGCTTCTTCAGTCGGGAAGCGCTCAAGCGCCTTGGTCTTTAGAAGTTCGGTGATCTTCACGTTCTGAGTTGTGCCATCCTGGCGAACCCATGCAACTTGCTGACCCTTCTTCAAAGTTCCGTTGAAAATACGCAGCAACGCAAGACGACCCAGGAATGGAGAAGCGTCAAGGTTGGTCACGTGTGCTTGAAGCGGAGCTTCATCGTCATACTTCGGTGCCGGGATGTACTTCATGATTGCGCCGAATAGCGGCTCTAGGTTTTCACCTTCTGGAAGAGTTCCATCAGCAGGCTTGGTTAGCGATGCAATTCCCGCACGACCTGATGCGTAAATGATTGGAAGTTCAAGAATTCCGTCGATGTCTAGATCCGGCACAGTATCGTGCAAGTCAGAAGCAAGACCTAGCAATAGATCGTGAGTCTCTTCAACAACTTCGTCAATACGAGCGTCGGCACGGTCTGTCTTGTTTACAAGCAGAACAACAGGAAGCTTTGCCTCAAGTGCCTTGCGAAGAACGAAACGAGTCTGAGGCAATGGGCCTTCAGATGCGTCAACTAGCAGCACAACACCGTCAACCATCGAGAGGCCGCGCTCAACCTCGCCACCAAAGTCAGCGTGACCCGGGGTGTCAATCACGTTGATTGTGATTTCCTTGCCGCCTGAGTGGTCACCTTTGTAAGCAATCGCGGTGTTCTTCGCGAGAATGGTGATTCCCTTTTCGCGTTCAAGGTCGCCTGAGTCCATCACGCGCTCGCCTACTGCGGCGTGGTCGCTGAACGAACCGGTCTGACGAAGCATGGCGTCAACCAAAGTCGTCTTACCGTGGTCTACGTGGGCAACAATTGCGACATTGCGCAAGTCATCTCTGGTGGCCTGAGCCATAGGAACATCCTCATTGTGAGCGCGCCAAACAGAGTTGACGCATTGTTTGAGATAAATTTTTGAATTTATCGGTGTGAATTATTAGGGGGTGCAGAATTGCATCTTTGAGCCCCTGCCGTTTCAGTCTACCTGCGAAAGCCCCCAATAGGCAGGGATAAAAGGGCATAAACAGCAAGTACCCTGTGTATGTGAACACCGATGCCCTGCTCATCTACGACGGCGATTGCGCCTTCTGTAAGCAAAGCCTGAAGTGGGCGTTGGAGAAATTACCTTTATTTTGCCGCTATGTGGCCTTTCAAAAAGTTGATTTCAGCGAATTTGGCCTACAACTGGCCGATGTTCAAAGCCAAGTCTGGTTAGTCGAAGGCGAAAACAAGTACGGTGGCCATCGAGCTGTTAGTTGGCTATTCAGGCAACAGAAGCAAGTTAGGTGGCGAGCTCTTGGTCTTTTGATCGATATTTTCTCCCCCATTTCAGCACTCGTCTACGGCTGGGTGGCCAATAATCGCCATCGTTTGCCTGGCGGAACAGCAGAATGTGTGATTGATGACAAACCGTAAGCAAACGCTCACTGAAATCTTGATTGTCTTTGCGCTGAGCCTCGGCGCATCCGCCGTTTATTCAGTGGTTTCCCTAATTGCCAAATTGACTGCCAAATCTGGACTAGCTGGTCAGACAACTCTTATAAACGGAGCGATGGCCGAGCGTGAGTGGCTGGATTTCACCTATCAATTGCTTTCCGTGGGTTTCGGACTTGCGCCGGTGGCACTGGCTCTTTATTTTCTTTGGCAAACCAACGGCAACCCATTCAAAAACATCGGCCTAAATTTTGAAGCACCAGGTTTTTGGCTGAGCCGAGGCACTTGGCTAGCGGCAGCCATTGGTATTCCAGGAATTGGCTTTTACATTGCAGCGCGTTTACTTGGTTGGTCATCAAAAATTGTTCCGGCTGAGTTACCTGACTATTGGTGGGTCATTCCTGTTCTTCTTCTGGCAGCCGTTCGCGCGGCGCTACTTGAAGAGGTGCTTGTGGTCGCCTACTTATTTGATCGTTTAACTCGCCTGGGCATCGCACCAAGATTTCAACTACTTATCAGCTCAACAATTAGAGCCAGCTACCACCTATATCAAGGCTTCGGCGGGTTCATTGGCAATTTTGCAATGGGCTTAGTTTTTGGTTGGGCCTACAAAAAGTGGGGTCGCGTTATGCCCCTCGTGTTTGCCCACTTCGTATTGGACGCAGTTTCGTTCGTTGGTTACGCGCTAGTGGGAAAAAACCTGCCACTTCCGTAATCGACTGCAACATACATTCATCTCTAGGCCCGTGCTGGTATCTTTGCCTTGTTGGCTTTGATGTCAGCAGCTTTTGCATTTTGCAGGGGAAGTCGGTGAAAATCCGACGCTGACCCGCAACCGTGATCGAATTTCTCGAAAGTCGGATTGCCTGCAGATTCGCAAATGACTCCATTTTTACCGTCGAGGACTGCGGTCGGAGTCGAATTGGTGCACGCGCACCTTTTCGCCTTCGCACACGCATCAATGCGAAAGGCTCACTTTGTCTCAAATACCGGTGTCAAAATTCAAGCTCGGCAAAGTTGCAGCAGTCGTCGCAGTCACTGTGGCTTTTGGTACAGTGCCAATTCCATCTGCCACTGCTGCGGAAAACTATTCAACCACCGTGAATTTTTTGGCAAAGTCTTTTTTAAACGGTAAAGGGTTAGAAGGTTCAACCCCGGGAACTGTTGAATATGGATTCACCCTCGATGCAATGATGCAGCTGAAGGCTGGCGGTAGATCCCTGGTGCAGCAATTGCCTGCGGTCAACTACATGCTCGCTACAAGATCTCAACCTTTGGGTACAGCCTCTAACGGATATCTATACAACAAAGATGCAACGCTGTCTTTGAATGTTGGTAGGGCAGGAAAATTTCTTTTCACCAGCGAAGTCGTGCATGTTCCAAATAACTCCATTCGCTACGACGTATTTAAGAAACTTGCCGCCAGAATAAACAGTCAGACTGGGGAAATTAGCGGTGTCACCTCGGGGGCGATTGACTACGCCTGGGTCGCGCTAGGGCTGAACAGTTATCAGGAACACACACTGGCCAATAAAGTCGTGCAACGAATGCTTACGCTGCAAAACACCGATGGTGGTTTTGGCGAAGTTGACCCAACAATATCGACGCCCGACTCGACGGGACTGGCGCTACAGGCGATCAACCTGCGTCAGGATTTTGGCACTGATGCCCAAGATAAAAAACGTGCCGAGGCTGAGAAAAAAGCCGTCGCTTACCTAATAGCAACTGCAGTAGATAAAAATCATTGGAACGCTTACGGTGAGGCTTCAGTGAACTCAACCGCTTATGCCGCCATGGGACTAAAGGCAGCCGGAAAAAAGATTGCGACCTACTCGATCTGGTTGAAGAGTCAACTTGCCCCCAAAGGAGGATTTCTAACCTCATGGTCGGCAGGTGTCGGAGATAAATTTGCCACGGCTCAAGCAATTGCACCATTACTTGGCAAAAGCTACCTAGACCTACTTCCCTAATGATTAAAGTTCCATTTCGCGCGGTTCTTATTTTCCTTATTGCTCTCGTGGCAATCGGTGGAGTAATCAATCTTGAAATGGAAAAAAGTCAAAGCAGCAACGCGACGGTTTCAGATGGCGCTTGTTCCGATAATGGTGTGACCCTGGTGGTTGATTTTGGAACCAATAGCGGCCAAGAGCCAATCGCTAGATGCGTTCTCGATTTCTCTGGCACGGGCTGGGAACTTTTTGAAGCAGCCGGAGTGAAGGTCGCTGGCACCAGCGAATACCCTGAAGCGTTCGTTTGCCGCATAGATAATTTTCCTGACGCCGAAAAGGAAGATTGCCTTGGCACTCCGGATTTTGCCAGTGGAAGCTGGACATATTTTTACTCGAGCGCTTCGGCAAATGAGCAAAATTTGCCACCTGCCAAATGGCAACGGAGCCCGGTGGGAGCCGCAACCAGAATTCCAGCCTGTGGTGAATTCGAAGGGTGGCTATTTGCCAATTCGCCAAGCGAAATTTCAACCGATCCCACGCCATTCAAATGCCCGTGAGTGAGGCTCGAATTAGAGGGTCGCTGAGCTCAGATGTTTTTCACCCGGTCACATGGTGGGCATTAGGTTTAATGTTTTCAGCAGCCGCCATTCTTGCTGAACAAGCTCTTCCTCTAATTGTTTTAGCCACTAGCACAGTTCTACTGTCAATGATCTTTGGAGTGCGGTGGCTTCAGAACATGCGCTTCTATTTCATTTTTGCAGCGTTAGTTATATTGACTCGACTGATCTTTAGAATAATCTTCAACTTAGGCGATAGCACTGGACCATTCTTGGTCATCTTGCCGAAACTGGAAGTTGATCTTGGCTTTGGCGGGACAGTCTCTTTACTAGGGCCCCTGAGCCAAGCATCCTTCGACTCTGCGATAGTCGACGGGCTTCGACTTGGCACAATCATTCTGAGTGTCGGCATGGCAACCACTCTTTGTCATCCTCGTAAGCTTTTGAAATACACACCTGGTGCTCTCTATGAAATTGCAGCAGCAGTAAGCATGGCTATCAACCTGGCGCCGCAATTGGTGACAAGCATCCACAGGGTAAGACAAGCACGGGAACTCCGGGGTCGTAGCGGCTCGCTCAGCGCAATGACCAGCATCGTTATTCCGGTGCTAGAAGACACCATCGAGGCATCGATGAATCTTGCTGCAAGCATGTCGTCTCGTGGCTTTGGTCGCACGGGCCCGATGAGCCCGATTGAGCTAAAGCTTGCCCGCTTTAGCTCACTAGCCGCAGTGTCGCTGATCATCATTGGCACCTACGCTGCACTAACCGTAGGCCTGACAAATGCCCTGTCTATAACTTCGCTAGTTCTTGGGCTTGCGTTTTCATTTCTTACTTTGAAATTAGCCTCAGCTAAGAGATTGAGAACTTCACATGCAATTCAAAAGCTGCAACTTGTGGACGCAGCTGCGTTTGCGATTGGGGCACTGAGTTTTGCAAGCGTGGCACTTGGCTGGTGGAACCAATGATCAAGCTAGATTCCGTCACGTTTAGCTATTCAAGCTCCGATTCAGCCATTCTGAAACGAGTCCATCTAGAGATAGGCAAAGGAGAGCTTGTACTAATCGCAGGTCCTACCGGAAGTGGCAAATCCACTCTTTTGAAGGTCATCAACCGTCTGGCACCACAATTTACCGGGGGCAATTTCAGCGGATCAATTTCAATCGATGGTCGAAACATTACCCACCTTCAGCCAAATGAAATTGCCGAGGTGGTGGGGTACGTTGGTCAGAATCCGGTAGAAAGTTTCGTGACCGAAACGGTTCTTGAAGAACTCGCTTATGGAATGGAGCAACTGGGTTTAGCCCCTGACTTCATGCGGGTAAGGGTGGTTGAGATTGCCAAGTTAGTCGAAATTGAACATCTGCTTGATTCAAAGCTTGAAGAAATTTCCGGTGGCGAGCAACAGCGTGTTGCAATTGGCGCTGCGCTTGCTGCAGGGCAAAAGATATTGTTACTCGATGAACCCACTTCAGCCCTAGACACACACATTTCAAAGCGAACCGTTCAGCTTCTTCGAAAATTGGCGAGTGAGAGAGAAATCACAATTCTTCTTACCGAGCACAGGGTTGAACGAGTAATGGAGTTAGTAGATTCAATAGTTTTGGTGCACCGAGATGGCTCAGTGACAAAAGGCCCAGCCGAAATAGCTTTCAATGACCCGCGAATTGAACCGCCGCTAGTTTCCCTAAGCAGAAAACTAAATTGGACTCCAGCGGCAACCACCGTGAGTATGGCTCAGAACTATTGGGGTTCGACCGCAGATAAATATGTCATTAAACAAGGTGCCAATCACAATTCCAGTGATGCGAGCGGCACAAGCAAGACCGTTGCAGTTGCTAAAGATATTTCGGTGAGCTTTAAGAATGCCGAGGCTGTTTCAGGCGTGAGCTTCAAACTTCAAAGTAGCCAAATAACGGCACTCATGGGCAGGAACGGTTCTGGAAAATCCAGCACATTGTGGGCGCTACAGGGTTCTGGCTCGGGCAAAGATGCTTCCATAGCTGGACAAATCACAATTGAAGGAAAAGATCCTGCCAAACTAAACAACCTAGACCGGATCAACTTGGTTGCCATGGTGCCACAAAAAGCAAGCGACCTGCTCTTTCTGGATTCGTTGGGCAAGGAACTCGCTGAATCAGACTCATTCAGTCAAGTTGCCTCAGGAACAACGTCAAGCATATTTGCGAATCTTGTTGGAAGAGTCGACCCGGGTATTCATCCACGCGATTTATCCAACGGTCAGCAAATTGCATTGGTGCTAGCCTCTCAGCTCACTAAAAATGCTCCATTGGTTTTGTTGGACGAACCAACTCGAGGCTTGGATTACACAGCCAAGCAGGAGCTCTCCAAATCTCTGCAGAAACTAAAGCGGGATGGTAAAGCGATTCTGCTGGCAAGTCACGACGTTGAATTTCTTGCAGCGCTCTGCGATCAGATTCTCGTGCTGGAAAAGGGCCAATTGATTGCAAGTGGAACACCGGCAGAAATATTTCTACCTGGAACTGAATTTGCCACCCAAGTGGCAGACATCACGAAAACTCCAGGAGTCCTAAGTATTGATCAAATCGAGGTGAAGCATGAAAGCTAAGCCTCTCTTCAGAGTCTTGTATCTAGCGCTTGCAATTCTGGCTTCCCTTTTGATTTTCACCTGGCCCTTGTACATATCGGCTTCAGCACAATCTGAAGCTCAGTTTGCCCAGGTTGTCTTTCTATTTTTGATGCCCACCATCTTGATTCTTACGGTCAATGAATACTCATCGGGGAAAGTTGATTCTCGGCAACTTGCCATGCTTGGGGTGCTGACTGCACTCAACGCCTTGATTCGCATGCTTGGCGCAGGGGTTGCCGGAGTCGAAACGTCGTTTTTTCTGATCATCATCAGCGCCTATGTCTTTGGCCCTGGTTTCGGTTTCTTGATGGGTGCGCTCTCGCTTTTAGTGTCAGGGCTTATCACTGGAGGGGTTGGCCCTTGGCTTCCTTTTCAAATGATGGCGGCGGCGCTCATCGGTGTTGGAGCAGGCTTATTGCCAAAGACCAAGCGAATTTGGCTGCAGGTGATTCTGTTGATTTTCTTCGGCGCAATTGCGAGTTTTATTTACGGTGCACTAATGACGATGTGGAACTGGCCGTTTCTTGCCGGAGTTGGCAGTGACGTTTCTTACCTCGCGGGCGCAGGGCCAATCGAAAACATGACGCGCTTTTTGCAATACGAAATCCTAACCGGGGGCTTGCTTTGGGATGCCGGCCGCGCAATCACCACAATCACGCTGATTATCGTAACGGGTCCGGCCCTACTGACCACTCTTCGCAGAGCAGCAAATAGGGCCGGAATAAAAACTATTGAATTAGAAAAGCGGTAGAACTACCAGAGCCTGTAAAACAGTCGCAACAGCTGCGCCGGCAAATAGGCCAAGGTTCATCTTCCAGGTGTACTTGGCCTCGCCACGTGCAGCATGCATCAGGAATGCTACGACCATGGTCAAAGCAAGACCTGCACCCGCAGCAATACCAACCCACTGAGACCAAACAAAGCCGGTTAGGTAAGCGCCGATCGGTGCAACTACAACACCGATTGCTCCAAGAATTTCAAGCCAGGCAATAAGACGGACTAAGGCCATCGGGGTCTTTTCAACCCACCCCATGCCTGCACCAAGAAGTGTCTCTTTGGTTGCCTTTGACTTGAATGAGCCAGCCTTAAAGAAGCCGAATGCGCTAAAAATTGAAACCGCAAGCGCGGCGATTGCTAAAAAGATGTTCATGAAATTCCCTTATTGTGTTGAATATCCGAGGTTTCGGACTTACAGTTATTTAGTAAAGCACGGGTTGACAAGATTTGTCAAGTAGCCCTAGACAAATGTTCACGAAGGGAAGTCATGGAGATCAAGGCACGCGCCGAACGTCAAGATGACGGCTGGCTAATTGCAGTCCCCTCGCTTGGTAATTACAAAACAACCTCCAAGCGCCTAGACAAGGCAACCGAACAGATCAAGGTCTTGGCCGAAAAGGCTACCGGCGAATCTAAGTGCGACATCGTTGTGAAGGTTGAGGCAGTTATGCCGGGAATCATTTGCGACATTGAGGCTGCTCAGGCAAAGATGCGCGATGCTGCAAAACTTCAAGAGGAAGCGTCGAACGAAATTCGCGATGTAGTTTCCAGAATGCGCGATGAAGGCCTAACAATGAGAGACATTGCCATTTTGCTTGGCGTCACCCCGCAGCGAGTTGCACAGCTCGCGCCGTGCACGACGGACTAACTTCTAAACGCGCCAGGTTGGCAGTCGCCAACCAAGAATCATCGCTGCGAATCTGAGCACCGTGATTACTAGCGCTCCAACTCCAACAGCGATGAACGAACTCGCCCCTAAGTAATCCATTCCAACCACGACCCAACCTCCGGCAAAGGCCAGTATGGAATAGGGCTGGTGATCAACAAACGCACGTGGGATTTCGTTGACGACTACGTCTCGAAGGACTCCACCAAACACCGCGGTGATGATTCCCATAATCACGGCAACAATCGCAGGCATGCCTGCTTGCAGTGCAATGAAAGTTCCACCGGCGCTAAAAATCCCAAGCCCGATAGCATCTGGCCAAGCGGTTGCACGCTCAGTTGGCTCTAGATGACGCCCACGAATAAAAATAAGTGCCAATAGACACATGCCTAGAACAACCCAGATCCAAAACTGGTTCTGAACCCAAAAGAATGGTCTGCGATCAAGCAAAATGTCTCGCAGTGTTCCGCCGCCAAATGCAGCGAGAAAAGTGACCATTGCCATTCCAACAATGTCGAGCTTTTTTCGTGCGGCTTCCAAAAGCCCGGATAGCGCAAAGGCCAGGGTGCCAATAACTTCTAAAGCGATGTTTCCGTTAGAAACCAGCCAATCTGCAATCGACATTCCTGAGGTCATGTACCAAGTATGCCAAGATTGCCACGTGGACGTTTTGATTACCGGTGGCTTGGCGGGTCTTGCTCTTGCTATTCCCCTTGGCCCAATGGCAATTCTGCTGATTAGTACAACGCTCAAGCACGGCCGAGGCATTGGAGTATTTGGTGCATTGGCTATGGCTACGGTGGACTTTTCATATGCGGCCTTGGTTTTTGCTTTTGGCAACGCAATTATCAACGGCTTGAGCGATTGGGTCTTTCCACTCCGGGTTCTGGGATCAGCGATCTTGGTTTACGTAGCTGTGAAAATTTTCTCTGACGCTCGCAAAAGCTCAAAGATTGAGAACCCAGACCTAAGCAACTCTCCTGCCTCGAGGTTCAAAACATATGCCAAATTCTTTGGCCTGACAGTCTTGAACCCGGCGACTGCGTTCTACTTTTTCGGAATCACGCCAAGCGTTGCGGCTCTGTCACATGGAACCGGGCTCCTGAGTATTGCTTCATTTGCTCTCGGCGTTTTTCTTGGATCGGTGGTTTGGCAACTTTCTCTGGTGTTTGCCGCTCACTTGACCAAATCATTTACGGACGTCAAAGTTCAGCATCGCATTCAGTACGCGGGTGCTGCCTTGATAGTCGCCCTACCAATCGGACTGCTGCTCAAATAAGGCCATAAATAAAAAACCCACCATTTCTGGTGGGTTT
>JACCEC010871969.1_pt1 | contig 16762 bp, 18 predicted proteins | sample 7450121 | NCBI WGS metagenome assembly JACCEC01 (sample SAMN15323455, study PRJNA562643) | freshwater metagenome | isolation source: river surface water | place: USA:Blue River Watershed | collected 2017-08-18 | reverse complement strand
GCATTGTTTATCAAAATAGCATTATTTTTGCCTCGCTTTTGCCCGATCGTCTAATGGCAGGACAGCAGATTTTGATTCTGCTTGTATAGGTTCGAATCCTGTTCGGGCAACTTGTAAAAGGTCATCTTTGGATGGCCTTTTTTATTTTCTAAACTTGACAAAGGTTCCTTTTTCGATCTCAGCATCCATCTTTAACCCATTGATTTTAGCGAGTTTTTTGAGGTGTACGCAATGGTCTTGGGATACTTGCCAAAGGGTGGTTTTTTTCTCTGTCGTTATTCCTTTTTCTTTCACCCATTTTCTTTTGGGTTGCAGATAAATTTTATCACCCGCCTGAAAAGCTTGAATTTTTAAATCGTTGTATTTCCGCAACTGCCAGGTTCCCAGTTGGAACTCTTTGGTCAAAGATTCCTCAGTATCCCCTCGTTGAGCAATGAAGTAGCGGTTGTTTCCGTGGAGAATTAGTAAAGTTCTGCTAGTTTTTTTTTTAGGTCGTCCAATTGTGAGACGGCTTCTGCTCCTTGGTCCAACTCGTGGAGTCGGTGTTTTTCAATGAGTTCAATGAGGAGTTGCGGATACTTGGGATTGGTGGCGTAGCCGCATTGCTTGAGGCCGTGCGCCCAACCTTTGTAGTCTGTTAATTTAAGTTCAAAGAGAGACGCATACCGCTCTCGTTTGAGAAAAAGGCTGTGGTCTTCAAAGGAGGCTTCGGCGTTGTCATAGACGCGGAAACATTCGTTTTTTTTGTCGGCGTCTTTGTAGAATTTTTTACCCGTCCAATCCTTGTGGCATTTGATACCAAAGTGGTTATTGGCTTCAGTGGCCAAATCAGATGAACCGGAGCCCGACTCCAATATTCCCTGCGCCATGGTGATGCTTGCAGGAACGCCATGCATTTCCATCTGGCGAATGCACTCCGCTTTCCATTTTTGAATATAGGCTTCTGTTGTCTTTTGAGACCACAGCCCCATGGGCAGCAATAAAAGAATTACAAAGAGGCGAATCATGGAACAAGAATAGTAGAATCTTGTTGATTCATGTTCTGGTTTTTGATAAGTTTTCCGTCTTGCTGATAAGTTTTCCAAATGCCAGAGGGCTTGTTGTCTTTGTAAAAACCATCGATACGGATTTGCCCGTTCTCATACCACAATTGGTAAGGCCCGTTCTTTACGCCCAGTTCATAGGTGTGCAGACTGAAAGGTTTTCCGTCTTTGTAGAAAGAACGGCAAGTGCCATTGCGCTTGTTGTCTTTGATTAAAACATCGGTGTGAACCTGCTTGTTGTCATAAAATGTTTTTTCTCCTACTTTTTCACCCGTTTCTGGATCAGTGTACACGACATTCATGGGATTTCCATTGCCATAAGTGGCCATCACGTTTTCTTTTGGCCCCGATTGACAGGCCAGGATAAATGCACAGCATGCGGCAAAAAATAGTTTTCTCATTTGTCTCGTTCTATGGTGAATTGGATGAGTCTGTTCATGGATTGGCTGACTTCTGATACTGGGAATTGCGCCAATATATCTTCCGCTTCTTTGGCGTATTGCCTCATGGCTTGAGAAGCGTATTCAATAGAGCCAGTAGCCATCAACTGTTGTTGCAAGACCAAAAGCTCTTTTTGCCCAACGTTTTTGTTTTTTAATAATAATTTGATGAAAGCAATGGTCTCCTTGCTCCCATGCTGCAGAGCATGCAATATGGGTAGAGTGAGTTTATTTTCTTGAATATCTCCTCCGGTTGGTTTACCAATGTTTGCGCCAAATCCTAAATCTAAGAGGTCGTCTTTGATTTGAAACGCAATCCCGATTTTGATGCCCATTTGATAGAGCGCTTTTTGTGTGTCTTCATCTACATTGGCAGAAGCGCCCCCCATTTGGCAACACGCACCAATCAAAGAAGCTGTTTTTTGTCGGATGATTTGGTAATAGATCTCTTCCGTTACCTTCATCCTTCTGGATTTTTCTTGCTGAAGCAATTCGCCTTCGCTCATTTCTTGCACAGCCGTGGCGACAATTTTGAGCAGGTCAAAGGCATTGTTATTGACACTAATCAAAAGCCCCTTGGAAAGGAGATAATCCCCAACCAGTACAGCTATTTTGTTTTTCCAAAGCGCGTTGATGGAGAAGAATCCCCTTCGCGTCATGGCTTCATCTACCACGTCGTCATGGACCAAAGTGGCCGTGTGTAACAACTCGATTAATGAGGCGGCCACAAAAGTTTTTTCTGTTGGTTTTTGAAACAACTTTGCACTGAGAAAAACGAGCATGGGTCGCATTTGTTTGCCTTTGCGCTTGATGATGTAGTGGGAAATTTTATCCAACAAACCATTTTCACTCTTCAAGCTATTGGCAAAAAAGGGTTCAAAATCACGCATTTCTTGCGCAATGGGAGCTTGTATGTGTTGCAGAGCAATGGCGGAGTTCATGCGGCAACAAATGTAGTAATATCTTATCTTGACGTGGCTACGCGAGAACCAGGAAGTTTGTGAATTATTCCACACATTTCCAGTTCAAAGATGGCGCTGGCAAAGTGAGAGGCAGAAAGGTTGGTTTTGATTTGTAACTCGTCCAAATGCAGCTCGCGAAAGGACCTTAGGGTTTGGAAAGTCTTGTTGGCGTTTTCGCTCAATGGTTCGGGTTCAAAGGGGATTTCAGGTTGCTCTTTGATGCCCAAATCTTTGAGCAATTGTGGTATATCGGTGATGGGTGCGGCCATGTTTTGGTAAATCAACTGATTGCATCCTTGGCTTTTGATATCATGTATTCTTCCGGGCAAGGCAAAAATGTCTCGGTTGTATTGTTGTGCAAATTGAGCGGTGATGAGGCTTCCTCCACTTTTCTCTGATTCAATCACCAGTGTGGCATCACAGAGACCCGCGATGATGCGGTTGCGCATGGGAAAGCGCTCCTTTTCGGCAAAGATTCCAGGACAATATTCGGTTACAATGCCCCCGTTGTTTTTAATCTGTTGGGCCAATGGTCGGTGGCTGGCGGGATAGATGGTATGGAGGCCGTGGGCCAAGCAAGCGATATTGGGAACTCCCAGCGCGTTGCATTGTTGATGCGCCGCCTGATCGATCCCGTAGGCCAATCCAGACACGATGGTGACGGGATGCTTGGCAATGGCGGAAATGAATTGGTTCACAAAGTCAATTCCATAAGGTGTGGTACTGCGCGATCCCACAATGGCAATCATGAATGGGGTAGAGTGAAGGGCTTTTTTTCCTTGGGTGTACAATACAACAGGCGCATCATCACAGTTTTTTAATCGGTGCGGATATTGGCTGTCTTGAATAAACGTGATGTCCACATTCAGCCGAAGACAATCCTTGACCACTTTTTCAGCATTTTGAATGAAAGCGGCACTGTGCAAGTATTGGTACCATTCTTTGCTGAAAAATCCCAACGGTTCAAAATCACGGAGGGGTGCACGGAAAACATCCATGGGATCTTTGAAGAGGTGTAAAACCTCGCGTGTCCGCTTGGGCCCTAGTCCGGGAATCAGAGACAATCCAACTTGTTGTAATAAAAATTGATCATTCATCAGCATGCAAAGTTGCTGTAGAAAACAACCTGCTGGGCCACATAAATTATAGGAAAAACCTATACTTTATTTGTTCTCGATGATGTATTGCTCAATGGCGGCGCTCATGCTGGGCGACTTTGGATTGGGAGCCATGATGTCGATGCGCAATTTGTTTTCTGCTGCGGCATCGGCAGTGGTTTTTCCAAAAACGGCAATGCGTGTGGTGTTCTGTTTGAACTTGGGGAAGTTTTTGTACAATGACTCAATGTCTGATGGAGAGAAAAACACGAGCATGTCGTACTTCACGTCTGCTAAGTCAGACAAATCACTGCAAACTGTTTTGAACATGTTGGCCTTGGAATGGCTGATGCCATTCTTTTCCAATTCTGCTGGAATGGTTTGATTGAGTAGGTCAGAGCAAGGCAACAACAATTTTTCTCCCTTTTGTTTTAGGATAACATCGATCAAAGAAGAAAAGGTTCCGTTGCCATAAAATATTTTCCGTTTGCGGAACAAGATGTATTTCTGCAAATAAAAAGCGATGGCTTCTGAGGTACAGAAATACTTCATTTCATTGGGAATGGTCAAACGCATTTCTTTGGCCATGCGGAAATAATGGTCCACCGCATTTCTGCTGGTGAAGATCACACCGGGATGATCCAAAATGTCGATGCGCTGCTGGCGGAAGTCAATGGCAGGGATGCCCTCAACATGAATAAAGGTACGGTAATCAATCTTGATTTTGTATTTCCGAGCAATGTCAAAATAAGGGTTCTTTTCATTCCCCGGATCTTGAATTGTGATCAATATGGATTTAACCTTTTCAGCCATTTTTATCTTCCAATGAATACGCTTTATGGTTGGGAAAACAATGCAATGCATTTGACCCCGACCAGTACGGGCAATATTTCAAGAGTGCAAATGTAAAAAAAGATGTAGAATAAAGGAACGTTATTCGTCAAAGCCACCCATGCCCCTTTCAAAATCCGCCAAAGAATTAATATTGCAATAATGGCCGTGATGGCTCCGATGTAATAGCGGGCTTGTGCAATACTGCTTAATGCCGCTAGGATGATCAATGGATACAGCAGAATGGACAGCAGTCGGTTGGTGGCAAACGTCCGGTATTGGTATTCCGATAAAGTGTAATCCCCTTCGCTAAACCATTTGATGATTTGAAACGAGAACCACTTCAAGCCATACATCCCCATCACCACTAAAGCGCTGATCAGCGAAAACCACCAGGGTAAAATGGTGGGTTGCAAGAAGGCTTGGTAAAACAAGGTCCACATCAAACCCATGAGAACAGCGTGTTGTACGGTGAGAAAAAGGTAGGGTCGGGGTACGTTAGTCTCTTCCCGCATGAACTGCCGCATGGCAATATCACTGCGAAAAGCTTTGAAGACATTCTTCATTTTTGTGGGATACACCACGTTGAAATAGGCTGTGAACGAAAGGAGGACCAACAGAACAACGACCATCCAATCTTCAAAGAAGTGAACGGCAGGTCGTGGTGTTGGGGCAACCCATTCCAACATGTTATCGAATCATTTTTAAAAATCCAACTTCAGCCGGCGTTAAATGTCGGTAACGTCCACGTGTCAAATCTTTTTTGGTTAATCCGGCATACATGACGCGATCGAGCTTCTTGACACGGTATCCCAATTTCTCAAACATGCGTTGCACGACGCGGTTTTTTGCGCTGTGGATGCGAATTCCAACTTGTTTCTTGTCGGCGTCGGCATCAACAAATGCAACTTGCTCTGCCTTGACAAATCCATCTTCCAAAGACACCCCATCAAGCAATTGTGCCAAGTCTTTTTGAGAAATCTTCTCCGTTAACTCAACATGGTACAATTTGGCGTAATCATTTTTAGGAGCAGTCAAATGCTTGGCCATTTCACCATCATTGGTGAAAAGCAATAATCCCGTTGTGTCCTTGTCCAGGTTTCCAACAGGATAAATGCGCTCCGCACATGCAGAGTGAACCAAGTTCATCACCGTCTCCCTCCCTTTGGGATCATCCATGGTGCAGATAAAACCTTTTGGCTTATTCAACAAGACGTAGCGGTATTGTTCTGCACGAATGACACGGTCGTCATATTTGACCAAGTCTTTTTGTGGATCGATTTTTAACCCCAACTCTGTGACCACTTTGCCATTGACGGTGATTAAACCCAATCCAATCAACTCGTCGGCGTCTCTTCTAGAGGCAATGCCCGCCATTGAAAGGTATTTGTTCAAACGAATTTGGCCATCGCGTTCTGCTCTGGAAATGAAGGCTTTTTTTGGCGTAAAATCAGTATCTAAATCTCTGCTGCTTTTTCTAAAACGGGGCTTTTGCTCTACTTCTTCTTGCTTGTCAAAACGCTTTCTGCGTGTTGGGCCATTGGACTCAAACTTCTTGAAAGGGCGATCGGAACCAGCGCGCTCTGTGCGAGGAGTGAATGCCGCACCACCTCTTTTTGGACGGTCAGATTTCGGACGATCGCTTATAGGGCGATCACCCGCTTCACGTCTGCGTGGCGCTTCGCCATCACGGGCGGGGCGACCCGGGCCAGCCGTTTTTTTGAACCCACCGCCTTTGACGGGTCGCTCACCTGCGGGACGCTTTTTGTCTCGCGGTCCGTCTCCTGGTTTTTTGTTGTCTTTTTTAACAAAGTCTTTTTCAGGCTTATCTGAGCTAAACTTGGGTTTATTGTCTCCGCGACTTCGGCGGCCTTTTGGGGCCGAACCTCCGCTGGATGATCGAGATGTAATTCTTGCCATGAAAAATGATTTTGGCAAAATTAGGCAATCTAGAGCGAGCGAGCGGAAATCAATAGTGGATAAAAGTAAGATTCAATGTGGGAGATGCGCATTTTGGGTCCACCACCAAAGATGGTGATTAGATCAAATCGGGGCTCTTTCATGATCTGATAGCGCTGAATGTAGGCATGCGCACTCTTCATGATGCGTGTTTTCTGTTGGCCTTGAACAATGCGGTCAGCAGGTACATCAAAGCCATTGCGGGTTTTGACCTCAAAGAAAACAATGTCGTTTTCTCGCTCGGCAATGATGTCTATTTCAAACTTGCCCAATCGCCAGTTTTGCTCACGGATGCGGTATCCTTTTTCTTTGAGGAATTCAACGGCCTGATATTCGCCATTTTTTCCAATTTCCACTGTATTCAGTTCCATGGTTGTTTAATTTGCACAAAATTATTTTTGAATGATGGCGAAGCTTATTCCATTTCTGTTGTTTTTTATGCCCATTTATGCATTGGCTCAATCGCCTGAGAAGCCTGAGAAGAAAGGGAAGGAGTCCTATATTTTTTGGGGATACCATAGGAATTTTTACGCGCCTTCAGATATTCACTTTCAAAGTAGCCGTTATGATTTTACCCTTTATGATGTTAAAGCCAACGACATGCCAGCCAAATCGGAACAGTATTTTAGACTGCACGATTTTTCTGTTCCGCAGTTCAATTTCCGAATGGGACAGGAGTTAAAGAACAATTGGTTTTTGTCTTTGGGATATGACCACCACAAGTACCGTTTTACTGGAACACAGAATGTTACCATCTCAGGAAACATTGATCCCACTGCTGCAAGTTATTACCGCTTAACAGACGCCGATGAAATAGCACAATACACGGGAAGCTTCAATGGCGATTCATTGTTGTACAAAAGACAATTCATGGATTTTCACCACAGCAACGGCATGAATTACATTCGTGTTCAGTTGGAGAAGAGGGGAACAATTTTTCAATTTCCCAAACTGAAATCACGTATTGATTTATATGGTGGAGTAGGCGCAGGCGCTGTGATTTGTTGGACCGATTTTACTTTTTTGCGTCAACGTTACTTAAACAATTTGCATTTCAGCGGCATTGGAATCAGCGCGGTGTATGGGGTGCGTTGGGTTTTTAATGATCGTTTTTTTATCCAGCATGGTTTTCAAAACGGCATCAACTTTTTATTTGACATCCAATTGGAGAAGAATGAAGAATCTGGCAAAGCCCCCGATGACCTGAATGCCAAGGCATCTCAAAACATCCACTACTTTGAACGCGGTGTTCAGGTAGGGTATGTTTTCTATATGGGAAACAAAAAGTCAACCAAAAAATTTGTTGGAGTTGGAACTCCAGCGTTTTAGAAAAAATGAACTACCCCATCCAATACCCCATGCCTGGTGAGCGCTGGAAGCACTACAAAGGCGGCGTCTACGAAGTCATCACCTTGGCTAATCACAGTGAGACCAAAGAGCCCCTGGTCATTTACAAGAGCATTCCTTTTGGCAGTGTATACGCCAGACCCCTTACCATGTGGCACGAGCCCTGCACGTTGAACGATGTGACAGTTAATCGCTTTTCATTGATGCCATAAAAAAAGAAGGACGGAGCCTTCTTTAATTTTACAGTTCTTATTTCCGATTACATGTGCAAAGCACGATTGGCTGTTGCAGCCAAGGCCGCCTCTTTCAAACTTTCTGTGAAAGTGGGGTGCGCGTGACAAATGCGGGCAATGTCTTCAGCGGTGGCTTTGAACTCCATGGCCATAACAGCCTCCGCAATCAAATCCGCACACCGTGGTCCAATCATGTGAACGCCCAAAACTTCATCTGTTGTGGTATCCGCCAATACTTTGATGAATCCATCCGTGTCCATGCTGGCGCGCGCGCGACCACTGGCTTTGAAAGGAAAGCTTCCCGCTTTGTAAGCAATACCTTTGCTTTTTAATTCTTCTTCGGTATAACCAACAGCAGCCACCTCTGGCCAGGTGTAAACCACGCCTGGAATCAATAGGTGATTGATGTGCGGCTTTTGCCCTGCTATGACTTCCGCTACAAAAACACCTTCTTCTTCCGCTTTGTGGGCCAACATTGCCCCTTTTACCACGTCGCCAATGGCGTAGATGTGGGATTGTGAGGTTTGCAAATGCTCGTTGGTGATGACACGACCTCTTTCATCCAAAGCAACGCCTGCTTTATCTGCGTTTAGTCCTTCTGTGTAAGGTTTTCTACCTACTGAAACCAATGTGTAATCTCCCTCCAATACCACTTCTTCTCCTTTGGCGTTGTCTGCTTTGACAACAACTTTTTTACCGGTGTTCTCCACCGATTTCACCTTGTGAGACAGGTGAAATTCGAAGCCCAATTTGGTCAATGACTTTTGCAATTCCTTGCCCAAAGATTTGTCCATCGTGGGAATAATGCCGTCCATGTATTCGACAACGCTGACTTTGGCACCCAAGCGGCCATACACACTGCCCAACTCCAAGCCAATTACACCACCACCGATGATGATCAAATGCTTTGGAATCTCAGTCATTTCCAAGGCTTCTGTGCTCGTGATGATGCGTTTCTTGTCGATTTGAATAAAAGGCAAAGAGGCTGGCTTGGAACCTGTAGCAATGACGATGTTCTTACCGGTGATGTTTTGTGTTTCTTTTTCTCCAGCCACTGCCACTGTATGCGCATCTACAAAGCTCCCCATGCCGTGAAAAACAGTGATTTTATTTTTCTTCATCAAAAATTGAATCCCTTTTACGGTGTCTGAAACCACGCCGGCTTTGCGCGCGATCATTTGCTTTAAATTGATTTTGGGAGCAGCGTTGAGCTCAATGCCGTGTTCATTGAATTGGTGAACCGCTTGGTGGTAGTGCTCGGAAGAATCCAACAACGCTTTGGAAGGAATACAACCTACGTTGAGACAAGTGCCCCCTAAGCTGTTGTATTTTTCCACCAAGGCAACAGACATACCCAACTGTGCGCAACGAATGGCGCTTACATATCCACCAGGACCGGAACCAATGATAATGACATCAAACTGACTCATGATATTCTTTTTTTTACAAAAGTAGGAACATCGTTAAGTAATTAACAAAGGAGATTGGAGAAAGAACAATGGTTAAATAGAAACAATTACCCAAAAAGAAGTAATTTTCAATCATGATTATGATTTTTGACATAGCCATTTTGGCCATGCTCGGATATGCGGCATGGAAAGGCTGGCGCAATGGATTCATCATGGAGATATTTTATCTCCTCTTTATTTTTGTAGCCATTTACCTTTCCTTGCATTTCTCGGATTGGTTAGCGGATAAGTGGGGAGGCCCACCTCCAAATGGAACGGGGCTCAAAACATTCTTGATTTGTGTTTTGGTTTTTGCGGTAGTGTTGTTTTTTATAGCAAAGTTGGTGAGTGCAGGAATAAAGACAGGAGGCGGTGGAAACGTTAATGCTTTTGCGGGATCTTTTTTTGCTGTTTTCAAGACCTTATTGGTGTTGAGTGTATTGTTGGTGGCAGGAGAGAAGATCAATGGAAAGGTGAAGTGGATGCCCAGAGAGCAGCGAGAAATGTCGTGGACCTACGATCCGCTGTACCGATTTTCTTTTATGATATTGCCCGCCATTGAAGAGAGTGCTTTGTACCGCAATGGTGTGCGCAAGGCCAAAGACGAGTGGGAAGAAGGGGTAGACAAAATCAAAGAGAAGCCATAAAAAAATCCTCCCGAAGGAGGATTTTTGGAGGTCCCGAGCGGATTCGAACCGCTGTACAAGCTTTTGCAGAGCTCTGCCTAGCCGCTCGGCCACAGGACCATTGAGGGGCAAATATACAAAGTATCATCATTGGAACAAACAACTTAATTTTGTAAAAAATAAAAATCATGACCAATCGCGTTTACATCATTTTGATTTCCATATTGTCCGTGCTGTCTTTGTTCCTCGGTTATATGCTGTATTCTACAAAAAAGGAATTGACAGAGCGTATTGTCTATGTAGACAAACAGAATGGTACTTTAATCGATGAACGCGATGGCTTACAAATGGAATTGGAGCAGATGCAAAGTACATTTTCAGAAATGGAAACGGACAATAAACAGATGCAAGACAGCATTCAGTGGCAAACCAATAGGATTGCAAAATTGTTGGCCTCTGCACGCAACAAGGATTTTGACATCAAACAATTGCGAGACGAAACCGCAACATTGCGCCGCATCATGAAGGGCTATATCCATGATATTGATTCTTTGCAAAGAATGAATGATCGACTGATAGTAGAGAAACAGAATGAGAGCGATAGAGCCAACCGTGCTGAAACCCAATCCAAACAATTGGCCAATGAATTGAGCACGACACAGGACGTGGTGAGCAAAGGGTCTGTTTTGTCTGCAGCGGGATTCAGCAATAAAGGAATCAAAGAAAAATCAAGAGGAGGGGAAAAGGATGTGGAGCGCGCCTCACAAGCTTCGCAAATCAAGTCTTGCTTTACCATCCGACAAAATAGCATTGTCAAGTCAGGGACCAAAAAGATCTACATGCGGGTGGAATCCCCATCTGGACAATTGATTGGCAATGCCGGCTCGGCCAATTTGGATGGACAATCCACAGCCTATAGCGCGATGCGAGAGATTGATTACCAAAATCAAGACACAGATGTTTGCATGTATTGTTTGGCTTCCGGTTTGACCAAAGGCACCTACAAGATCAGCATCTACGAAGGAGGTAAGAAAATTGGCCAGTCTGATTTGGTTTTTTCAAGATAGAAGGGAAATAAACAAGAAGGGATTGCCCTATCTTTGCAAACAGTTAACGCGTAAACATTAAGAAATGGGTAAATTAGGACCTACTGAGATTATTCTCATCATTGCAGTATTGTTGTTGTTTTTCGGAGGCAAAAAAATTCCAGAATTGATGCGTGGTTTGGGTAAAGGCGTCAAGGAATTCAAAGACGCCAGCAAAGGCGAAAATGCAGAGACCGACAACAAGCCTGAGAAATTGTAATGACCCCTCGTTATTCCGCTCTTTCCGAAGTTCAAAAAGACTTGGGCAATGGTCTCATTGCACTACCTGAGTTGGTAAACTATTATTTGAAAAACATTGAGCAAACGCAACATTTGAATGCGTTTGTTGAAGTTTTTGCTGATGAGGCCTTGGCGCAAGCTGAGATAGTACAGCAGAAAATCAAGGACGGAACAGCTGGGAAATTAGCGGGAGCAGTGATTGGTTTAAAAGACAACCTTTGCTATAAAGGCCATGTCGTAACCGCATCATCAAGAATTTTAGAAGGTTTTGAATCGTTATACACAGCAACTGCTGTGGAGCGTTTGTTGGCCGAAGATGCCATTATCATTGGAAGATTGAGTTGCGATGAATTTGCAATGGGCTCTTCCAGTGAAAAGTCGGTTTACGGTCCCGTTCTCAATCCCATCAATGAAAAGTGTGTTCCAGGTGGTTCATCTGGTGGATCTGCAGCAGCTGTTGCGGCTGATTTGTGCATTATGGCCTTGGGCAGTGATACAGGTGGTAGCATAAGACAACCCGCATCTTATACAGGAACTGTCGGTCTGAAGCCAACTTATGGCAGAATTTCTCGCCATGGATTAATAGCCTATGCCAGTAGTTTTGATCAAATTGGTCCCATCACCCATGATATAGCCGATGCTTTCTTGTACACCTCAGTCATGGCCGGTCCCGACGCTTATGATGGAACTTTATTTCAAGAGCAGTATACTTTACAAACCCATGAAGCAAAACCTTTGCGCATCGCTGTGCTCAAAGACTGTGTTCACCGCGAAGGGCTTAATGCAGAGGTCAAGGCCGCATTTGTAAAACTTACAGAAAAGTTAAAAAGTCAAGGACATCAAGTTGAGGAAGTTAATTTCCCCATTGTAGATCAACTGGTGCCGACTTATTACGTTTTGACAACTGCTGAAGCTTCGTCCAATTTGTCCCGCTTTGATGGGATACACTTTGGATACCGTTCCAAAGAGGCCAAAGGCATTGACCTAACGTATAAAAAAAGCAGATCAGAGGGATTTGGAGAGGAGGTGAAAAGAAGAATCATGTTGGGAACATTTGTTTTGAGTTCGGGATATTATGACGCCTATTACAGTAGGGCTCAGAAAGTGAGAAGGGTGATTCAAAACAAAACCAATGAAATTCTTGCACACTATGATGTTATCATGACGCCAACCACGGCGGATGCAGCATTTGAGATGGGCAAGAAGTCAGCGGACCCCATCGCCATGTACCTAGAAGACATTTTTACCGTACAGGCCAATTTATCAGGACACCCCGCCATCTCAATTCCTTTGGGAAAAAAACAAAACGGTATGCCTTTTGGCGTTCAAATTTTGTCTCGCGCTTTTGAGGAGAATCAGTTGTTATGCGCCGCACAACAATTGAATGCTTGCCTCAGATAATCTTAATAAATCTGTTGACAAAAGCATTCAATCATTTCCCGACGCTTCTAAAAGTGTTCGGAAATTGTGCAAAGTTTAGGATTGAATGCTTACCGTTAAAAAAACATTTGTGAGACAGATTTTTTTACTCTTTATTTTTGCTACCGCCCTTAGTGCTGCCGCGCAACCAGGAAACAATGCTTCTTTTTCAGTACAAAAAGACAATCCTGAAGTACAAGCCATCGACCAATTGCTGGTTTCCAATTATTTGAACCATTTTTGCTATTCCACAGATTCCTTGTTGCTCAATCCCTTTGGATATGAGAAAAATCAATTGCCCTCTTTCACGGCAGAAATCGTTGAGGAGCGCATGAAAAATTTGGATGCAGATACACCTTTCGATTTGGTATATAATGCAACTGTTCAAGGTTTTATTGATTTGTATGCCGTTCGCAGAAAGGATGTGACGAGCAAAGTGATGGGCATGGCCCAACTGTATTTCCCCATGATCGAGGAAAAATTGACCAAGCACAATATTCCCATCGAGCTTAAGTATTTGGCCATTGTGGAATCGGCATTGAACCCAACAGCCATTTCAAGAGTTGGCGCAGGGGGCTTGTGGCAGTTTATGCCAGGCACGGCCAAGCTGTATGGATTGGAAATCACCAGTTATCAAGACGAGCGTTTTGATCCATACAAGGCGACAGAAGCGGCCTGCAAATACTTGAAGTTTTTGTTTGACACGTTTGATGATTGGCAATTGGCCCTAGCGGCCTATAATAGCGGACCAGGCAATGTGAACAAGGCCATCAGAAGATCAGGGGGCAAGAAGGATTTTTGGAGCATTAAACCCTATTTGCCCAAGGAGACGCAAGGATATGTACCCGCCTTTATTGCCGTAAACTATATCATGAATCATACTGCGGAGTACAATTTGTACCCAAAAAAGCCCATGATTACTTGCTATGAAGTCGATACAGTTCACGTTAAAAGTCGTTTGGATTTTGATGCCATGTCCAAAGTTTTGGGGATGAACGTGCAAGATGTTGCTTATTTGAATGGTACCTATAAGTTGAGAGAAATTCCGGATAATGGACAAAAGCACTACATCACCTTACCCGTCAGCAAGGTGGGATTGTTTATTGCCAATGAGGCCCTGATTTATGCACAAAGCGCCATTGTAGAAAAACCCAAGGAGACGGTAGTGGCCAACAACAGCGAAGCCATTGGTGGCGCAAAAAAAGTGACAGAAAAAGTAGTTTGGGAGGATTCATGGAAATCACACAAAGTCACTAAAGGACAAACATTGGCTTCAGTTGCTAAAAAGTACAACGTCACAACGAGCCAAATCAAGCAATGGAACAAGTTAAAATCCAATGGTTTGAAGTCCGGTCAGGTTTTAAAGATTAAAACCCGTGTCAAAAAGACCATCAGCATTACCGAGAATGACCCCGTGAATACAGCGCAAAAGGCCATGGGTAATGAAGAAAGCGCTTCTGACTCGTCTGCTGTAGCGCCTGCTCCAAAGCCTGCTCCAGTGGCCAAAACACAGGTATACACCGTACGCAAAGGGGATACGTTGAATTTGATTTCGCGCAAGTACGGCGTAACCATAGCAGAACTGAAGAAATGGAATCCCAAATTGACTGATCGCTTACAAGTGGGACAAAAAATAACGATTAAAAAATAAAAAAATGAAGGTAGAAAATGGAAAAGAAGTAAGCGTATCATATCGCTTGTATTTGGATGGGTTTGATGGCGAATTGTTTGAAGAAACGCATGAAGAAGAGCCCATGACATTCATGATTGGTTCAGGCGAAATGCTACCTGCGTTTGAAGCCGCCATCTTGGGCAAAGCAGAAGGGGAGACATTCCAATTGCACATTGCTTGTGATGACGCTTATGGAACAGAGAAGGAAGAGTTTTATATGGAGTTTCCCAAAAGTGATTTCATCGGGGATGACGGGGAGATGGACGATGAGTTGTTTGAAGTGGGTGAGGTAGTTCCCATGACCACGGATGAGGGAGAAGAAGTGTATGGAGTGGTAGTAGAGGTAAAATTGAACAGCTTGATCATCGATTTCAATCACCCTTTGGCAGACGAGGATTTGTATTTCATTGGAAAAATCGAAAAGATCGCTTAATCCTAAAATATGCGCAGTATACTCAAAACATCAGCCAGTAAGTCAGCGTCCATTTCCACGTTCATTGGAACAACCATGGTTTTGGTCTTGGTGGCTTTATTGCTGGTGTTTTGGATATTGGGCTCTGCTTTAACCGATCATTTCCACGACCAGTTGGTGGCTCAGGTGATGTTTATCCCGGATGCCAAAGAGGCGGATTTGATGTTGTTTAAAAAGCAAATTGAAGGGGAACCTTATTGTGAGGCCACCCAATATGTCTCTAGCGCTGATGCGGCGGAGATCATGAAAAAAGAATTGGGCAATGACTTTGTTGCTGGCGTGTTGGGTTACAATCCTCTGCCCGCCTCATTGGACATAAGGATGAATCCAGAAGCAGCGGACGTAGAAACCCTGCGGAAAACCGCGGAAAACTGGAAACGAAACCCCTTGGTCAAGGATGTCATCATACAAGAAAGTTTGATACAAAAGATCAATGAGAACATTGCCCATTGGAGTTTGATTCTGATGATCATTGCGGGATTGTTGATGATGATCTCCATTGTCTTAATTGTCAATACTGTTGAGTTGACCATTTTTTCTCAGCGGTTTATCATCCGCAGCATGCAGTTGGTGGGAGCAACCCGATGGTTCATCATCAAGCCATTTGTCTTGAAAAGCATGTGGCAAGGACTAAGAGCGACGCTCATTGCGCTCTTGGTGATTTTCACTGGATTGTTTTTCATTATGCAAGATTGGCCTGTCATCATTTCTGTGTTGATGGAAAAGGGCCGCATCTTTTGGGTAGTGCTCGGCACTGCCTTTGTGGGTCTAAGTGTTTCTACGTTGTCTACGTTTTTCAGCGTGCGTAAGTTTGTCAAGCTGAGATACGAGGAGATGCACACCTAAAATTTCACAAAAAGAAAACACCAATTTGTTTCCTTTTTAGGTCTTCCTTGCGTATGTTTGGCGCACTAAAAAATTTATATTAAAAAACAGCTATGAGTCAAGCGAAAAAAACACAAAGCGCAGAAAGTTCTTTTGATTTCTCTGCCATTTTTCCTTACATCGCCATTCCAGTGGCATTGATTGTTTCAGCGATTCTCTATGTAAATGTATTGGGAGATGCTGCAAACTTTGAGGGCGGAGATCCTGAAAAAGGTCATCCATTGAACGTTTTGGGAACCATTCACAAAGGAGGTTTCATCGTTCCTATTTTGATTACTGTAAACTTGGTGGTTGTTATCTTCTTTGTTGAGCGCATGATTAGCTTGACGCAAGCAAAAGGAAAAGGTAGCGTAAATAAATTTGTTCGCAATGTGCGTTCTTTGGTTAATTCTGGTCAATTGGATCAAGCCATGGCTGCTTGCGACAAGCAAAAGGGTTCAGTTGCGGCTGTAGTAAAAGCTGGTTTGATGAAGTACAAGTCTGTAGAGTCAGATGCTTCTATGGATCGTGAAGCCAAAGTAACTGCTGTTAAAACAGAATTGGACGAGGCTTCTTCTTTGGAATTGCCGATGTTGTCTAAGAACTTGGTTATCCTTTCAACTTGTGCTTCTTTGGGGGTATTGGTTGGATTGTTGGGTACTGTACGCGGTATGATTTCGTCTTTCGAAGCGATGGCAACTGCGGGTGCTCCTGATGCTACAGCATTGTCATTGGGTATCTCTGAGGACTTGATCAATACCTTCTTGGGTATCTTGGGTTCTGCTTTGGCGATTGTTCTTTTCAACTTCTTCAGCACACGTATCGATTCATTGACACATGCTATTGATGAGGCTGGTTTCAGCGTATCTCAGGCAGTAGCCGCTAAGAAATAATTCAAATAAAGTAAGGTTTAATAATAAGGTTGCAGTTTATGCCAAAACCAAAAATGCCAAAAAGCGCCCCCAGCCTGGACATGACTCCCATGGTGGATTTGGGCTTCTTGTTGGTGACCTTCTTTATTCTT
>JACCEC012486242.1_pt1 | contig 16779 bp, 15 predicted proteins | sample 7450121 | NCBI WGS metagenome assembly JACCEC01 (sample SAMN15323455, study PRJNA562643) | freshwater metagenome | isolation source: river surface water | place: USA:Blue River Watershed | collected 2017-08-18 | reverse complement strand
GAAGGCGGCCGATCAAGGTGATGCTGGAGCTCAACTTGTTTTTGGGCTTATGTATCAGAAAGGTGATGGCGTTGAAGTCAATAAGGCAGAAGCAGCCAAGTGGTATCAGAAGGCGGCCGATCAAGGCCATGCTAGAGCTCAGTTCAAGCTAGCACAAACGTATTACAAAGGTGAGGGCGTTGAAGTCAATAAGGCAGAAGCAGCCAAGTGGTATCAGAAGGCGGCTGAGCAAGGCCATGCTGGAGCTCAGGTTAATCTAGCAAGAACGTATCAGAAAGGTGATGGCGTTGAAGTCAATAAGGCAGAAGCAGCCAAGTGGTATCAGAAGGCGGCCGATCAAGGTGATGCTGAAGCTCAGGTTGATCTAGCAAATATGTATTACAAAGGTGAGGGCGTTGAAGTTAATAAGGCAGAAGCAGCCAAGCGGTATCAGAAGGCGGCCGAGCAAGGTGATGCAGTGGCACAGATACGCTTGAGTGGATGCTACCGCGAAGGTATGGGTGTAGCAAAAGATTTATTGCTGGCGACCTACTGGCAAATTAAGTCAGGACTTGGATCGATTACCAATGCTTTTCAATTAGTTGGCGATAATGAATTAATAAAGTTGATTCCGAGCGTTATGGAGAAATATTCAGAATTTGAGCGAATACAAAAAATTAGCTTATCGGTAGCTTCATATTTTTCTCAGGAACATATTGTAACTATCGCTAATCTTATTCGCTCAAATACTAAAATTAAAAGTCTAAAAATTTTTAGACTTCCGGCATTTGTAGATGATGATCAATTCAAGCCGTTTGTAGAGGCATTAAAATTTAATACCGAATTGAATCAAATAGGATTCAATGATGCAAAACCTTCTCAAAAAATTGCTGCTCAAATAGAAGTGCTGCTAACTCAGAACAGGAATATTGCAGAGCTTCGTCAGTATGTTAAAGATCACCCTCGTACTTTTACGCTTGGCTTTCCGCTTGAGATAGTGAATAACATCGTCGATAAAATGATTGTTTCGTATTTAAAAAATGGAGAAACAAAGGAGGCTACTAAAAAATCCATCGATGAATTTCTCGTAGCTCCTAGCGTGAAGATGCTGGATGAAGATACAAAAATTACCTAGCTAATCATTATTCAAGCTGTTCATTGACGATGAGTCTTTGTCAAGAACGTGTTTTTTCAGGAGGTGGCAATTGGCAGATCTTCAAGGCCAGCTTTCCGCAAGTTTCATTTTTTCCCATCTCATTTCACGATTTTCATCAAACATAATACGTTTGGCTTGATGAAGATCGTGCCTATTTTTTTTCTGAGCTGCATAATCAAAATAGTTAATTTTTCCTTCTGCTGATTTAGTGTCCACGGGCACTTTTTCGCTAGAACATGGTCATACAGCCTTCGCAACCTATGATTGATTGATGACTAATGACTATTCGACAAATTTCTTTGCAACAAAAAAATTCGTACTTGCGTCATGGCTTCACGCTAGTGGAGTTGATGGTGGTTGTGGTCATCATGGGTGTGTTAGCTGCACTTGTTGTGCCGCGTTTGATGGGACGCACGGACGATGCGCGTGTACTGGCTGCGAAGCAGGATATTGATACCTTCACTCAAGCGCTTAAGCTGTATCGTCTCGATAACCAGCGTTACCCAAGCACCGAGCAAGGATTGCAAGCATTAATTACTAAACCAACGATAGCGCCGATTCCGCCGAATTGGAAAACAGGGGGTTATATTGATCGCTTAAAGCTTGATCCATGGGGCTTGGCGTATCAATATCAAATGCCTGGTACGCGCGGTGAGGTCGATGTATTTTCTTATGGTGCAGACGGTACTCCTGGAGGCGTTGATATCAACGCTGACATTGGCTCCTGGACAAACTAAATCCTCGCGTCGCCTAATTAACCCAGACATGCGCTGCTTGCGGCGCTGTCCGGGTTTTACTTTGCTTGAATTATTAGTTGTGTTGGTCATCTCCGGCATTTTGTTGGGGGTGGTGACGTTAAATTCAACCGTAGGTGATCGTGAATGGTTGCGTCAAGAGGCTAGGCGCATTGCGCTTTTGCTTCAGATGGCACGTGACGAAGCGATCGTGCGCGATCGGTCGATTAGCTTGGTGCTTGATGAATATCGTTATCGGTTCTTGATACGGCAGAACGCGCAATGGGAATTGATGGCCGATGATCCTATGTGGCGTGAACGCGAATTCACGCATGCACCGGTAGAAATAACGCTGACTCCATCAACGAATGCACAGTCACCGATAACTATTTTGTTTGGTCGCGAGCCCGTCAACAGCCCTTTCGTATTGACGCTTGCTCAGAAGGGTCAGAGTGCTTCTGTCTCAGCTGATGGGTTGGGAAATTTTCAAGTGAAATGAAAAGCCACTTTCGAAAAATGACATCGCAGTGTGTGCCTAGAGCGGGGTCGAATTTTATATCTGTGCGAGTTCGTCGCCAGGGCTTTACCTTGGTTGAAGTATTGGTGGCGTTGGTCATTATTGGTACGGCCTTTGCGGCGAGTTTGCGTGCCATTTCCAGTCTTACCAAAAATAGTTGGGATTTGCGTGCGGCGATGATGGCCACCTGGTCAGCAGAAAATCGACTGTCACAAATACGTTTGGCGCAGGAGTGGCCACCGTTAGGGACACGCAGCTTTGATTGCCCTCAGGCAGAACTAAGGTTGCGCTGCCAAGAAACAATAGTGTCAACACCGAATCCCTCGTTTCGTCGAGTCCAAGTCACGGTTATTGATAGCGCTGACGAGAGTCATCAAATCATCACGCTTTCTCAGATCGTTCCAAATGCATCGTAAAAATCGTCAGTGTCGCCAGATTATGTCTTCTCAACAAAGACCCATATCGTTCAGCCGTTTTGGTCTCAGCCAACGGGGTTTAACGCTGATTGAATTATTGGTAGCCATTAGCGTACTTGCTTTTATCGCCGTAATGGCTTGGCGCGGGTTAGATAGTCTTACACGAACTCGCGAGAGTCTCAATCACGAGCTTGAACAAGCGCGCAGTTTGCAATTGACCTTGGCGCAATGGCAAATCGATTGCGCAAATGCCGTTGATGCGGAATTGTTAGATGGTCATTCACCGTTGCTGATTGAAAGTAGTCGGTTCATGTTGGCCCGCCGCGTGCAGATGGAAGCGCAACCCACTGTTTTGCAAATCGTGACCTGGCGTTTGAATGAAGGTGTGTTGTCACGCGAGGCCTTACCTGTTACGCGCGATTTGGCGCAGCTCGATGCGAGTTGGCAGCAAGCAGTCAGCGGTGGTGGGTCGGTGGTGAATTTACTGACAGGCGTGACGGCATTAACGTTTCGCGTTTGGGCCAGTGATGGTCGCGGTTGGCGCGCTTGGGAAACAGCAACCCAAGGATTGGTCTCGCATGGTGCTTTAGCTAATTCACAGACGGGCACGACATCAACCCAATTAGTATGGCGCGGGGTTGAAATGTCATTGCAGCTTGCGGATAGAACGGGACCTTTGACTAAACTATTTTTATTGGGCACCACATGATCGGGCGTGGCGTCAGGCTGACAAACCTATCCAGCCATGCAAGGCAAAAAGGTGTCGCCATCATCACGGCCTTATTGCTAACGACGCTGGCGATTGCGATTGTGACTAGTCTGTTCTGGCATCAGCAAGTGCAAGTTCGATCGATAGAGAATCAGCGCTTGCAATTGCAAAAGCAATGGATTTTGCGTGGTGCGCTCGATTGGGCGCGATTGATTTTGCGCGAGGATGGAAAATTTTCTAGTGTTGATGATTTAACTGAACCTTGGGCCGTGCCCTTGGCCGAGACACGCTTGGATAATTATGTATCGACCGATACAACGGGCTCTGATGTGGCCAGCGCTTTGCTTTCCGGTTCGATTCAGGATGCCCAAGCACGTTTAAATTTATCGACCTTAGCAAGTCATGGCGTGCTTAATCCGATTGATGTGTCTGCTTTTGAAAAACTATTTGCGGCATTACATCAAGACCCTAGTCTGGCCAAAATCACAGCCCAGCAAATCGCGCTGACTCAGACTCACGGCACAGTACAAACTGGGTCACCAAGACCGATAGGTTTTATTCAGGTCGATGATTTACTGTCGGTGCCTGGGTATACATCTGCCATGATTGCTGCGTTGCGCGATCATGTTGTGTTTCTTCCGCGCGCTACCCCCGTCAATATCAACACAGCAAGTGTCGAAGTATTGACTGCGAGATTACCGCAACTTTCCAGCGCTGATATCAGCATGCTAGTGGCTCAACGACGCAATGCAAGCTTTCGCAACTTGCGCGAAGTAGCAACGCATCTTCCGGGCTCACCCGATCCAGATCCGGCGCTACTTTCAGTGGCAACCCATTTTTTTATCGTTAACGGCCATATCACGCTACAACGAGCGGCGTTGCAGGTGCAAGGCTTGGTAGAGCGAAGTGGTTCGGCTACGTATCTTTTGTGGATACGTGAGGCCTAATAAAAATGATTGATTTATCGAGAGCGATTTTGTACCTGCGTTTACCCTCTCGCGCAGAGACTCGAAGCAAAGAAGATAAATCGCATTTGATTCCTTTTGCAGTGGCAAACCACGCACGTTTGCAACGTGCGGGCTTTACGCAACTTGATGCATTGGCTTCGTTAATTACACACGTACACCGCGTTGTCATCTTGCCTGCTGCTAGCGATGTGACAGTTCTTCATATCAGCACACCGCCGTTGTCGGCGAGTCGCTTAAAGACAGCACTACCGGCACTGGTAGAAGAGTCGCTGCTGGGTGATGTGGCAGATTGCCAGATTGTTGCTGGTCCTGATACCCAAGGAATGCGCACCATTGCAGTGATAGATAGAGCGTGGTTGCGACAATGGAGCGATCGCTTGCGTAGTTTAGGTGCGCATCGGCTATCTGCCAAACCTATACAACTCTGTTTACCACTGACCCAAGGTCGTGTTTCTGCTGCATTGATGGGGTTCGTTAGTGGTAACACCGAGTCGCGTGAATTAGTCGTTAGATCAGGCGTGGCGGAAGGATCAGGATTGCCCTTAGGCGGTAAAAACGAGGACGATGCTTTAGCTTTACAAGTGCTGCAAACGGTGCGCTCGATCGCTGCTAGCAAGCCGGTCGATCTAGCTTTGCCGCGCGAAGAACTTGAGCGTTATCAACGGATTGTAGTTGACGATTCTGCGCCCATGAGCGAAATCGTACTGCGAGTCGCTAATTGGACCGATTGGATTGCGGGCATCGATGCGTGTGACATTGATTTGATGATCGGCACTATGCGCGATGAAAAATCACTATTTGATAGTCGGCGTTGGCGTGCTGCTGCAGTGTTTGCCATGGCTCTCATTGCGCTGAATATCTCAGCCTTAAATTGGGATTGGTGGCGACTTCATCGCGAAAGCCAACGCTTGCAGCAAGAGATGCAGCACGTGTATAGCGAAGCGACTCACGAATCAATAAATACATCGGCAATAGACCCAACGAATGCTCTTGCGGGTATGAAAAAAAGACGGATGGATTTGCGCCGCGCGGCGGGTGAATCGTCTACCGATGATTTTTTAGTTTTGTCAGCGACACTCGGTGATGCGTGGCCCTTACTACAACAGGTGGCAAGCATTGATGCGCGCGCCATTGCATCGATAGACTATAAAAACGCTGCATTAGAGTTACGTTTAAAGCCAGGACAGCCAGTTGCATTTGAAGCGGCACGAAAGACACTCTCTGAGCGAGGCTTGGAACTTAGCACGGGCACTGATGCAACTCTTTGGAAAATACGAAGCAGTCGATGACCATAGCCACTTCAATTGCAAAAACGTGGCAGGTACGTAATCAGCGCGAGAAGCAGCTGCTGACGATTGCTGCGGCACTGTTGATTTCATGGTTGGGTTGGGTGCTGTTAGTTAATCCAGCACTTCGCGGTCGTGCGCATTGGCAGCGCGAATTACCGGGTATGCAGAGTGAGCTGGCTCAGATGCGTTCTTTGTTAACTGAGATGGCTAAGCTACCAGCGCACAGTAAAGAATCTCGTTTGGCATTATCGCGACAAACATTAGAAAGTAGTCTGACTGAAAAAGGATTAAAAGCCGAGCAGCTGGAAATAACAACGAATCAGGTCAATGCACGTTTCATCGATATTTCATTTGCTTCCTTTGCCGAACTTTTGCAGCAGTGGCAAATCACATCACAACTTGTCGTTGATGAGGTCACTATCACTGCACGCGATCGCATTGATAGAGTCGATGTGCGTGTTTCATTAAAACGCGTGCAATGAAGCGAGCGTTGCTGTGGAGTCTGGCAGCGCTCATGGCGATACTGCTGAGCTTAGTAATAAGCTTTCCGGCGGCGTGGCTTGCTCCGTTAATTGAGCGTAAAACAAGCGGACGTTATACGTTGGCTGATGCTCAAGGCACGTTATGGTCTGGTTCAGCGTATCTGGGCGTCATCGCCAATCCGGAAAGCTCGATAGCAACAGTGTTTCCTGGTCGATTTAAATGGACTTTGTCGCGCTGGATATTATTGGGTGAAGTTAATGCCCGTATCACTAACCCGCAATTATTAGAGCATGCACTGACAGTCATAGGTGATTGGCGTACTTGGCACGTGAATCAACTCATGCTTCGATTGCCAGCCAGTCAGCTAGTGATATTCGGCGCACCTCTCAATACACTAAAACCTTCCGGCCAAATGCGCGTGTTAGCACAGACATTAATTGTGCGATCACTACCGGAAGGAATAGAAATTAATGGCGCTATGCAATTACAACTAAATGAAATTGCATCAGTTTTGTCGCCCGTCAAACCCCTAGGGAACTATCGTGTGGAATTCGAGTGGCAGGGAAAGCGTGCTCAGTTAACACTGGCGACTCTGTCTGGACCATTGCAATTGGAGGGCAGTGGTGTACTTACCAACGGTCGTTTACGTTTTTCCGGACAGGCCTGGGCGTTGCCTGAGCAAGAATCGCGATTAGCTATTTTGCTCAATCTATTAGGGCGACGACATCAGGTAGGCAACCGCAACGTATACGCAATCGAATTCACATGATCCCCTAAAAAATTTTAATCATATGTTCCCAGCGGCAGTGCGTTACTTTTTTACATATTCGATTGTGTGCTTTGCTACACAGTCGCTGCGAGTCCGCTATGTGGGAGCGTTATGTTTATTGATTGCCTCGTTGCTGTTACGACAGGCTTGGGCGCAAGATCCGGCGACCAATCAGGCGAATTTAAATTTTGTGGGTGCTGATATCGAAGCGGTGGTACGCGCGATTGGTCATTACACCGGAAATACGTTTGTGATTGATCCGCGAGTCAAAGGCACGATCAATCTGGTTTCTGAAAAGCCCGTCTCTAAGATGCAAGCACTAGAAATGCTGAGTTCGGTATTGCGTTTGCAAGGCTTCTCCGTGGTCAACACACCTGACTATGTGAAGGTCGTTCCGGAAGCGGAAGCAAAATTACAAGCAGGTCCGGTACTCGCCGAAAAAGAACGAGGGCGCGGTGATCAAATTGTCACACGTGTATTTCATCTCAATCATGAAAGTGCGAGCGGTCTAATTACTGTACTTAGGCCACTGATTGCAGCTAACAATGCCATCGCTGCTGATCCGACTAACAACACGCTGATCATTACAGATTATGCCGATAATATTAAGCGCTTGGCGCGCATTATTGCCTCTGTAGATACTCCGGCGATTGGTGAGCTCGATGTCGTCAAACTTGAGCATGCCATCGCGATTGATCTGACGATTACCGCTAACAAGTTATTAGATTCAGGTGGTGGACCAGGCACACTTGATCCAGCGCGAGTCTTATTGTTAGCGGATTCACGTACAAATTCTGTGATCATCCGCGCACCGACGACAGCGCGCGCCACTCTCGCGCGGACATTGATTGCCAAGTTAGATAAACCGACGCTGGTCCCTGGTAATGTACACGTCGTTTATTTACGCAATGCCGAAGCGACTAAGCTAGCGCAAGTGTTGCGTGCTGTAGTGGCGAGCGAGTACGGCGCCTCTGCCGCGTCCATGACGCCAGGTATCGCCAACCAACCGATGGCTCAGGCAGCCACTCAGGCCGTGATGCAACAAACCAGTAATTCACCACCGCCATCCTCGCCCACTCCCATGCAAGGGCCACTATCTACAGGCGGAGCAACCGGTTTTATTCAAGCCGATCCAACCACAAATACACTCATCATTACGGCGAACGAACGTGTGTACCGTAATTTGCGAGCCATCATTGATCAGCTCGATGCGCGTCGAGCTCAGGTGTATGTTGAATCGTTGATTGTGGAGGTAAGTGCTGATAAAGCGGCTGAATTTGGGGTTCAGTGGGCGGGTGTTTCGGGTGACAGTGGCAGTAATGTGCGTGTTGGTTTGCTGACAGGATTTTCTAGCGATGGTAATAATTTGGTGTCGCAGGCCTCATCGTTACTCGGTACTAGCAAGATACCTCTGCCGCCAGGAAATGGATTAACCGCACTGTTGTTTCGGCAAAATAATGGCGGTGTCGGTCTCGGTATGTTGGCGCGCGCACTAGAAAAAAATGTGAAAGCCAACATACTTTCTATGCCCAACTTAATCACGCTCGACAATGAAGAGGCGCGCATTATCGTGGGTCAAAATGTACCGTTCATTACGGGGCAGTTCACCACGGCTGCCTCCGGTGGTGCTGCCGGAGTGAATCCGTTTCAAACGATAGAGCGACGCGATATCGGTTTGTCGTTGCGCGTACGACCACAAATTTCTGAAGGTGGCACAGTGCGTATGGCCATTTATCAAGAGACGTCTAATATTCAACAGTCCACTGTATCGGGCCTGATTACTAGCAAGCGATCAATCGATACCAATGTGTTGGTTGATGATGGGCAGATCATAGTCTTAGGTGGGCTAATAGAAGACACAGTCAATGACACGGTAGAAAAAATTCCACTCTTGGGTGACATTCCATTTCTGGGTTACTTCTTTCGTTATCAATCAAAGCAGCGCGGTAAAACTAATTTAATGGTGTTTATTCGCCCGACGGTAATTCGCACCGATAACCAGAGCATTGCAGTCGCCAGCGATCGGTATGACTACATTCGTGGAGCGCAACGCGCGATTCAACCTGAGCAAAATGTTTTTTTACCGCAGATCGATACGCCTGGTTTGCCTCCGTTGCAGCAAGGTCGGCCTGTAGGCGGCAATTTATTGCAGCGTGATTTTAATGAGCCTGAGCGTGGCCCCATGCCAATTATTCCTTCATCGTCATCAGGATCATCGACGTCGTCTGCACAACCAAGTGCACCGTTAGAGGTTTTTCCGGTAGAACCACCAGTCATTGATTTGCGCTAAAAAGATCTGATACGCATTTACAGCGCTATTAACTCGATGAGTTTTGATGGGGGTGGCTAGTATTACTCATTAGTCATTTCATCTGCGCTTTATGAGACTTACGAAGGGATACATGTATAAATGACCACCATTCATGATCCCCGCTTACTGCCATTCAGTTTTTCTCGTAACTTTGGTTTGCTTGCGCAGGCGGCTGTCGGCGAAGAGCCAACGGATGTGTGGGTTTCACCTGCGACTAAATCATCGGCGATTGCGGAAGTCGGGCGTCGCTTTGGGCGCTTGCGTCTACACACTATGGAGCGAGAACAGCTAGAAACAGCCATTGCCAAAGCGTATGCGGGTAGCGGTGATGATGCCGCACAAATCGTTGATGAGGTTGAGTCGGATTTAGATTTGACACGCCTAATGCAAGAAATGCCTGCAGTAGAAGACTTACTTGAGGCGGCTGACGATGCACCTGTGATTCGCATGATCAATGCGCTATTAACGCAAGCCTTACGTGAAGGTGCATCAGATATTCACATTGAACCATTCGAGCAAATTTCAGTGGTTCGTTTTCGTATCGATGGTCGATTGCGTGATGTCGCCAGACCGAAACGTGGCCTGCATGCAGCGCTCATATCGCGTATCAAAATTATGTCGCAGCTCGATATTTCAGAAAAACGTTTACCGCAAGATGGTCGCATCACTTTGCGAGTGGGTGGCCGGCCGGTAGATGTGCGTGTCTCTACTTTACCAACCGGTCATGGTGAGCGAGCCGTTTTACGTTTGCTTGATAAAGAAGGCGGTCGTCTTGATTTGCAGCAGCTAGGTATGAATGAGGCTACGCGCGCTCAGTTTGATCATTTAATAGCGCAGCCGCACGGCATTGTATTAGTCACTGGCCCTACCGGCTCAGGCAAAACAACGACTCTTTATGCAGCCTTGTCACGTTTAAATGCCTCGACCACCAATATTCTTACCGTTGAAGATCCTATTGAATATGAACTAGCTGGTGTGGGCCAGACGCAGGTGAATGCGCGTATAGAGATGACCTTTGCAAAGGCGCTGCGCGCCATTTTGCGGCAAGACCCGGATGTGATCATGATTGGTGAAATCCGTGATTTAGAAACAGCGCAGATTGCGGTTCAGGCATCACTCACAGGTCACTTAGTGCTGACCACGCTGCACACGAATGATGCTGCTGCAGCCATCACACGTTTACTCGATATGGGTATCGAGCCTTTTTTATTGTCATCTTCGTTGCTAGGTGTGGTGGCGCAGCGGTTAGTAAGAAAGCTGTGTGTTCACTGCCGCGAATTCGATGGTCAGCGCTGGGTTGAACACGGTTGTCCTCAGTGCGGACAAACGGGTTATCAAGGACGAGTTGGTGTGTATGAGTTATTGCTAACGACGGCAGACATACGCGCACAGATACACAATCAGGTAGCCGAAGCCGACATTCGAAAAAGCGCACAGCGTAACGGTATGCAAACCTTACGCATGGATGGCGAACGTTGGCTAAAAGAAGGTGTCACAAGTGAAGCTGAATTACTTCGTGTGACTAAGGATTAGCGCCATGCCTAGCTATCGTTATGAAGCCGTGGATACGGTTGGTGCAACCAGTAAAGGTGTGTTGCATGCAGAAAGCCCGCGTGCCGCTCGTTCAAACTTGCGTGCTCGAGGTTTGCTACCTCTAGCGATCAATGTGATTGCTGCTCAAGTCGATACTCACGCTAATTTTTTAGTCCAGCTGTTTGCAGAACGTCTCTCGACAAACGAGCTGGCTTTGTTTACTCGACAGCTTGCTTCGCTACTAGAGGCGGGACTTCCATTAGAGCAGGCATTTTCTGCGTTGCGCGAACAGGCGGAGCGCCCATATATGCGCGACCTGATTGCTTCAATACGCGCAGAAGTGATGGGTGGTGCTTCGCTGTCGGATGCGTTGTCTCGGCATCCGCGCGATTTTGCAGAAATCTATCGTGCACTAGTCGCTTCAGGTGAACATATTGGTCAGTTGTCGAGTGTGTTGTCGCGCTTGGCTGATTTTGTAGAGCGACGTAATGCCTTAATTCAAAAAATTCGTCTGGCGTTTACTTATCCGGCGATAGTGACTGCAGTGGCACTCACCATCGTTATTTTTCTACTAGCTTACGTGGTGCCGCAGATTGTTTCTGTTTTTGAAAACTCCAAACAGAAATTACCATTTTTGACGATTGCGATGTTGGCAGTGTCTGATTTATTTCGACACTGGGGATGGTTGGCGGCGTTGATCCTGATTGGACTTTTTTTTGGATGGCGCCATGTCTTACGCGATCCAGTAGTCCGCATGCGCTGGCATCGCTGGTTGTTAGTGGCACCATTTTATGGGCGCTTTGAGCGCAGTTTAAATACATCGCGCTTTGCCAGTACGTTAGCGATAACGATTAGTTCGGGTGTGCCTATTTTACGAGCGCTACGCACGAGCCGCGACACGCTGTCGAACGCTGCTATGCGTGAGCAGGTAGAAGATGCGACAGCCAGCGTACGCGAAGGTATGAGTTTGGCACGCGCGCTAGCGGTGCATCCCTATTTTCCGCCGATGCTGATTCACATGATACGTGCAGGTGAAGTCACGGGTGAATTACCGGTGATGCTCAATCGCGCAGCACAAATGCAAGAACACGATCTTGAGCGGCGTGCATTAACGATTGCCAGCTTGCTTGAGCCGGTGTTGATTTTGACGATGGGAGTCGTTGTCTTAATGATTGTACTGGCTGTGCTCATGCCAATTATTGAGATTAATCAGTTAGTAAAATAAGGAGACTGCGATGAACAATTTAAAATCATGGAGAGAGCGCCTACCGAATACGGTGTCGTTTTTATTCTTTGTTGGTATTTGGGTGTCACTATCATTTTGGTTTCAACAGTGGTTGTCACCGCCTGTGCAGCCTTTGCAACTTTTTCCCATGGCTGAGCAAAGCATTCCACCACTCTCATCGGCGGCTAACTTGTTTGGCGGAAGTGAACAGTCGTCGATGCTAGCGAACGTTCAATTGAATGGCGTAATTCGTTCGAATAGTGCTAAGGATAGTATCGTCATAATTTCGTCCGATGGCGGGCCATCGCGAGCGTTACGGTTGAATTCAGAAATCATGCCGGGCATAGTAGTCAAATCCATCAATGCGCGCAGTGTGATTTTGTCTGGTAATGGCGCTGAGCGCGAGATAGCTTTGCCTGCATTTGCATCGCAGGATGGCATCGTGCCAGATGCGGCTGGATTGACGCGTCAGAATAATGCCAATGGTTATAGACAAGCGCCAAACATGGCTCGAGTTCCTGGTCGGTCACCTACTGTGGCTCCCGTGGCAGCGACAGGGGGTAGCGCTGGCGTAAGTACCTCAGAAACAAACGCTTCTGGCGTGGCTGGCCAAGCAGTGACGACTATTCCAGTTCAGGAGCCGCAGATGGTGCCGCCGACAGAAGCTAATCGGCGTTAACAAAAAGAGATAGTTTAAAAACGGATTATCCGTATTACAAAACGTAGCGTGACAAGTCTTCGTTAATGGCGAGCGCACCTAATTTTTCATCAACATAAGCGGCGTCGATGTTGACGGCGCTGCTGGTTTCATTACTGGCTCCAAATGAAACCTCTTCGAGTAACTTTTCCATAACGGTGTAGAGACGGCGAGCGCCAAAATTTTCTGTTTTTTCATTCACTGAAAAAGCTATTTCTGCTAATCGTCGAATGCCATCTTCAGTAAATTCGATATGCACATTTTCAGTCGCCAATAAGGCTTGATATTGTCGCGTCAGGCAGGCATCGGTTGAGGTCAAAATACGCTCGAAATCAGCAATGGAAAGCGACTCTAGTTCGACGCGGATGGGAAAGCGGCCTTGTAGTTCTGGAATTAAATCAGAGGGCTTAGCGAGATGAAAAGCCCCTGATGCAATGAATAAAATATGATCCGTTTTCACCATGCCGTATTTGGTATTGACGGTGGTGCCTTCAACTAAGGGTAACAGGTCGCGCTGCACTCCGGCGCGAGATACATCGGCGCCTTGCACGCCACCACGAGCGGCAATTTTGTCGATTTCATCTAGGAAGACAATTCCGTTTTGCTCAATATTGGTGATAGCTTTTTGTTTGAGCTCTTCCTCATTCACGAGTCGTGATGCTTCTTCATCGATGAGCATTTTCATTGCTTCGCCGATTTTCAGTTTGCGCGATTTTTTTCGTCCGTTTCCTAAACCTGAAAACATAGACTTAATTTGCTCGGTCATTTCTTCCATGCCGGGCGGCGCCATGATTTCCATTTGTGGACGGGTGTCAGCTAATTCGATCTCGACTTCGCGATCGTCGAGCGCGCCTTCGCGTAAGCGCTTGCGAAATGTTTGACGGGTAGCGTTTTCATTTTTTTCTTCCGGGCTGGGCGTTGCTGCAAAACCAAAGTCACGCGCCGCTGGAAGGAGTACATCAAGAATACGATCTTCAGCGGCATCTTCCGCGCCAGCGCGAACTTTACGCATTTCTAATTCACGCGTTTGTTTGATACCGATTTCTGTGAGATCGCGGATGATGGTGTCGACATCGCGGCCGACATAGCCGACTTCCGTAAATTTAGTCGCTTCAATTTTAAGAAATGGTGCGTCTGCTAAGCGAGCCAGACGGCGTGCGATTTCGGTTTTGCCGACGCCGGTAGGCCCGATCATCAAAATATTCTTTGGTGTGATCTCGTGACGTAAGGGATCAGGCACTTGTTGCCGACGCCAGCGATTGCGCAAAGCAATGGCGACTGCGCGTTTGGCATTGGCTTGACCAACGACATGTTTGTCGAGCTCGATCACAATCTGTTGCGGTGTTAGGTTCATGGGGGCGCCGTGCTTATTCTAGAGTCTCGATAGTGAGCGAGTGATTGGTATAAATACAGAGCTGGGCGGCGATGGTCAGTGATTTTTTGACGATCTCAACCGGTGACAATTCGGTGTTTTCTTGCAGGGCTTTGGCAGCAGATTGTGCGTAGCTGCCACCGGAGCCAATCGCACCGACACCATCTTCGGGTTCGAGTACGTCGCCGTTGCCGGTGATGATGAGCGTAGACTCTCGGTCTGCAACCAGCAGCATGGCTTCCAATCGGCGCAGCATGCGATCGGTACGCCAATCCTTGGCTAGCTCAACTGAGGAACGCATTAAGTTACCCTGATGTGCCTCTAGTTTGGATTCGAAGCGCTCAAGCAAGGTAAATGCATCAGCGGTACCGCCGGCAAACCCTGCTAAGACTTTGCCATGAAATAACTTGCGCACTTTGCGCGCCGAACCTTTCATGACGACATTACCCAGAGTGACCTGGCCATCGCCACCGAGCGCAACCATATTGCCGCGTCGTACAGAAAGTATAGTAGTGCCGTGAAATTGTTCCATCTGGTATGGGAGTAAAAATTATGCCCCGCACCACACGTGGAATTCAGGGCTTTCGATAAATAATATGCAGCCGGCTAGCGCCACCGACCAGTTGCAATAATCTGCCAACAAGAAAGCTGGTATTGCGACATTCTACAACTTTGCCCTGTGCTAGTTGTTGCAGCCCGGTGAGCCAGGGTGTAGTGGCACTGAAATCAATCCGGCGCAAATGACGGCAATCGAAAAGTAGCTTAGGCGATTGCTTAGCGTACTCGCTTGTTTGTGCGATCAGTTTGTCGATTGGCAATGAGATCAATGTTGGCAACACAAATACGGGTGTTTGCTGTGCGGGCTTAGTTTGAACTTGAAGCGAAGCCGGTGGCGACATTTCGTAAGTGACACTGTAATCTACACAGGCGACTTCATAGGCTTCATCGGCATTCATCAGGCGTAATAATTCAATCAATAACCGCCATGCTGCATCATCGCTGTCGCGTCTGCCGGACTGTATACATTCGTGAATTCTGCTCACTACGGCATCGCCGCCGCGTATAGAAATTTCACAGGAGGCTTTTTGCCAATGCTCCAATACGCTTAAAAAGGCTGCGCACCCTGCAATGGTCATATCAGTGATCGCAGCAAATTCCATTACAAAATGATGATGACGCAATCCAATGTGCTGTAATTGTTCGAGCGCGGCTAGCGAGTCTTCCGTTAGCTTGCCGCGAAAGCTGAGAACAGGTAGCTCAGGTTGAGCAGGGATGAGGTCAGCGTTTTGAGTCGTCGATTGCCACTGCGGAGGCGAAGTTTCAAATTTTTTAGCGTAAGACAGCGCAAGATGATCAAAGAAATCAGCGTGGTTTTCCGCAAGCGCTAGGTCGAATAACATCCACCAGGCGAGCTGATGATCTTTGCTGCCGCCGTCAATGCGCGTGGCTTGCAGTAGGAGCGTTTTGGCTTCATTAGATTGGCCATTGGCAAACAACACGGCGGCTTCATCTAAAACATGTGATAACGGCGCGAGTGTGGGCGTAACTTCAACATGGTTATCGTGATGCGGCTGCAGTAAGGTGGGTGCCCCAAACTCGGCTACGATTTCTGATTCGATTGAATCAATTTTTTGTGAGGTTTCACGAGCCTCATCAGCGGGCGTATTTTTACTTTGACGACTATCCGGCGTCGCTGTCTTTGTAAACAGTCCAAAAATTTTCACGAGATGAAATGGCCTGATGGGAGAATGAATTCGGATACGAAGGTGAGAATGTCGCCGCAGAAAACTATGCCTGACCACACGCTTACGAATCATTACATCGGCATTGTCAGCGGCTGTCAATCAGACGATGAGCAATCATGACGGTTGTTATGATGTTTTTATAGAATAGCTAATTGCAACGTGGCGTGAGTTCCACGTTGCATGTGTTCAGTAAAATTAAAACCGTGTTCGGACGCCAATAATGAGATTGCGTCCCGGCTGAGGAACGTAGTCTTTCAAGAGTGATGTTGAAAGTCGAATTTCTTCATTCAACAAGTTGCGTGCGACCATGAACCACGTTAAATCGGTAGTTCCATAGCGTTGCGTATAAGACAGATTGGCGTCGACGTTGGTATAGCCTTTGGTTGTAGTTTCATCTGAGACAGTCGAGCTAGCGATACGATTATGTGCGTCCCTATGAATCACTGATAGCGATGAACGCCAACGCGAATCTTGATATCCGGCATTTAGTCCGGTGCGGGTTGAAGGTTGCAAAGGTAGGTTGCCCAAATCATCAAGCGTGCCGCGTGAACTATCCATAAACACGCGACCAAACCATCCTGTTTCATACAAGTTGTAGCTGAGTTCGGCTTCTATACCTTTGAGTGTGGCATTGGCTTGTTTGAAATTTCGATCGCGTAAGACGCCATCAGGGTCAAGATTGATGGTGCCAATCGCGCCGTAAATAAAATTACTGACTTTATTTTGGTAGACGTTAGTTTTCCAGCGTAATTTGTCGTCTGTTTTTTGTAGTGACAATTCAAGATTGTTAGATGTTTCTTTCTTTAAAGAGGTATCGCCAACGTCGTAGGTTTCGGTCGGATGGTGGGCGCCATTCGAATACAATTCTTCGGCAGT
>JACCEC012027241.1_pt1 | contig 16789 bp, 13 predicted proteins | sample 7450121 | NCBI WGS metagenome assembly JACCEC01 (sample SAMN15323455, study PRJNA562643) | freshwater metagenome | isolation source: river surface water | place: USA:Blue River Watershed | collected 2017-08-18 | reverse complement strand
GCAGTGATGGACGAATCGCGTTCGTGATGAGGCGTTGACGATTTTTTGTGCTGAATACGAGGTGGATGTGGAGGCGGGCTAATGAATGCGGCATAGGTTAGGACGCCCCTTCGGGGCTTATGATGGGGGGGGTGTGAGTTACCCAGGGCGTTGCCCTGGGCTTGCGTAAATCGCCCCTGCGGGGCGGAAGGTTGGGATAATTTTTGAGCGGAGTTGAGGTTGGCGCGTACGTGCGTCCGGTTTTTGCGTTTTTGGCGACTTGCCAACAGGCCGAAAGCCTGGCGCACGAAAGCGAGGGGCGACGGCGTGGGTGCGTGAGGAATGGCCCCCTCGCTGGGTGCATTGGAAAGGAGTTGTTTGTCAACAGGCCGGAGGCCTGTCGCACGAAAGCCTAGGGCAACGCCCTGGGACCGCGGGGCGTAAGGTTGGGATAATTTTTGAGTGGATTTGAGTTTGCCGCGTGCGAGCGAGCGTTCGGTTTTTGCGTTTTGGCGACTTGCCAACAGGCCGAAAGCCTGGCGCACGAAAGCGAGGGGCGACGGCGTGGGTGCGCGTGGAATGGCACCCTTGCTGGGTGCGTTGGAAAGGAGTTGATTGTCAACAGGCCGGAGGCCTGTCGCACGAAAGCCTAGGGCAACGCCCTGGGACCGTAGGACGGAAGGTTGGGATAATTTTTGAGCGGATTTGAGGTTGGCGCGTGCGTGCGTTCGGTTTTTGCGTTTTGGCGATTTGCCAACAGGCCGAAAGCCTGGCGCACGAAAGCGAGGGGCTGCGGCGTGGGTGCGCGTGGAATGGCCCCCTCGCTGGGTGCGTTGGAAAGGAGTTGTCTGCCAACAGGCCGGAGGCCTGTCACACGAAAGCCTAGGGCAACGCCCTAGGAACGTGGGGGTTCGCTACCCGCGTGTGGCGGTTTTGGTGCGGACGGAGCGGGCATTGGGGGTGGCGGCGGTGCGCCCCCATTGAGAACGCCGATGACACTTTGCTGGTTCAAATACCAATCCCGGAGCGTGCGTGAGAGCATCTGCTCTTTGAACTCCTTCAGGTTCTGGATGTTCAGAGAACCATCCACCGCCTCCTTTAGCTGCTTGCCCAGGTCGGTGCGGGCCTCGGTGCACCACTTCCGGAAGGAGCCTGCGCCATCGTTCAACATCCGAGACGCTGCCATGCGCGTCTCAAGGTCATACCGAAACTCTGCGACCTCGACGGTTGCTTTGTCGACTTTGCCTCGGTGGGTCTTGGATTCGCTTCGGGCCATGACGAGTTCGCGGGAGAGATCCACAATCCGACGTTCGAGTTTTGCGACGATGTCGTCGTCGGAAACCTCTTCTTGTGCCTGAACGCCGAGGTTGCGTTGCGTGCGTTCGAGGCGGCCGCATACGGCTTTGAGGCATTCTTTTTCGTATTCTTCGAAAAACTTTGCGCCGCGTTTTAAAATCAGTTCCTTGTCTTCTTTGGAGAACGAAGTTGGTTTCTCGTCGAGACCAACAAAGTCGGTGTAGTCCTTCGTCTCAAGGAGTTTGCCGAGACGTTCCGTGAGTTTCTTCGCGTCGATTTTCTCGACCGCCTCAACCCCTGAGGGCTCAGTTTTTAGTTCGAGTTTCAGCTCGATGGGAAGGAAGGCGAACAGTGATCGATCGATGCCACCCAACTTTTCAACCTGCGCGTTCAGGCTTTTCCAGTACGCGAGCAGCACGTCCTTTCGGTTGAGTGTTCCCACAAACGGGAACTCTTTTTCCACATTCAGCGAGCGCGTGGCGGATTGAAACCACGACAGGAGTCGTCCGTAGGCGCTGCCAATACGGTTGGCGGCTGAGACCGGATCGAGGCTCACCTGCTCGAGCGGTCTGCGGTCGCGCGGGTCGCGCGGCGCTTTTGTCGCGATGAACTCCTCGATAATGCGGACGGGAAGGTTTCGGATTTCATCGCCGATAGATGCGTAGGCCGAGAGAACTGGCTCTGCGCCGTAGTCAAACCGTTGAACGTCCGCGTATCCGAGCACGTCTTGGTCGGTTCCGAACACGGACTTTTTCTCAACGACCTCTTGGCCATTGAAGTACCCCCATTGAATGGCGGCTTTGTCGTACGGCAGGACTTCCTTGGTGGTCCGGATTTTCCAGCCGATGTACGCGGACGATTTAAGGTCGTTGTAATCCATCACGGACGTGGCGGGAATCCGGTCGGCGAGCGTTTTGGTTTCGTCGTTGCCCACGTAGGCTTTGAACCACTCGGTGAGTTCTTTGTGGGAGAGGCTGGTGCCGAGGCTGCCTGCAAAGTTATGGCGCAGGCCGAGCATGTGACCCACTTCGTGTGCGACTACCTCACACACGTAGTCCTGCGACATCCGTTTGATGGTCGCGTCGTCGAGGGTAGGGTCCGCGAGGGCTCCTTCCAGCGAAGCGGCGAACTGTTCGGAAAACTCCGCTGCGTCGACGTAGCAGGTGCGCGCGCTGGCGAAGAGGGGGGGTGTCGTTTGGCGCGCGGGAGTTGCGCTCTCGCTGGTGGAGATCTCGGATGCCTCTTGTTTTTGGGGTGCTGGCTTGGGTTCGAGCGCAGCGGCGGAACGGAGGTTTCGGAGAACGGCTCGGGCTCGGGCACGTCCGCTGATGGCGAAGGTACTCGTCATGTAGGCTTGTCCACGCCGAGACGCACCGGAGCGCGGATCGAGGATGATGTCGGCGTATGCGTAGCCTGCGGAGTCCCATGGAACCCATTGCACCATGTTGCGTTGCGAGTCAGGGGCGGTAACGCCTGCGGGGGCTTTCTCGGCCTTGATGACTTCCCGTCCGAAGGCGCGGTTCCAGTAGAGAATCCCGTTTTTGACTGCGGCTTCATATTCCGCAGGCGTGTTGGCGGAATAGTGGATTGTGACGGGTTTGCTGATGTCGAATAAGGCGATGAGGCTGGTGGGGCGTCCGGAGGTTGGTTCGATTTGCGGTTGGATCTCAAAGAACCGCACGTGCTTCGATTCGGTGGGCGAGTGTTCCTTGCTCTTGAACTTTCCTGCGTTGTAGGGCGTGAGGAAGTAGCGGATTTCGTAACGATCCTCACGGTTTGGATCATTTTGACGGTCCCGAACTTGAGCGCTTTGCCGGATGGAGAGAAGGTCGCCGTCGAGGGTTACGGAGAAAACGCGGCTCTGTGGAATCTCGAGGGTGCGGCTTTGGGCGATGCTGGACGAACTGGATGGGATCCACATTTCGCTGAACACGCGCCGCATTCCGGCGTTGAAGTCGATGATGACCGAGCGTTCGTCCTGCGCGATGATGGGGAACGTGGTGAGGAGGCGGCGCGCGGGGAGGTCTTTGGTGACGACGAGACCTTCCGTGGCTTCGTAAAGGTCGACGCCGTCGTGAAAGAGTTCGAAGCGAACGATTTTACCGGCAAGCGCGGTGCTCGTGGGAGCGATGGCTTGGGGGATGATGGATGCGGAGAAGAGGAACTCCTTCCCAATCGCGTCTTTGCTTAGCGTGACCTGATGATTTGGTGAGGGTGCCAGAAGGGGTGCTTTTGGAGGCTGCGGCGCGGTGGTCACAGGTTTCTCTTGAGCGAGGGCAAGTGGTGTGACGGCATTCGCGAAGAGGCCGATGGCGAGGGGGATGAACGGTTTCACGTGCTGATGCTTAGCCCAAGCAGCGTGGATTGACCAACCTCACATTTTTAGAGGAAGGCACATCTCAGTGAGTCACTGGGGAATGGTACTCCACATAGCCAATCATCATTTCGTCCGAGGTTTGTTCGCCCCACTTGACGGTGCGCGAAGGGTCGGGGTTCGCGCGGTTGTTCGGACTGTTGTCGAAGGTTGCGATGATGCGGAGTTGTTCGCCGGCGCGCAGGATTTTTGGCTCCTTGAAATCGTATCGAAGTTGCCAGTTGAAATCGTATCGCGGGATGTCCAACAGCGCCTCTGGTTCAGACCCGTTTCGAACGATTTCGTATCGAAATGATCGCCCTCGCACGTGCATGTGAGGCATGAGGCCCATGATGGGTACGTCGAAGGGTGCGGGTCGCGTGAACTCTTCTCGGTGTTCTTCAGCGCCAGGGGGAATCTGCAGTTTTGTGTTCGCGATGGGGAGGGTTTTGACCTCCTGAAGCGGGGGTGTTTTGGCAAAGTGAAGTCCGATTCGAATGCGGTCGGTGGTAGGCGTTCCGTTTGGGGTGTAGTGGATTTGAAAGTTTATCCGAGAGCCGGCGGGCAGCTTTCGCGCGAATCCGTCGGGGTAGCGGGTGCCGCTGTTGCCTGGGACATAGGCGGCCCAGTAACCGGTGCCGTCTCCGGCTTCGCGCGATTTTTTCCCCGGCGGGTGAACGCGCACGAGCACGTGGTGCACAACGGCGCGTTGTTCGGGGAGGATTTCGTAGGCGGAAACCCAACGGTCTTCGGCGAGGGCCGTTTCCACCGTGTCGAACTGGTACGGCATAAAGCCGGTGGCTTTGACCTCGAAAGACCGACTTGTGGAAATGACGTGATCGGGTTCACCGAGTTGCCAGGTGGTTGGGAAGCTCAGGGGTGGTGGTGCGTCTGCGAGATTCCCCTCGGGTTTATCGCTGGAGGCCAGCCATGCCAAAAGGTCGGCTCGATCGCGGGCGGGTAGGGTTGCGTCGTTTCTCCACGGGGACGGCGAGCTCGTGTGCGCGGCAAACCATGGCGGCATGGTGCCTTCAAACAATACGCGTTGAATGACTTTTGCGCGCTCCATCACGCTCTCGCGATCGTCCAAGGCGAAGGGGGCAATTCCTCCGTCGTGATGGCAACGAACGCAGTGCTGGCGCAGAATGCGGGCGATGTCGCGATGGTAGGTGACCGAGTGCTCGGCACTGACTTTTGCTTCCTTTGGCTGGGGAAGTTCGATTTCGCAACCAGGTGGCGTAGTGGCGGCGATGGTTGGAAGGCGTCCCGCAACGAGGGATTCCACTGCATCGAGCAGGTAGGTGTGACGAGGGGCGTCGAGGGAGTAATCGGCACCGAACTGGTCGTCGAGTGCGCCGCGATAAATCACGGTCCGAGTGGCGTCCAAGAGAAAGAACTCGGTGGTGGTCCGAGTCTGAAGGGTGGCGGACAGCACTTTATCTCGGTCATGAATCCATGGCGCGCGGATGCTGTTTTCGTTCATCAGACGGAGCATGTCTTCCGCCTCATCTTTGGTGAATGGGTCCACGACGATCATCCGGATATTACGTTTCTCCAGGTGGTTTTGAAGGGCGGCGAATCTCGGGATATAGCGTTTGCTGACCGGACAGGTGGTGCTTGTGAAGGCAATGACGGTCCCGATGAATGGGGATGGTGCGGAGAGAGTGATGGGTTCGCCGCGGAGGGGTTGGATGGTGAGGTCGGCGACTTGACGTCCTACCGCGACTTCTGCGGGGTTTTGAACGATGGGTCCGGAGGTGACGGGGGCGGGAGTGGCAGGCGAAGTCGCGGTGACTGAGGATTCCGCGAAGAGTTTTTGGGCGCCTTTTTGCGCGAGGCTGGCGCGAAGGTTCTGCACTTCTGGCGCTGTGATTTGGTTGTCGTGATTCAGGTCCAGTTTGTCGAACCATCCCGCTTTGCCGGCTTCTTTACGGGTGATGATTCCGTCGTGGTTTGCGTCGAAGTACGTGAACACTCGGTCGAGAAGGGCGTCTGCTCCACCCGCCGCAACTTCCTTGAGGAGAACGTCTCCGCCTTCTTTGGAGAGAATGGTTCGCTGATATTCTTCGAGGGTGATGGCGCCGTCCTGATTGAGATCGAAGCGCTTGAAGAGTCGTTGGTCTGGGAGTTCCTCGGGGGTGACGATGCCGTCGCTGTTGCGGTCCGCTCGTTCGAAGAGTCCTGCGGCGAGTACGTGTTGCGGGGCGGCAGCGATGAGGACTGCGACGATGGCGAGGAGGAACGAGGGGGTGCGGGTGTGAAGAGACATGGCTGTATCAGCGGGTCTCATCGCGCAGGGGTTTCCAGCGGTTGAGGCGCTCTTGATTGAGTTTGTGGAAGATTTCTTTTTGGTGTGGTTCGAGCAAGGCGTTGATTTGCGAGGCGTGGGATTTGAACGAATCGCGGACCTTGTTTTGGGTGTCTTCGCGGAGTGCGAGGATGTCGTTTGCGAGGGCTTTGTAGTGCTCGCGGATGGCGGGTTCTTGGGAGGGGGTTAAGCCGAGGCGTTTGGCGTCGTCCTTGAAGCGTCGTTCGAGCGAGGCGGTTTGGCTTTTGGGCGAGAGCATGCGTTTTGCGATTTGTTTGGCGAGGGCCATTCCGGAGAGGTTGCCGAGCGCGAAGACTGCGGCGAGGGAGAGGGCGAGTTTGAGTTTTGTCATAAGTCGGAGAGGTCGATGAAGAGGTTCACGATGGATTCCGGTTCGGAGACTGGGCTGAGGGGTGGAAATGCGTCCGGTGCGAGCAGGAGAAGGAGGGTGATGGAGGCGGCGAGGGCGACGCCGTAGTTCAAGGTTTGTTGGAGGATTGGATCGGGTGGGGGCGATTGGAGGGATGCTAGGACGGTAGCGCTCAAGGAGGGGGGGGCGGGGATGTTTGGCTGGTCGGTGAGTTGAGCGCGGTTGAACAGGCGATCGAGGCGGTGTTGGTTGGGATCCATGGGTAGCGGGATGATTTAGGGGTTGGGGGCGGGTGCGGCTTTGTTTGGGGGCGGACTTTTTAAAAGTTTATCGAGTGCGGCGCGAAGGCGGCGGCGGGCGCGGAAGGCGCGGACTTTGATGACCGTTGCGTTCCAGCCGGTGAGGTCGGCGATTTCGGGAATCGAGCGTTCTTCGAGGTGGAGCAGGGTAATGATGATCTGGTCTTTTGGGGCGAGAGACTCGAGCAGTGCGCGAAGGAGTTCGCGACTTTCGTTTGGGGCAGGGTCTTCTGGGGGTTGCTGCAGGAGGGATTCTGCTGCGTGCTGAGCGTCTTCCGGGAGGTCACTCCAGCGGTATTCGGGGCGACGGGCTTTGGCGCGAAGGGCGTTCAGGCAGACGTTCAGGCAGAGGCGGGAGACCCAGTTTTCGAGGGGTCGTGCGGGTTCGTAGCGGTGGAGGTTTTTGAAGAACTGGATGAAGACGTCTTGAACGAGGTCCTCTGCGGCGGTGCCTCTGGGGAGATGATTGGAAACGATGCGACAGATTTGGGGGTGGAGTGCTTCGATGAGCCGAGAGGCGGCGGATTCGTCCCCAGAGGCCTTCCATGCGATGAGGTCGTGTTGGAGGGGCGAAAGCATGGAGGTGGGGAGGTACGGGTTCGATACACCGAGGAGTGCACTTGGTAACACGGGGCGCTTTAAATCTTGGTGGGTCGGGGGTGATTTAGGGGGTTGCCCAGTGATCGGCGGCATGCTTCGTGCGAGACCTGTAGCCTGTGTTTAATATCGTCCAGCCATGGCTATCGCGGATTCTGAGGACGGTAGCGGCATGCATTTCCTTGGTGGTTGCCTACGGCGACACAGGGGAGCCGATTTTCTCTGAAGGAGCTGGGGTGCCGATTGGGGAGACTTTTCGGGTTGATTTGGCGTCATTGGTTCCGGCTTCGGCGGGATTGGTTGCGCCGTTTCGGTTTGCCTTTTCAGGGACTAAACCGGCGTGGGTGACTCTGAGCGGTACTACGATGACCGCTTACCCAACCTTGGGTCAGGTGAATGCTGGTTTTCCGATTTGGTTGAACTTTACGGTGACGGATTCGGCGACGACGCCAGCGGTTAACGAGGCCACGTATTTGATGGTGCTGACAAATGCGAAGCCCTGTTTTGTGGCGGGTTTGGGTACCGTGGCGGGAGGGGTGGCTGAGATGGATTTGTCGGCTAAGGTGCCGGTGTCTGCGGGTTTGGTTGCGCCTTACCGATTTGCGGTGACGGGCTCGAAGCCGGCTTGGGTCACGATCGAAGGATCAACCTTGCGGATTGCTCCTCCGCTCGGTTCGGCGGCATCCGTTGCGCCGATAGCGATTGGGTTGACCGTGACGGATTCAGCGGACGCAGCCTCGGTTCGTGTTGCGCAGGCAAGCGTGGGGATTGTGGTGCCTACTCAGGCCCAGCGGGTCGACGGGCGGATTGGGATTCGTTTTTCAGAGGGTTCGACCACTCGGGTGGAGGTGGAGGCAAAGGGGCAGTTTCCGACGGCGGGCTGGGCGGGGTGTTCTTTAAGGGCTGTTGCGAGTGAGTCGACGTCAGAGGTAGCGGTGTATGAGTTGGTGGCGTTGCCGCCGATTGGCTCGGTTGCGCAGGTGAGTTCGACGCTCAGCGCGACGTTATCGTTGGATGTGAGTTCGACGTTGAAACGTGTGGCGATTTTGACGAAGGCCGGACGAACGCAGGTATCCGTTCCTTCGCCGGTACCGCTTTTCCAGTCATCGGCGACGGTGGTGGCTGGCGGGACGGCAACCAGTATCGATTTGGCGGGAGTGGCGAGAGCGGTTCAAGGGTCGGGTTTAATCGAGCCATTCCGTTTTTTTGTGGATGGGGTTTTGCCGTCGTGGATGGTTTTGGAGGGCTCGATTTTGAGGGTTGCTCCGACGTCGGAGGACGATGTAACGCAGGTGCCGCTTCGCGTTAAGTTGAGGGTGGAGGACTCGAGTGAGGTGATGATTTTTCGGGACGCAACGGTTGATATTCAGGTTAACGCCGCGCCGCCTGGTCCGACGTTGGTGCAGCGGATTGAGGGGGAGGTTGGGGTGCGGTATCCGGAGGGGTCAACGAAGCGTGTGGAGGTTGAGGCTGTTGGGTTGGTGTCGACGGCGGGGTGGTCAGAGGCCGTTTTACGGCGGGTAGCGGATGCGTCGACCCCCGAGGTTGCCGTTTATGAGTTTATCGGGTTACCGCCGGCAGGTTTTGCGGCGCAGGTGATTTCAACGCTGCGGGCGAAGACGTTCGTCGAAGTGACGCCGACGCTAAAGCGTGTGGCGATTTTGACGAAGGCGGGGCGTGTGGAGGTTGCGGTTCCGGCGGTTCCACCACTCTTTACGGCGCCGGTTTCGGTGGTTGCTGGAGGGAGTGCCGCTACCTTGGATTTGAGAGTATCGGCGAAGGCTGCCGCTGGGGTTGTACTCACTGAGCCGCTAAAAATTTCACTGAACGGCAGCTGGCCATCGTGGGTCAGTTTGTCCGGAACAGTGATGAAGTTTGCTCCCTCCGATGCGGTGGCTGCGACGGCGACACCGATCCGGGTTGGAGTAAAGGTCACAGACTCGGCTTCTAGTCCAGAGTCACGTCAGGCGTGGGTTGACATTCGAGTGACTGCGCTGCCGGTGGTGCCACCAACCATCTTAAAGCAGCCCGTTGGTGGGATGTTGTCAGCTGCGGGCACTTTCAACATGAGTGTTTCTGCAGTTGGCAAGAGCGCTCTCAAGTACGCGTGGATGAGAGAGGGGAAAGCAGTGGCAGGAGCGGTTTCGCCGATTTTCGTGGCGAAAGAGCCCGGTGCGTATTCGGTTACGATCTCGGACGCTCGATCGGTGATCTCTTCGTCGGTTGTGAACGTTCTTGGAATGCCTCCGGCGATTGTGAAGTCGCCTGTTGCGTCCAACTTGGAGCCGGGTGGCTCTATCAACCTGGTGGTGACGGCAAGTGGAACGGGTCCGCTCGCGTATCAGTGGACCCGTGATGGGGTAACGGTGCCTGGAGCGACGCTGATGTCGTTGAAGGTGACAACAGGCGGAACGTATGCGGTGACCGTGACGAGTGCGTACGGTCAGGTCTCGACCGTGCCGATTACTATTGCGAATCCAATTGATGTGGGGCCACTTGCGGGGGAGTACATCGGATTGATTAGAGCGGTGGATGTTGCTGCTGGCGCTGCGCTTAACCAGTCTGCGTGGGTCTCCGTGTTGGTGCATCGCTCGGGATCAATGTCGGGTCGGCTGCTGCGCCGGAGCGGGGTGCCGCAGACATTTACAGGCCGGTGTGATCAGGCTGGGAATCTGGTTTTCGAAAAGGGTAGTTCTTTGGCGGTTATGTCTGGGAGCCAGACACTCGGCAGTCTCACGATGGCCATTGTTTCAGCCGAATCGGGGCGGAAGTTGTTGGGGCAGGTGATGTCAGCGGCTGGGGGTGTGTCAGTGGAGCGAGCGAAGCTCACGGCGGTACCGGTCCGGGCGGTTGGTGCGAGCGAGCTGGGACGGTACACTGCTGTGTTTGAGCGGAAGGGCGAGCCGGTAGCGAGCGAGCCGGCTGGTTCTGGGGTTGCCTCTTTTTCGGTGAGTGCCGCCGGCGTGAGTTTCACTGGGAAGCTGGCCGATGGATCCAGCGTTTCTTTCAGCGCGAGAGTTTGCGAGGGTGGGTGGGTGCCTGTCTTTGCTCCGCTTTACAGTGGGCGCGGGTTTTTGGCGGGCGAGTTCCAGTTTGACGTTCTTGCGGAACGTTCAGATGCGATGGGTTTAGGGATGATGTGGTTCCGCGACCGGGGTGAGACTTCGGCGGGCAACTACCTGGCTGGTTGGCCCAACGGAGTTTCCTTGGATTTAGTTGCTTCAAAGTTTGATGCGACGAAGGGGTTTGGTTTTCTGCCATCGTTTGATGGGCGATTGAAGTTCACTGCCACGGAAGCGGGCCTCAAAACGCCCTTGGAGCAGGCATTGGGTTTGGCTCGCAACACGGCATTGTCGGTGGCGTCCAACTCCACCGTTCGGCTTAGCGCCAAGTTTACTGCTTCGAGCGGCTTCGTGGATGGGACGTTTGTGCCCTTGGGGAGCAGGTCGTCGGCCGCCTACACGGGGGTCGTGCTTCAGAAAGCGGGCTATGCAGCTGGTTATTTTACGAACAACCGGCTGTCAGGACTTGTCGACATCCGTCCGGTTGCGCCGTGATGGGCGAACGAGGCGGGGGTCCGGAAGAGGCAGACGCGTTGCCGTCGGATGATTGGGTGGGTGGCGCGGGAGAGGGGCACGGATGCTGCGAGGGTTGAGGGATGCGTTTTGCATATCTCCTTTTCTTGCTGCCGCTTGGGGTTGATGCGGTCCCGCCAAAGGTTTCGGATCTTGCTGGTAACGAAAAGGTTCGGGAAATCATGGAGACCTACAAGGGGCGGGGGATGATTGCGGATGATACGCCGCCAACGGATGCTGCTCAGACGGTGAGGAGGATGGAGATGCGGCAGGGGGTTGCGGTGGATTTGGTTGTGGCGGAACCGGTGGTGGCGCAACCGCTTTACCTTGCCTTTGATTCGCGCGGTCGGATGTGGGTGACCGAGTACCGGCAGTACCAGTTTCCGGCTGGACTGAAGGTGACGGCGTACGACCAGCATTTGCGCGCGCGATTTGACAAGGTGCCGGAGCCGCCCCCGCGGGGAGTGAGGGGAGAGGATCGGGTATCGGTGCACACCCTCGATACAGCAACGGGAAAGGTGACGCACTCAGCGGTCGCGATCGATGGGCTGAACATTGCCACAGCGGCCTTACCTGGGGCTGGCGGGATTTGGGTGATGAACGCGCCGTACTTGTTGTTTTACCCCGATGCAGATGGCGACGGTCAGCCGGATGGTGATCCAGTGGTTGAGGCGTCGGGCTTTGGGATTGAGGATACGCACAGCGTTGCGAACAGTTTGCAGTGGGGTCCGGACGGGTGGTTGTACGGAGCGAACGGCAGTACTACGACGGGGCGGGTGAGCACTGTGGCGACGAAGGAGGTACGTTGGGAAGGGCAGATGATTTGGCGGTTTCATCCTCGCACCAAGGCGTTCCAGATTTATGCGGAGGGTGGCGGCAACACGTTCAGTTTAGATTTTGACAGCAAGGGCCGGCTTTTTTCGGGGACAAACGCTGGCAACACCCGCGGGATGCATTACGAGTCAGGAAGTTATGGGGTCAAAGGTTGGGGGAAGCACGGGCCGCCGATGAATCCGTATGCCTTCCACTTCTTCGATCACATGAAGAGTGAGGGTGACAAACGGCGATTTCCTCAGGCGTTCACGGTGTACGAGGGCGGGGCGATGGGAGCTGAGTACGAGGGACGAATCATTGCGCCAAACGCCTACGCGAACGTTGTTTGGGTCAGTCGCCGCGAGGCAGAGGGAGCGACGTTTCGAACGGTGGATGAGACGCCGCTGCTTTCAACTCCGGATCGGTGGTTTCGTCCGGTGTTCACCATGGTTGGGCCGGACGGTGGGATTTATCTTGCGGACTGGTACGATACGCGGCTTTCGCATGTGCGTCCGGTGGATGATTGGAGCAAGAGTGACGGGCGGGTGTATCGGGTGCGAAAAGCGTTGGAGGCAAACGTTTTGAAGCCATTTGATTTGCATACGGAGGAGCCAGAGCGGTTGGTGGAAAGATTGTCGGATTCGAATGAGTGGATTCGGCGTCAGGCGGTACTGGAGATGGGGTGGAGGGGGATGAAGGAAGTGGGTGATGCGTTGAAGCGGAGGTTGTTTGCGCCGGGGAATGCATACGCGTTTGATGCGTTGTGCGGGCTGGATCTGACGGCAAACTTGGATGACGACACGCATGTTGCGGCGTTGGCACACGTGGATCCCTCTGTGCGGCGGTGGGCGGTTCGGTTGGCTGCGGGGGCGTCGTCGAGAGTGGTGCGTGCGGTGGTGGAGCGTGCGGTGTCTGAGACGCATGCAGAAGTGCTTTCTCAGATGGCGGCTACGGCGAAGAGCTTTGCTACTGGGGATTCGCTTGGGGTACTGGCGGCTTTGGCTGGCACGGAGGATGAACGGATTCAGTTCCAGTTGTGGTGGTTACTCGAGTCGGTTTGTGAGCGCGGTCGTGATGAGGTGCTCGGAGTTTTTGGGCGGCCGGAGTTTTGGCGAAAGGCGTCGGTGAAGTCGCTATTGGCGGTGGATTTGGCGAAGCGTTGGGCGATGGCGGGTGGTGCGGCGAATCTTCGAGCGTGCGAGCGTCTGTTCGCGGCAGCGCCTGACGATGAGGCTAAAAAGGGGGTGCTGCGTGGGTTGGAGGAGGGGTTGGAAAATCCGTCGGCGTCGGGTTTTGAGGGGGATCTGGCGAAGGCGCTGGCGAGTCGATCGGGAGGGGATGGGCTTGCTAGTCGGATGAAGGCGGGGGATGCGGCGGCGATGGCTCAGGGAATCCGTGAGTTGCGGGACCGGTCGTTGACGGTTGGGGCACGGGTGGCCCGCGCGAAGGCGCTTGGGGAGGCGAAGGTTGTCGGATTTGGGGAGGCGATGGGGAAGTTATTCTCGGAGGCGGGTTCATTTCCAGTGAAGAAGGCATTGTTACCTGTGGTTGAGAGGTTTGGAATCGATGAAGCGGTGGGGGCCATGTTGGAAAACTATGAGCAAAGAGTGGCGGGTGACCGGCAGTTTCGGGATGCGGTCTTGCGCTTGATGGCAGGGCGTTTGGAGTGGGCGCGGTTGATGATTGCGCAGGTGGAGGCTTGGCGCGTGCCGGTGAGTCACGTTCCGGCGGACGGGGTGCGGCAACTGGCGGTATTTAGGGATCCCGGTTTGGATGCGGCGGTGGAGCGGCACTGGAAGGGATTGTTGGCGGTCGCGCCCACGGCGGAGACGCGTGCGGAGGCAGAGCGGATTGTGAAGGTGCTTCGAGCGGGATCGGGAATGACGGAGCGGGGTGCGACCGTTTTTCGGGAGCGTTGCGGGTCTTGTCACCGGTTGTTTGGTGAGGGCGGAGATGTTGGACCGGAGTTGACGGGATATGACCGTGGAAGCGCGGATTTTTGGCTGCAGAATATTCTCACCCCGAGTCTGGAGATTCGTGAGGGGTACGGAGCCTACATGGTCGAGACAAAGGACGGTCGTGTATTGACGGGAATGATTAAAGCGCAGGATGCCAAAAGTCTGACGCTGAGGGATTTGACGGGCGCAGTGGTGCGGTTGGCGAATGCCGAGGTGAAGAGTCAGACCGCGTCGCCGGTCTCGTTGATGCCGGCTGGATTGTTATCGGGATTGAGTGACGAGGCGCTCCGGGATTTGTTCGCGTATTTGTCGAAGGGTGAGTGAAAGGCGGTATGCGGTTTCCGGTTTGGCGTGATTCTTTTGTCGGGCCTCTGGCGAGTGAGCCACCGCGACTTTCTTGAACGCGGGCCAGGGTGCGTGCGGCCTGCAATCGGTTTTTTTGCAGGGCCGGCTTGTGTCCTTGGAGAGCGGAAAAACGGGCTGCGGGATGTGACCCAGTGGTGGGAGAGGGGCCAGTCCCCCCGTGGGAGGGGACTGGCTGATGCATTTTTCAGTTTGATGCGACGGACTCAGAAGCGTGCCGGAGCAATCGTTTGAAGCCGATGCGTTCCTCAAAGTGAGCGTCTTCGAGGCAGTGGACGACCTCGGGAGGGAGGGCTTCGGCATGGGTATTGGTTTCTCTCACGTTGTATCGGATGGCTTGAAACTGTCGGAACAAGCGTCCCAGTTTTGAGATGCCGAGTTCGATGCGAGTTTTGATGGTGCCGAGTGGTGTTTGAAGGTCGAGTGCGAGGTCGCGTTGACTCATCCCTTTGAAGTACGAGAGGTACACAGGGATGCGCTGGTCTTCAGGGAGTGAGGTGAGCAGGTGTCGGAGGAGGGCGCGAGTATCGCGGGTTTCGACCTCATGGTCGACGAGGTGCTCTCCGTTTTGGGCGGCGTGGGCCGTTTCATCGCCCAGACGTGAGAACATCCGGAACGTAGAAATTTCGCGACGAAGCCGGTCAATCGCGCGACGTCTGGCGATGGTGATCATCCAGGCCATGGAGGAGCCTTTTTCGCGTCCGTGGCGCGGGGCGTAGTTCCAGATTTCGACCATCACTTCGTGAATGACTTCATCAATGACGCTGGTATTGGACAGTATCTTGCCGATGATGGTGGCGAAGAGAGGGCGGCACTTTTGGTAAAGCTCCTTGAATGCAGATTCGTCGCGGTGCCGGACCGATTCGAACAACCGTTCCTCCAATGCCAGACCCTCGGGGCGGGTTTCCTTCGTTTCCCTGTTGTTGTTGGTTTCCATAAGTTGGTGGAAAACCGATTTAGCAAGCGAGATGCCATGCCATTTTACAGAGAATAATCGACGAATTACCGGACAAAAATGTATGGTAAAACTACAGTCAAGCGCATGAAACCGCATGGTCATACATTTATTGCTCGCCACTCAGCCTGTGAGAGGTGGAGTCATGAAGATTTCCTGTGAGATGAGGATGCTTTTCTCGGAAGAACCTCTGAACGCACTTGATTGGCCATCGTAGAGATTTGCATCGTCGGACCTTGACTCTGGCAACAGACAGCGTATGGCATAGGTGTGGTGCAGACGACGTCGCTTGAAAGAGCGGCGAACGCAGGTTGAGAAGGAGGCGAGCGGAGTGCTGGTTCGATGATGGTTCCTGAGCGGGCATCGATGTCCGCCGGAGGTGAGCACGAAAAGCCAAAAGAAGAACATCATGACTACGAAACGAGATGCGCATGGCGCGGTAGAGTGTCGGGGAGAGGCGTCGGAGACCGGTTGTTATGGCGGTCGTTATGACGGACGCTATGGCGCCCACTGTGGGGATGGGAATGAAGGGCGGTCCGAGACGGATGAGCAGAATGGCGATTCGAGGACCGAAGGGGGGCATCGGGGCGATGCTTCGCCGGAGGCCACCCTTCTGGGACTTGCGGAGGAGCGGCGACTAGCGGTGGAGATGCGAGCGGGAAGCCTTGCCGCTCGCGACCAACTCTTTGGGGCATTCCGCCCTCTGGCCGTTCGTATCGCGAGTCGGTGCTTTCATCGGTGGAGGTATGGTTTGGAAATGGGGGACTTGGTGGCTTGGGCCTACATCGGGCTAATGAAAGGCCTCGAGCGTTATGATGCGAGTCGGGGCGCCCGCATTTCGACGTATGTGACCCCGTACATCACCAAGGAGGTTTATCGGGCGAATGCAAACTTTGGGCGTTTGATTCGTATTCCAGTGAATCAGACGGAGAAACTGACTCGGTATTACGATTTTGTCAGGGAGTTCGAAGCGATGAACGGGGTGCTTCCGTCGATGGAGACGGTGGCGAGAGCCCTTGGAGTCCGGGGGGCGAGGTTGAATCACCTCGTTTCCATCACGGCCTCTGTTCAAAGCCTGCATGCGGAAGGCAGCGACGTCGACGGTGGGGCCGGTCAGAAGCGGTATGATGACGTGGTGAAGACCGAGGCGGGCATTCTGGAGAAAATGATGGACCGCGAGTTGATGGATGACGTTTTCAAGGCTCTCGAGGCGCTGGACGAACGTGACAGTCTGATTGTCAAAAAGCGGTTTAATCTCGATGGAGGAGGGTTCTGTACTCTGGACGCGATTGCCGAAAAACTCGACCTCACAAAGGAGCGGGTGCGACAGCTCGAGAAAAGGGCACTCGATCGATTGAGGGCTGCGGTGGCCTAGCTTGGGGTTGGTGGTTTGCGATGTGATCTGATACGCGGCGGCGCGTTTTTTGAGGTCACAGATTGCATCGCGTGCGCACCGAATCACGTTCTCTCAAACGGTGAGGAAAGCATATCGAGGAAGCGGCCCGTTTTTCCGAGGGGTCGCCGAGGAGGCTGATAGGCCGATAAGGCCGACCTAGTCTTTCGGCAGGCTGAAGGCGATCCATGTGTCGCCGGATGGGGTGGCGAGTTTCCCGCCGCCGGTTGCGGTCACGACGACATACTCGCGTCCACCTGCTTCGTAGATGGCGGGTGCAGCGGTGCCGGTGAAGGGGAGCGGGTGTCGCCAAAGTTCCCGACCGTCTGCCGCCGAATAGGCTCGGAGCATTCCGTCGCGCGTTCCGGTTGCGAATACCACGCCCGAGGCGGTCACCGATGCGCCGCCGAAGTTTTCTTGTCCGGTCACCGGAATGCCTTTTGCGGTCAGCTCGCTGTATTCGCCGAAGGGAACCGACCATGCGATGCGGCCGGTATTGAGATTCATGCACACGAGGCTGCCCCAGGGTG
>JACCEC011548037.1_pt1 | contig 16789 bp, 11 predicted proteins | sample 7450121 | NCBI WGS metagenome assembly JACCEC01 (sample SAMN15323455, study PRJNA562643) | freshwater metagenome | isolation source: river surface water | place: USA:Blue River Watershed | collected 2017-08-18 | reverse complement strand
GCCGGACGCGTCCCGTACTCGCGGACCAATGTCTCATACTTGACCAACGAGACGAGCAACCGGGTGTCGGAAGGCCGACGGTGATCCGGGTCTGGCAGTAGACGCACATGGGCTTGGGCCGAAGACTGGAAAGTCGCCAGCGCCTGCAAGGCGGAGCTAGCCGTCACTTCACCGATGCCCCGGTGACGCTGCAAAGAACCCAGCGTATGCCCGACCAGGTCGGAAACCATCCGGAAGCCTGCGGCCTGCAGAGGGCCGACCGCTGCGCCATAGTCCTTCAGGTCGGCGATCGGGGTCGTCCGCATCTCCGCCATGACGGACTCCGACACGATCGCCTCGGCCGCGGCTAAGACCTCGGCCCTGGCTGCCGGAATCGACTGTTCGAGCCGGCTCAACTCACCGTAAGCCATCAACCTCTCGGCATGCGCCTCGCCCTTGCCGGAACGGACCCGCATGGCCCGCCCGACCCCGGCGAAATACTGTGCGATGCCCTTGAACATATGACCGCCCCACTTTGCCCGCTCCCCGGCCGCCCGCCAGTGCGAAACCATCGCTTGCCTGGAATCAGTCAGCTGGCTGGACCAGGTTGATTAAATAATGCGATTAAAACAAAGTAGGCTTGAATACCCTATCCAGCCTAAGTGAGATGAGGAACCCCACGATGAGAGCCTATCTAATTGTTGTCGCGCTACTGGTCGTCGCAGCGCTGGCCTTCCTAGCTGGCAGCAAATTCGCCACGGCTTCCGACCAGGGCGGAGAGGGGCGCTCCATGCTTTTCCTGTTCATAGCCTTGGGAGGTTTTCTCATCTGTTACCTTAAATACGCTGAAACAGAGGACCAGAACACGGAACTGATCAAGGCTACCGCTGATAAGACTTCCCCCTTGATCCTGGACGAACTGCTGAACCTGAAGCAGGAGCTGACTCGACTGGCCAATCGCAAGGACGAAACCCAGACGAACACCACGACCGGAACCGGCGCCGCTTCGATTGACTCCAACGGTGCCGTCGCCGCCCTAGCCAAGGACCTGGGCATCCGGGAGAAGGAAACCCAGCGGCTTCACGAAATGATCGTCCGTCGGGACCATCGTAACGTCCTGGCGAGACTTGCGACGATCCGGGAGACGGCAGAGTTCACCCGGAAGATCAACGCGGAAGGAAAAATCGGGGACAAAGAAGCCTTCGGACAGCTCGTCATGGAGATCGAAGCCGCGCTGGATGACCTCGGCCTTGAAATCATGCACATCCCTGTCGGCAGCCGTATCACCGAGCTTGCCAACGGCAGCTTCACCATCCTCAGCGCGGTGCCGGCGGAATCGGCCGAACAGGCGGGTACCGTCAAGGAAGCCTTGACCGAAGCCGTGTTCCTTCGCGACGGCAACGGCAAGCAGGTCTTCATCGCCCCGGCCAAACTGCGGGCCTATAAGCTCTGACCATGACCCGCTGGTTTGCCTCATTGCTCTTCGGTTCGCTCTCGCTTGGCGTCTCCTGCTGGCTTGGGACCGAAATCGGCCTGGCGTGGAAAGTCTGGGTTCCGGCTGGACTCGTGCTCTGGTGGTCAGCTGGCCTGTTCTTTAACGATACCGACAGCTTCGCCAACGACGTCACCGAGCCGGCCGAACCCGCCGCCCGCACCGAGCAGGCCAACGCCGTCCTGACTTCTTCGGGCGACGACCAATCGCTGCAGTCCGCCGTGGTTGAACTCACCAAGCAGCTCCGTAGCAAGGAAGCCTTGGTCGAAAATCTTCAAAAAAGGCTGACCGAACGCGAATTCCGCCGAAGCCTTTCCCGGCTCGCGACCATCCATGAGACGCTGGCCTTCACCTTGAATCTCGTGGGCCAAGGAAAGTTACCCCACTCCGAAGCCCTGGAACAGATGCGGCAAGAGATCGAATCCGCGATCAGCGACCTCGGGCTCGAGCATCATGTCATCCAAGCAGGCGCTACCATCTCCACCCTCCCCCTTGGCAGCTTCGTCGTCCTGCGCACCGAGACCGCCGGCGAGCCTGGCCTCGCCGGCACGGTCAAGGAAGTCGTCTCCACTGGGCTGTGCGCCCAAGATCAGGACGGTAAGCTGCACTTCATCTCCCCCTCCAAAATCCACGCCTACAAACTCTGACCATGGCCAACATCATCGGCATCGACCTCGGCACGTCCACGACCTTGCTCGCCCGCCTGAGCAACTCCGGCGAACCCATCCTCGTACCCAACAAGGACGGCGAATCCCTGACCCATTCGGCGGTCTGGTTCGACAGCGAAAAAAGCGTCATCATCGGAACTCAGGCCAAGATGATGTACGATGTCGCCAGCGACATCTTCATCGAATTCAAACGCGACATGGGCGACCCCAAGGTCGTCCATAACGTGCATGGCAAGGAATGGCATCCGCGCGATTTCAGCGCCCTCGTCCTCCGCCAGGTCCGCGAACACTTCGAAGCCAACAACGGACCGATCGACGCCGTGGTGATCACCATCCCGGCCAACTTCTCCGACGAAGCCCGCGTCAACACCATCAACGCCGCCAAGGAAGCCGGCTTCAACCTTGGCAATGACGCCCTCGTCAACGAACCTACGGCCGCCGCGATCTATTACGCGAGCACCTCCGGCACCAAGCTTCGCGGCAAGTACCTCATCTACGACTTCGGCGGCGGCACGTTCGACGCGACCATCCTCGAAGTCGACGGCGACGACATCAAGGTCCTCACCAGCATGGGCGTCCAGCAGCTGGGCGGCAAGGACCTCGACCAGAAGCTCATCGGCATCATCGGACAGAAATACACCCAGCTGACCGGCAACCCGTTCAAAGGTCGCGAGACGATGAACGAATTGCAGATGACCCGTTGGAACGTGGAGCAGCTCAAGATCACCCTTTCGGCCCGCGAGAAGGTCTCCGCGCAGTTCAAGACCGACCGCGGCATCCTGCGGGCGGACATCACCCGCAACGAATTCAACGAGGCCATCTCGACCCTGATCACCCAGGCCGAGCTGGCCGTCGATACCGCCCTGGACAACGCCAAGCTCGAGGCCAAGGACCTCGCCGGCGTCTTCCTCGCCGGCGGCTCCACGCTCGTCCCGGCCGTCGCCCAGAGCATCGAACGCCATCTGGGTATCAAGCCGATCAGCCGTGATCCGGTGGGATCCGTGGCCCTCGGAGCCTGCATGTATGCGGCCATCCGCAACAAGGCGAAGTTGTCCGGCGCCCAGACCGTAGCCGTCGGCTCGAAGCAGGTGCAGGACGTCACCCCGCACTTCTTCGGCACGACCTACCGCGAACGCGCCAGCGGCAAGCTGATGGTCGACACGATCATCGCGAAAGACCGCCCCCTGCCCTGCACGGAATCCAAGAGCTTCTCCCGCGGCCCGAACCAAGGAGACAGCATCAAGGTCCAGATCACCCAATCCGGCTCGGAACAGACCGACCCCGACTTCGTCGACATCATCTGGACCGACCACCTCAAGGATCTCCCCATCGTGACCGACGACACTGAAGTCAAGGTCAGCTACACCTACGATACCAACGGCGTCATGCAGTGCACCATCGTCGACGTGCTCTCCGGCAAGCAGCTGAGCGTGACGCTGGACAAGAAAGGCATGTCCTCGGCGAAAAAGTCGGCGGGCGGCGTGAACATCAAGGACTACACCCTGGAATAATCCGCCATGGAAATCATCTGCGGGCTGGTCGCCGTCTTTTTCGTCATCGGCTTCATCAGCAATCTCTTTAACGGCAATAGCTCGTCTTCCAGCGGCTCCACCGGCTCCGGCGGCGGCTCCTACGGCGGCAGCCGAGCCCCCAGCATGGGTCGGTTCGAGATCCGCGCCCGGCAGGTCATGCGTGGCACCAAGAAGGATCTGCGCGTCATCGCCATCGAAGGACGCGGCCTGCTTCCGGTCATGAGACCCATGGCCATCGAATTCGTCACCTGGGCGGAAGATGTCACCGATGACTCCAGCGGTGAGCCGATCTTCTGCAGCCTATCGAACTTCCAGCACCACGAGAATCCCGTCTACCAGAACGTCCAGGACGGAGGAACGCTGGCGCCGGACCAGGGTTTCGCGGACTGGGTTGAACTCGGCGTCGCCCCGCTGGACGCCATGACCTTCCCCCGGAGCGGCTCCCGCAACATCAAGTTTTACTGCTACATGACCGAGAAGACGGCCCCCAGCCTCCGCCGGAGCCTGCTCGGTGACAGCTGCCATTTCCGCCTCAACGTGGAGGAGACCGGTTACAAGGAATGGAAGGACAAGCGCATCGAGGCCCTGACCCTTTCGCTCCGCCTCGGCATCGCCATGGCGCATGCCGACGGCGAATTCGCGCGCACCGAAGCGGCGGCAATCAAGGCTTGGCTGAAGGAGCGCGTCGATCGGCTGGATGACGCCGAACAGGCGACGGCCAAGGACAAGCTCAACACGGCGATGTCCGCCGCCGTCAGCGAGGCGGCCGCCCGGACCCTCAACGTGTCTCTGGCCGCGCGCAGCCTGCGCGCCTCGCCCATCCGCAACGCCACCTACGACGCCCTTGAGCTCTGCACCATCATCATGGCCGCCGACGGCGTGATCGACCCAGCCGAGATGCGCCTACTCCGTGAGATCGGCGATCAGCTGGGCATCCCCGCCCAAGATATCCAAGGCCTGACGGATAAGCACACGCCCGCCGCCAAGACTTCCGGCAATGACGGCGAACTCAGCGATGAGCTGCTCGTCGGCCTCGACGCGAAGCTGCCGCCCGCCGAAGCCAAACGCAAGCTGCGCGAGATCTTCGCAAGATATAACAGCCTGCTGACCACGGAGCGCGACCCTTTCAAACGACAGCGCTACCAGGACTGCATCGACGCCGTGGCCCGCCTCCGCAAGAAGTATGGATGAAGCGCTGGCCAAGGTCAGGCTCTGCCGCGAACGATTGGCACCCTGCCTCTTCCGCATCCCTTCCAGCAGCCTGAGCAAGGAACTGGCCGTCACGCCCACCTCTCGCGACGGCGCTCACTCCTCCCACATGTTGCGGGTCACGGCAGAACTGACCCCGACGATGGAGGACGCCGTGCAGCTCGCCTGCCACAACCTCGGCTTTCCCCGGGAGATCCTGGATGTCTACGTCCGTCCTCGGAACGAAAACAACGCCTTCAGCAGCCTCGACGGCGGCCGCGCCAAGCTCGTCTTCAACTCCTACCTCGTCGAAATCTCCGACCGCGACGAACTCGCCTACGTGGTGGGGCATGAGCTGGGGCATTACCTGTTCCCGGAGGCCAATGTCCGCCAGCTGACGCCCAACCTGGAGGGCTGCATGATCTCGCGCTACAGCGAGTTCACGATGGACCGTATCGGCCTCATCGCCTGCCGCAGCGTCGACAAGATGGTTTCGGCCGAACTCAAGAGCCTGAGCGGACTCTCCAGCAAGCATCTGCGCATGGACGCCACCGCCGTCGTCGCGCAATGGCGCGAGGCCTCCAAGGCGCAGGATACCACAGCGCTTTGGCTCAAGGCGACGCATCCTCCCACGGGCATGCGCGCGAAAGCCCTCATCCAGTTTTATGGTTCCGACGCCTATCGCGCCGCCATCGGTGAAGCCGGCGGCGAACCGATCGCCCAGGTCAACGCCGCGATCGGGGCCGAACTGGACCGATTGCTCGACCAGCACGCCAACCAGCTGATCGCGGAAAAACTGGATAAGCTCAGCGGCTGGCTCTGCGCTTTCGTCGCCTCAAGGGGCATCAAGCTGCGCCTGACCAACCTGCGCCATGGGCTATGCACCGCACCCGAGGAGATCATCCGGCGCTGCCTCGGCATCGTCATCGAGGAAACCCCTGAACGCGAACGGGAGAAGGTCAGCAACGAAAAGCTCCTGCTCGCCTTGCAGGAGGCCTGCGAACTCGCCCCGGGGCACACCCGTGTCTACCTGCAGTCCGTGGCGGCGACCAGCGATGAGATCAAGCCTTTGCTGCATCAGCTCGACGGCTTGAGCCGACAACAAGGCATCATGATCGTTCCTCCGGCAGGCTGAACCGAGCCGAAGAGCATCCGGCTGGTCAACCCTGCCCTAGGTCACGCAGGAGTTTGCCCTCCACCACCGACTCAAGGCCTAGGTGCCTGATGGTCCGGATGACCTCTTGGACATCATAGGACGTACGGCGCATCGTAATCTCGCCCTCCGAGGGGTCATAAGTCGCCCAGGAGGCCCGTTTGTCATCCCCGCGAGACAAATCCACGCTTCCGACGTTGATGACCGTCTTACGGCCTGCCTCGAGGCGATAGACCCCCGACTTCGGCAACGGCACGGGGTCTTCCCTGCCCTCGGTCCAGATCTCCGGGACATGGGTATGTCCGACGAAGCATAGCGGAGCCTTCTGAGCTGCGAAGTGGGCCTTCAACGCCCTCGGGGTCAGGAGATACTCGAACACCGCATCAGGGCTCAAGGAAGCATGAGCCAGCTGGATGCCCTCAAAATGCCCGGTCGGCCGCCACTTTGAGATCAGTTCTCGGTCGGCGTGGGTGAGCTTCTTGCGGGTCCATTCGATCGCCCCCCAGGCCGCGTCATTGAACCATCGCTCACCCAAAGCGCCGATCACTCCGGCCTCGTGGTTACCCTGCAGGCAAACCTCAGCCTTGGCGACCATCCGCAGACAGTCGTTCGGAAAAGGACCGTAGCCGATCACGTCGCCGAGCACCAGCAGGCGCTTGACGCCCAGGTGATCCAGCTCAGCACGCACCGCCTCAAACGCCGGACGGTTGCCGTGGATGTCTGACAAGACCGCATACATCCGGATTCAGGCAAGCCTCAGGGGCAGGCAATCCTGACGGAAGTGAAACGGTCCTCCTTACCTGCGTCGACATCGGTAAGCTCGACGGATTCCCCCTTCTTGAAGTAGTGCTTGATGACCTCGCCGACGCCGCTCTCCTTCGTCGAGCCGAGCAACCCGGCAGGCTCAAGGGTCAGCGGAAACTGTTTCTTCGTCTGCACGCCCTTGGCGTCATAGATGGAGACCAGCAGCTTGATTGATTTATCCGACGTGTTGGTGATCATCACGAACTTGTCCTTGTTGAGCAAGGACTCCCGCCACCGCACCACGACCGGCATGGTCGCCTTGATCTGCTCAAGCCGGGCGCCCAACTTCCAAGCCTCGGCCTGCACCACAGCGGTCCGCTTGACCTGCTCTTCGAGATTGGCTTGAGCCTGGAGCTCGGCCTGCTTCGCGAGTGCGGCCCGTTCAGCGGAGGCCTTAGCCTCGGCTTCGGCCTTTTGTTTTGCCACGACGGCCTGCTGCTCCTTCACGACGGCCTGCCGCTGGGCCTCTTCGCTCGCTTCGATGCGTTGGCTGGCGTCATAAGCCGGCAGGAGGAGGCTGACGGAGATCAGGATGAACCCTAGCACGCCGACCACCAAGGCCGCCGCCAAGATCCAAAAGTTCTGCCTTCTCAACTTACGGGCCGCTTCATGAGCGGAAGGTCCGCTGAATTCGGGAAAAGCCGCGATGACGGCCCATGCCTCATCCTTTTCGTAGATGACCCAGCCCAGCCGCTTGAGCTCATCCTTGTCGCCGACTCGTCGCTCCTTGATCCACAGGGCAACCTGCTCGGCCGTTCCTTGGATCAAGGTGTCTCCCGAACGGCTCTTGATCTGGTAAATGGGTGCCTCCATGTGCGCGGCCGGAATCCGATCTTATTCCGACGAAAGGCCGAAGACCTTCTGGGCGATAGATTTTTCGCGCTCCGCCTTCAGTTGCTCGTTGGTGCGGATATAGAGGGCGTAGATGGAATCGCTCTGCGCCTGCAGTTCGGCGATCTTACGTTTAAGCGGCTCGACGGTAGCCCGGTCGGCCTGGCGCTGCGCCGCAAGCTGGCTCTTGAGTTCGGCGATCGTGGCGTTGGCCGACTCGAGTTCGGCCGCGACCCGACCGGCTACGTCCTTCAGCTTACCTTTGGCATCCGCGAGCTCGCCGGTGGTCTTGGCCAAAGCCTGGTTCAACCTCGCCTGAGTCGTCTTCAGCTGCTCGTTGAGCTGGGCGATCTCGGCGTTGGCCGCCGCTTCCTGGTCGCGGCGGGCGGCTTCCGCTTCCTCGCGGGTCTGCTTGAGCTTGGCGTAGGCTGTTTTCTCGAGCTCCTTGGCGCTCCTGGCCTCAGCCTGGGCTTCGCCGACCTTGTTGGATTCGGTGTAACGCGGGATAAGCTGGTCGTAGCAGATCAGTACGAAACCAAGCGAGGCCAGCACGATGCCGGCCGCCATGGAGAAATAAGCACGGTTCCGGGCACGGTAGAGGGCCTGACGACCCTGCCGTTCCGTATTCGGGAATTCGGGGAAGTCTTTGACCCTGCCCCAAAGCTCATCCTTTTCGAGGACGTAAAAACCCAACCGACGCAGATCGTCGTCGGAGTTGATACGCTTCTCGCGCAACCAGGCGACGATGTCGTCGAAGTCGCCCTCTTTTTCGGTACGTCCGCCGCGGGATTTGATGCAGTAGACAGGCTTGGGGTCGCTCATGCGGTTTTTTTGTCAAATTTTTCCGCAGCTTCGTCGCGGGCCTTCCCGGGGGAGGCGGGTTCGACGGTAGACTGCTCGACGCCCGGCACCTGCACCGGCGGCGCGATGCGCGTGCGAGGCTTGATGATACGCACCTCGTCTCGATCGACCACGACGTCCTGGGTCACTTCACCATGGAGATCCCCCTTAGGCGAACCGTACTCGATGCGCACGGAATGCGGGCCGACGCCCAGGCGGACGCGGAAACCAAGGCCGGGCGAAACGGCGACCGGCTGCCCGTCGACGGATAGGCGCTCGACGCGTACGCCGGCGGGGAGATTCAAGGTGAAGTCAATATCCTGCGCCTCACCTCCCGGCAGAACGGTGATATCGCGAATCTGTACCGAGGGCACGGGCAGAGTAGGCACGGCGTTGCCGGATCTCTTCCCAGGTGGCACCGAAGGTGAAGGCATTGGCTCACCAGGCGGGCGCATCTTTCCTCCTTTGCTTTCATCAGGCTGAGGGCTCTTAGGCTGCGGTACCTGCGAAGGCTTCCCGTCCGTTGGAGGCAGCATCTTGCCACTCTTGTCTTTCTCTTCCAACGGGAGCTTTGGCATCGGTGAGGGCTGGCCACCGGGAGTCGGGAAGCCATCACCTGGCTTCGGAAGCTTGTCTGGCCCAAGCTTAGGTTTCTGATTCTCGGGAGTATCATCGATCAAACGTGGCATCTTCTGATCGTCTGGCACAAGAGGCTTGCCGTTAGGGTTTCGACGCTCGCCGGGAATAGAATTGTTGTTCCCTCCTTTAGGATCAGGCATCGGCTGACCATCTTTCGGCATGGGCGGGGCTTTATCCTGACCAGGCAACGGAGGCCTGGGCTTCCCATCCTTATCAGGCATGCCATCAGGCAAAGTCCCGCGAGGGAGTTCAGGCGCTTTAGGCGGCATGTCTCGTTTGTCGCTAGGATTAGAAGGCGTGCCACCCAGAGCATGATGATCTGGAGCGCCGCTGGGAGGAATTGACCTCGGAATTCCTCCACGTGGAATCTCAGGTGATTTTTCAGGGACATGCTTATCGCCCCCAGGAGCCTGGGGAAGCCCGCCATCCCTCTCACGATCCTCAGAACTGTCTCCCTTCGGACGCTTACCAGGCTTACCCTTCTCAGCCTGAGGCAACGGCGGAGCGGTAACTCCGATCACCTTGGAAAGAGTTTCCGTCTTATACAGCAGCCCCCACAACGTCGACTGAGTAGCCTCGAGCGTGACCTCATGATCACCCGCCTGCGCCCAGATCGGGGCAGGTTCGAAGTCGGTGGAGAACTCCGGCTTAGCATCCTTGAAAATCCAGAGGTTCTCGCGCGAACCCCAATCGAGGGAACGGTCGATGGTGGTCAGGTTGACGACCTTGGCTGGCTTCTCCGCTTCTGCGCTGACCGTGAAATCGACAACGGGTCGGGGCAGGCAGAGCCAAAGCAGGAACAACAAGAGCGCCAATCCCAGCAGGCAGACCAACGCGAGCTTCAGCCAATGCAGAAAATTACCGCTGGCTTCCTGGCTGTCGGTCTCGGCCCGGGCGGTGGCCTCGGTGATCGCCTCCTCTGCGGTCAAGCTGATGAATTCGGCCCCTCCGACGGGCTCCAAGCCCCAGAGAATGAACAGACGCGGCTTGGAGTACCAATGGGGTCGGTAGATGCGATAAGCCGCCGGGTAGCGCTCCACGGACGGCGGTCCGAACTTCAGGATAAAGTTACGTACGTCCTCAGGCACGTCGGTCCGGTCCGCCAGCCGCTTGAAGTTGGCCCAGGTCTCCATGAACCGCTGCCACTCCCCGCGGGGAATCCGTTCGCCGGGGCGGAGGGAGCGCGTCTGCGCGAGGACCTCCACCTTATCGACGAACTTGGTAAAGATGACCTGATTACCGTTGTCGGAAAACTCGGCCTGGGGAAAGAATTCCCCAAAGGCGCCTTCGACCCGCAGGATATGCTGATAGGTCGGCTGCCAGTAGAGATGCTGGTCACCGGACTCCACCCTCAGGGCGCGGAAGTTAGCCACCCCGGGAGGGTTGACGAACATCATCCCTCCCTTGGCGGAAGGCTGGGCGCTGGGAGGGTGAAAGGCCATGGGTCAGGCGACGTCGGCGAGCGAGAAATTGGCGCCGACGGCATTACGCACCTGCCAGCAGAGGACCTCGCGGACGGTGGTGGCCGACGTAGCGCAGGCCATGCGGGCGCGGTCGATGGGCGTGCCCAAGCCAGGGACGAAGAGATTGTAGCGTCCGTCGGCGTGTTCGTTCAGGCACTTGGCCCAGACGGACAGCTGCTCGTGACGCTCCTTCTCATTCAGTCCCTTGTGCTTCCAGGCCTGCACGAGGACGATTCCTAGCCGGCGGACGATCTGGAGCTGGAAGTCCTTGGCGCCTGGATCGGCCTGGGCCGAGCCGAAGCTGGTCAACGTCGACCAAAGGGCGACCGAGGGGGCTTCCCCCGCCATGGCCAGCTGATAGGCGTCGCGGAGCTGAGCCTCCAGTTCTCCGCCCATGAGCTTGGCAGGCGCGAGATGCACGAAGCAGAGCTGAGCCTCCTTGCGCAAAGCGGCGGAGACTTCCCTCTCCTTGGCCGTTTCTGCGTTGGCACGATCCAGTTTGGCGCGCTCTTCAGCCAAGTTTTTGTTCAGGCTATCGCGCTCGGAAACCAGGGAGGAAGCGTCTTGCTTTAGACGCTCTCCCTCCACACTCATGGCCTTCAGCTGGTCGTTAAGCTGGGATACGGCGGCTTCATGCGAGCCTGCCGCCGATGTGAGCCTGGCAATCTGACTTTCAGCGTCCTTGAGCTTCTGCTCCAGGGCGTTGCACCTCTCGGCAAACGCGCCAACCGGTGACTCATTGATCGCAGCAGCAACGCTCACGGACAGTTTGGAAGAGAGATTTCCGGGAAGTCCCGCCAAGGTAGTGGCGACGCTAGATTGGGCCGAAGAGACCGAGCCGATGGCTTGTGCGAGCGCTTCGACCTTGGACTTCAACTGCGCGACGCCCTGAGTCAAAAGGCTTAGATCTCCAGCCGGAGATGCAGCAGAAGGCTTGATCTGCTCCATTCGTGAAAGAAGCTTCTCCTTCGATTCAACGATGCCTTGCCTCGCTTGGCGCAAAGAGAAGATGGCGTATAGAATCAAGATCGAAACAAAGGCCTGCACTGCCAAAACCATGACCATATTTCCCGGCAAAGCCTCCTCATTGGCTGGAGCCTTTTCGGGCGGATTCAAGACATATTGACCGGAGGTTGAAGACGGCATTGTCACCTGGCCTTGCTTCAACGCAGAAGAGCTAGCTTGCCCTGCACCTGCAGATTTATCCGTATTCAGAGCCTGACTCGAAGCCGGAGGGGTTCCGCCCGAACTTTTCTGACGTGCGACACCGCGGTTGCCGAATTCATCATGATTCTGTGCATCAGAATTAGACTTACTGGCGTTGGCCTGGGAATCCTTGGCTGCAGGCGTAGGAGGTTGCGGCTTGCCTACCGGCTGACCATTAAGCACGGCAGCGCCGATGAGGCATGCCGCAAGAAGGGTAAATTTCATAATCTTACTTGTCGGAAATGGTGGATTTGAAGATTTCGAGCATGCCCGTGTCCTGCCAGTGCAGCGAATGCTCGCCGACCGGATAGAGCCGGAGGATGACCTGGCCCATCAGATTCGCGCCCGTATTTACATCGGTGACGCTGACGAGTTCGAGACCGTCCGTGGTCTCGGACTTGACCTCGCCGCTCGGGGTCAGGCGCTGGAAGACGGCCTTGATCGCGGTCACCGAGCCTTGGGCCGGATCCTTCCAGTCGAGTCGGTAGACCGGCTCGGGGAAGCAGGAGTTCGCGTCAAACATCTTTCGTCCGATCCGCGCGCCGGTTTGCAGTTCGACCTCGGCCGAGAGGTCTTCGCTCTCGCGCATGATGCGCGTGCCGAAGCGAGGTCCGGAACGAGGCATCTCGCCCCAGATGTTCCGGTTGCCCGATTCGTTATGCACGTTGATCTTCCAGCCTTGGACGATGTTGAGGTTCATGGCGCGCTCGAGGGCGGCGCCGACGCAGGTGACGCTCTTGGCGTCGGCGATCGCGGCGTCCTCCCCTTCCTTGAAGGGATACCACGTGCCGGCCTTGAAGCCGCGCGTGAACAGGATGCGCTCGGAGGGCACCGGCACCATGCGCTGGATGAGCGCCGAGATGGCCGGCTGCTCGGACGGCTTGCCGCACACCATGAGCAGGTCGACGTCGAACGAGGCCGCATACTTGGCGAGTGAGCGCACGAACTTACCGAAGATCTCCTCCAGCTGGCGGTCGAAATCCGCCGCGTCGACCACCATCGGACGGAACACGTCGATGGTGCCTAGGCCCAGCTTCTTGGTGAGCGTCTCGAAGTTCTTCGCTCCGGCCTCAACGGGTGTGAAGGTGAGCGGTCCCTCGTTCCATTTGCCCGAGCAACGACGCGAGAGCAGGAAGATGGCCATCGGCAGGAGGCTGCCCGTCAGCACGGAAACGCGACCGGAGGTTTCCGTCACGTTCTTCTCTCCCACGAGATATTCGCCGAAACGGGCGAACTGCTCAGGGGTGTCGGCCAGCTTCGGCAACACGATCTTTTCGATGATGGCCTTCACCAGGCGGTCGCCGGCGACGGTCGAGGAATCCTTGAAGAGCACTTTGGCGTCGAGCTCCACGGAGATGCCCTCCTTCTTGTCCTGGTATTCGACGATGGAGACGTCGGAGGTGCCGCCGCCGATGTCGAGGTTCATGACGCGCAGCTTGGGCAAGGAGCCTTCGGCGGAACGGCCGTTGATCGCGATCCAGTTCTCGCCCATGGACTGGGCGGAAAGCCGGTCGATCGAGGAATAGATGAGCGGCAGCTGGCTGGCGACGGCCTCGTCCATGCGCATCTGCAGTTCGATCGGCGGCTCGCCGGCCGGCAGATTGGTGGCCTGGAAGATCCGGATGGCCTCAAGCCACTTGGCACGGTAATGAGAGATTTCGGTGTTGGTCCATCCCGACGGGTAAGTCGCGATGACGTTGCGGATGGCGCGACGATGGAAAGCCCCCGCCTGCTGGGTCCAGTTGAGGTCGTTGATCTGGCGATGCGCCGTCTCCATGATCGCCAGGACGGACCAGGTCAGGGTGTTGCGACGGGGATAACGCGGGCTGGCGGGCGAAGTAACCGGGCGGCTGACCACCGGCCAGGAGCAAGGCAGCTGAGGGTTGTCGCCCCAGATCATGCCGTTCTCAGGCTGGAAACGGAGCATGAGGCCGGAAAGCAGGCTGAGCCGGCCGAGGCCGTTTTCCGGACCAAAGATATCATCACCGTAGTTCGGCACGCAAGACCAGGCCTGCGGGCTCAGTTCGCTGTCCCAGAAATAGCGCTTGGCCGAGCTCTGCTGCAGCAGCTCGCCCAATTGCATGCGGCGCTCGGCCTCCTGACCCAGCGGCGTGGAACCGTGGATAAGCTCCTCCATGTCGTCGCCCAGGCAGACCGGGGAAAGCTTGACGAACATGTGCGGGATGCGGCGCTCGACCATGTCCAGCTTCTCCACGACATCGAGGCCCTTGAGTTTATCGATGAAGCTAAGTTTGACCTGGTGCTTCTTGTAACGGGTCGAAGTCAGGGAGACAGGCTTCTCGGAGGCCGTCTTGCTGTCGGGATCGAAAGACCGGAACTCCGGCGACTTGAGGACGAAGCGCGAACTGACGATGGCGTCGTCGACTTTGGCCTGCTTGGGCAGGACCGAGTAGAAGGAAGGCTTCAGCGAAAGGGCTCGGCAGTTCTGGGCGAAATTGCCCGGCTTGCCCTTGGCGTACTCCAGGACGAGCACGGCGGTGCGGGAATTGCCGAAATCGATGACGAGATCGACGTCGACCGGCGTAGCCTTGAGGACGTCGCTCCAACGGAGGTTCAAAGTGATTCGCCGTCCTTCGATGATGACTTGCTTGGGGGCGTCGCCTTGGACGGAGGTGTCGTCCTTGTCGTAATAAGGCTGCTGCGGATCGCCATGCTTCTGGAAGTGCTTCTCCTCTTCCGGACTGGGCAAGGTCTCGTCGTATGGCCATCCGCGATCAACCGTGCCAAGATTCGTCTCAACGGCGAGCCACAGCCCGAAGACATCGTCATCGCCATGCCGGCACTTGCCGAAGCGATAACGGAGATACTTCAGGGGCTTGCGCTCTTCTTCGTCCTCACGGGTCGCCACCTCTTCTACCTGCGTCCAGGAGCTATTCAGGTAGTTGGTCACGTTGTCCTTCCAACCGGGATGCTCCGCGTCATCGAAATCTGCGGATGTGCCGTCGGCTAAGTCACGGCAGGCTGTGCGATTCGACTGGATCTTATCCCGCAGGCCAAGGTCGCTGACGCTATCCGGATCAGGCCCAAGGGGGAAGAAGAACAGGCGGAAACCCGTGTCAGGAACGAGCAGGATTTTTTCGGAGAAGAGCTTCATGAGATTAGGCGAGCCAGAGGTTGCGGAGTTCGTTGTCGCCGGGCAGCGCGGGGCGGAGCGGCGCAGCGGGCTTCAGGGACTTGAGGGAATCAAGGAACGGACGGATGATCTTGTGGTAGTGCGGTGAATCCTCGTTACCGCCTTGGTCGTTCTCCCAGCCGACCTGCTGTTTCATCACCGCCGACAAGGCGACCTGCTCGGCCCTCGGACCGGGCTGGAGCTGGCCATGACGCAGGATGTTGCCCATCACCACGGCGAGCTCGCGACGCAGGATTCGCGCGGGGGCCTCGCTGGCGAGGCAGCCGATCTCATCGCTGAGCCAGGCTACCAGCTGCTTGTCCTGCAGACGGCCTTCGGACATCAGCTTGAGGAGATTGCGGGCTTCGGTTTCGTCGCGCAGGCCGAAAAGACCCCAGTTGAAACCTTTGACCTTCTTCATGCGGGTGACCGAGCCTTCGCGCCAACGGGCCCACTGACGGGTGACGTAGGTGAACTTGGATTCGCGGTTGAGCTGGGCGTAATCCAACGGGAGCGGCTCGAGCTCATCGGGTTCCACGGCGAGGAGGCTTCGGATCCAATAGGAATACAGCGAGGTGCAGTCTTCGATCTGCTCGAACTGCTTCAGTTCCCGCGGGAGGGAGACCGCCCAGAGCGCGAGGTTGGCCTCGATGGTACGACCGACTTCGGCGATGACGCGGAGCTGCTGGGCGCTGGCGTCCTCGACGGCGGGCACCGCGAGGTTCAGGAGCTGCTGTCCGGCGAGGACGTCGCGGTCGGCCAGCCGGGCCAGATGGCCGAGTCGGCTGGAGGCGCGGAGCTTCTCAAGCTGACGCTCGAAGAAATAACTCACGCCGCCGTCGGGATCCGAGACCAGGTGGTCAAACGACGCCTGGGATTCGGCGGAGCGGAAGACGCGGTTGAAATCAGCGTCTCGCTTGATGATGTCCACCGCCCGCTTTCGTTCCTCGTCGTTGAGACGAATCTCACCGGAAGCCTTGAACGTCGTGTAGGTCGTCGTGAAATAGGTGGCGTTCGCCGGGCGGTCGAGCGGAGTCAGCGGCTCGAGCATGTCCTTGAACAAAGGGCCGACGCCGGCCTTGGGGTTCGTCTGGGCGAGTTCGACGAGCACGTGCCCGAAGAAGGTCATGCAGACGGACAGCGGCAGCGGAGTCGGCGTGGACTCGTTCGAAGCCGAGCGGAAGCTGGGGTTCACGCGCTCCCACCAATAGCGGATGCCGGAGCAGAGCTGCTCGGGCTTCGAAGGGAAGCTCTTGGCGCGGATGAGCAAGGTGAAGGCGTCGATCGACACATCATCACCGTAGCCCATGACGATCGAGGAGGTCTTGCCGCGCTTGAAGACGGTCGTGAGCAACTGATGGTCGCGTTCGCCGATCCGGCTGAGGTCAAGCTTGGTCAGCGAGTTGCCTTGGGCATCCTTCAAGGCGACGCCCGGGAAGTCGAGGATGTCCGACTCGTTGAGCAGCTGGAAGAAGGGCTGCTTGGCCACGGAGGCAGGCACCTTGACCGGGACGACGATCTCACGGACCAAAGCCTGGAAGAGGCCGAACTCTTCGCCCGCAATCTCGGCCGAGGGCGTACCTGACTCGATGAGCACGGCTCCGCCTTCCTCGCGGAAACCGATGGAGCGAATCTGCTGCAGGGTCTCCCGGCCGACCTCGTCGGGCACGTCCTTCTTCACCCGCTTAAAAGTATCGATATCCAGCAGCAAAGCGGCCACGCCCATCGTGCAATACACCTCGCGATTAGCCCAGCGCAGGGATTCTACCTTGGCGCGCAGATTTCGGAAGACTCCGGAGATCGTGGGCGAACCGTCCCAGAAGATCGTCGAGGCGAAATGGATGGCGGCCTCCTCGGACTG
>JACCEC012540467.1_pt1 | contig 16799 bp, 14 predicted proteins | sample 7450121 | NCBI WGS metagenome assembly JACCEC01 (sample SAMN15323455, study PRJNA562643) | freshwater metagenome | isolation source: river surface water | place: USA:Blue River Watershed | collected 2017-08-18 | reverse complement strand
GGGGATGTCGATTGCAGTGTTGGTGTTTTTAAATGCCGAGATCTTTTCGAGGTTCTCGTCTTTGGCAAAGCTCGGTGCAGCGAATGCCACGACCAGAGCGGATGCCAGGATGCTCTTTGCAAAAACGGTGGATTTGGCCAATTTAATCTCCGATTGGTTTTTATTACTGACAGTACTAAGTACAACTAAGACCCAAGCAAAACTTTCATTAATTTTTTTATAACCAAATCAATGAAAGAAATGCTGCAATGCAAGTGGGGCCTCGAATATAGGCTGGCCGAAGATCGGGTTACAAGTGAATAATTTTCATCTGGTCGGTCGGATTTCAGACCGGGGCGTTACCCGAGAAGCGCGTGCGGATTTTTTTGGCGGAGAGACGAATCTGCGCAAAAAAAACCCCGCCATCAGGCGGGGTTGGGCCGGAGCGCACACTATCACGCGCCGCTCGCATGGGTTTAGCGAATCACGACGCCCCAGGGGGTCTCACCGACCTTTACTTCGCCTATCGACTTTAGCTCGACCGCATCGATGACGGAGACGGAATTCGACCGGCCGTTGGCGACATAGAGTTTTTTGCCATCCGGCGTGATCGCCATATTCCACGGACGTTTGCCGACCGGGATGGTTGCAATGATCTCCTGAGTGTTCGCATCGATCGCCGACACCGTGCCATCCTTGCCGTTCGAGACGAATACCCGGCTGCCATCCGGCGACGCAGTCACGCCATTGCAGAAATTGCCGGTCGCCAGCTGCTTGATGACCTTGCGCTTGGCGACATCGATCACATACACCGTGTTGACCAGCTCGGAGGCGACATAAGCAAATTTTCCGTCCGGACGAAAGGCAATGCCGCGCGGACGATTGCCCACCTTGATCGACGCCACTTGCTTGCGCTTGGCGACATCGATGACGTCCACACTGTCGGCCTCTTCCGCCGACACATACATCTGCTTGCCATCCGGGCTGAACACAGCATGCTCAGGGTTTTTGCCGCGCGTCTTGACCGCATACATCTTGCGCCCGCTGGCGGCAGAGATGAAATTCACGGAATTGCTGATCTCGGAGGCCGCCGCGACCCACTTGCCGTCGGGGGAAATCGACACGCCCTCAGGCGATTCGCCAAGATCGATCGTTCCTGACGCAACCCGCTGCTCAAGATCGATCGTCACCAGTGCATTGTTCGGCTGGTCGCTCACATACAGCGTCTTGCCATCGATGGATGCCGCCAGTCCGCGCGGTTTGTCGCCGGCCTTGATTTCTGCGACGACGGTGTCATTCTCTGTGTCGATCACCGAGATCGTACCGCTCTTTTCATTCGGCACATAAGCAAAGGGCGCAGCGGCCGCAGCGCATGACATCAGAGCGGCAGCCGTCATGGCGAGCGAGCCGGCGAGTCGGCTCAGTAAGAAGCGTGGGATGTTCATGGTCTTTTGTGGTTATCCGTTGATTGTCTCCGAACGGCAGCCCTGAAGAGGCCCCGGCGTGTCGGAAGGATAACTCAAGCCCGGGCCCGGCGGACAGCCACTCTGAAAACGAATCTTCAATTTCAGGTACGATGGCGCCGGCGTTGAATACGGGCACTTCGGGGGGAGAGAAGCCTGCACTTCTGCACGCAATCGACCACCATTTACTCTGGGAACCCCATTGATGTCCGATGAATTCAACGAAAATGACTGGCGCCGCTTTTTGAAAAGCGTCGGTGAAGACCCCGACCGTCCGGGCTTGCTGGAGACACCACACCGCGTGGCCAAGGCGTGGAAGCACTGGACTTCCGGTTACGAGCAGGATCCCGGCAGCGTCCTCAAGGCGTTTGAAGATGGTGCCGAACAGTACAACGAATTAATCGTTGTCCGTAACATTCCTGTCTACAGCCACTGTGAGCATCATCTTGCGCCCTTCTTCGGCAAAGCGACGGTGGGCTATATGCCCAATGGAAAAATCGTCGGCCTCTCGAAGCTTACCCGGCTCGTGGATTGCTTCGCCAAGCGGCTGCAGGTTCAGGAAAGGCTGACTATTCAGGTGGCCAATGCGCTGATGGAGCATTTGCAGCCTAAAGCGGTCGGCGTAGTGATACGCTGCCGCCATCTGTGCATGGAGAGCCGGGGCATCAAGACCGCAGGCGAAGAGACCGTCACTTCTGCAATGCTGGGCGAGTTGCAACCGAATCTGGCGATGCGCACCGAGTTTCTCGACCTCGCGCGCGAAGACCTGGGACGCTGGTAAGGGCTTGCGGGCTCTGCCAGATACCGACTGACGGGATGGCGCCGGCATCTTGCCGGCTCAGGTCTTTTTTGCCGGTTTTTTCGTGGCGCTTTTTTTCGCAGCTTTTTTCTTCACCGCCAGCATGGTGCCCCGGCATTCCTCCGAGCCGCAGCGGCACGCATAAGCTTCCCTGACGGCTTTCGTCAGGCGCTCGCCGATGATCAGCCCGTAGTCGTAAGACAATTCCTCGCCGCGGCGGATGTCCCGCAGCGCATGGATGTACACCCGGCCTTTTTCTTCCTGCGCCTCGCAATTCGGCGCACAGGAATGATTGATCCAGCGCGCATCATTGCCTTCATCGCCGCCGTCGATCAGCTTGCCACTGTCAAGACTGAAGAAAAAGGTGTGATACGGATTCTCCGGGTCTTGCCCGAAACGTTTTTCCGCCTGCTTTTCCGTAATGCGCTTGCCCCGGTATTCAATGAGACGAGTCCCGGAAGGAATCTTGCGGGCAGCGAACACGCCGTTGCCGTGAATGCGGGAATGCCTGACCTTGATCAGCGATTCAGTAGCTGCGGAGAGAGGGGCGTCGGATGCGTGTTTCATGGATAGCAGAGGCAAAAACTTTGTCGCTGAGGCGACAGACAGGACCTGTGTCAGGCGGAAAAAAGCGCGGGTGATGATAGCTGCGGACCACCGCTTCCACAAGCGGCTTTTTCACTTGACCGGTAAATTTTTCTTCCGCGAAGACACCTGATTCGACAGATCGCGAGCCCATGCAGTGAATCTGCAGATGGCACATCAATTGCACTGCTCTGCCGGCTTGTCATGTTCTGACAACCCACTCTGTCCACAGGAGAATGACTATGTCCCACCCTTCACTCAGACGCTCGATGCCCGGAATTGCTGTTGCGCTCGTCAGCGCGGTGCTCATGTTGAACAGCCTGATGGCCCAGCCCCAGAGCCGAAGCGAATCCACCACAGGCAGTACGGAAGAATCCACCCAGGAAAAAGCTTCCTCGGGCGCTTCCAGCACGGCCGGCGGCGCCGCCAGCGCAGGCACGGGCAAGATCAGCCGGGCGGATGAAAAGCTGATCACCGAAATTGCGCAGGCAAATCTTGCCGAGATCAGCACGGGAAAGCTGGCGAAGGACAAATCGCAAAACGATGAGGTGAAGAGCTTTGCGCAGAAAATGGTCGATGACCACACCAAGGCACTCGACGAGCTCAAGCAGCTGGCACAGGCCAAAGGCGTGACCCTGCCCACCGAACCGGATCGTCAGCAGAAGGCAATGGAGAAGCGGCTCTCTTCGCTGTCCGGCGACAAATTCGACAAACAGTATCTTGAGCAGGCCGGGGATCGCTCGCACAAGGACACGCACAAGCTGCTGAAACAGGCCAGCACCCGAGCGCAGGATGCCGACCTGAAGAATTACGCCAGCAAGACCATCGGCGTCGTCGAGTCGCACCAGCAAATGGCCGAGGAAACCGAGAGAAACATGAAGTCATCCAGTCGCGGCAAGAGTGGTGGCGGCAGCTCGGAGAGCGGCACCTCCGACACAAAGACCCCGTCGCCCGCCGGCACGAATCCGTGAGCCAATGATGACGATGGCCTGCTGATGGTGATGAATGCGTGGCTTGAGTAAAATACGGGCTTTCCTGCCGACGAGCGAAGCGGACTTGTCACTGCAATGGCGCCGCTTCTCCGCTCCTGCTCATGCTCCGAATCACCGATCTTCAGTTGCCGCTCGATCATCCCGAGCCCGCGCTTCGCCAGCAGGTACTGGCGCGGCTGGGCATCGTCGACTCTCGGCTGAAGGCGATCCATGTGTTCCGGCGTGCGTATGACGCGCGCAAGAAAAACGCGATCCAGCTGGTGTACACGCTGGATGTCGAAGTCGAGGATGAAGCCGCCGTGCTCGCCGGGCTTCTTCCCGGCAGCAAGGTCACGCCCAGCCCGGACACCACGTATCAGTTCGTTGCTCGCGCCAGCCGTCCGCCGGCATTGCGCCCGGTCGTCATAGGCTTTGGCCCGTGCGGGCTGTTCGCTGCGCTGATACTGGCGCAATCCGGGTACTGTCCGCTGATCATCGAGCGAGGCAAGACGGTGCGCGAGCGCACCAAGGATACCTTCGGGCTGTGGCGCAAGCGCGAGCTGCATCCCGAATCGAATGTGCAGTTCGGCGAAGGCGGCGCAGGTACCTTTTCCGATGGCAAGCTGTGGACGCAGGTCAGCGATCCAAAGCATTATGGCCGCAAGGTGCTCGAAGAGTTCGTGAAGGCCGACGCGCCGCCTGAGATCCTGTATGTCAGCAAGCCGCACATCGGCACCTTCAGGCTGGTGAAAATGATCGAGATCATGCGCGAGACCATCATCAGCCTCGGTGGTGAATTCCGTTTCGAGCAGAAGGTCGAGGATATCGAGATCGACGGCGGACAGGTACGCGGCGTCGTGCTGTCCGATGGCGAGAAGATCGCGGCCGACCATGTTGTGCTGGCGGTTGGACACAGTGCCCGCGATACCTTCCAGATGCTGCATCGTGCGGGCGTGTACATGGAAGCCAAGCCTTTCTCGGTGGGGTTTCGCATCGAGCACCCGCAATCCCTGATCGATCGCGCGCGATTTGGCGCGAGTGCCGGTCATCCGGTACTGGGCGCCGCCGACTACAAGCTGGTTCATCATGCCAAGAATGGCCGCTCGGTCTACAGCTTCTGCATGTGCCCGGGCGGTACCGTCATTGCGGCCACATCGGAAACGGGGCGGGTGGTCACGAACGGCATGAGCCAGTATTCGCGCAATGAGCGCAATGCGAATGCCGGCATCGTGGTCGGCATCACGCCGGCCGACTATCCGGGCGGCCCCCTGGCGGGCATTGATTTTCAGAGAGAGATCGAGTCGCGCGCTTTCGTGCTTGGCGGTGGCAACTACAATGCGCCGGGTCAGCTGGTCGGCGATTTCATCGCGGCGCGCCGCTCCACCGGGTTCGGCGATGTGCTGCCCTCCTACCAGCCGGGGGTGACGCCGGGTGAGCTGGACAGCGCGCTGCCCGAGTATGCGATTGCAGCGATACGCGAAGCGTTGCCGGCGTTCGATCGCCAGATTCGCGGCTTTGCAATGCGCGATGCGGTGCTGACCGGCGTCGAGACGAGAACGTCTTCACCGGTGCGCATACGCCGTGGCGACGATTTCCAAAGCATGAACACGCGCGGTCTGTATCCGGCCGGGGAGGGCGCGGGCTACGCCGGCGGCATCATGTCCGCCGCGATCGATGGCATTCGTGTCGCCGAGGCGGTGGCGCTGTCGATCACCAGCTGACCTTGCCTTGGTATCGCAGCAGAAAAAAAATAAAGGGCCGCATCATGCGGCCCTTTGGGTTCTGTGCAACAGCGATTACTGTTTCTTGCCGCGTGCAGGCTTCTCGGTCGCCGGCACGAAATGCTTGGCAGCTTCGTTGATGCTTTCTTCGACCGAGCTGATGGCATTCTTGCTGGCCTTGAGCAGCTGCTCGTATGCAGCATTTGCGTTGGCCACGCTGGTTTTCAGCAGCGCGATCGCCTGCTCCGAGCCCGCCGGTGCGGCGTCCGACAAGTCATTCAGCAGCTGGTTGAACTGGCGCGAAGTCTCGGCAACGCGTGCCTCAGTGGTTTTGGTCAGCTCAGCCTGAGCCTTGCTGGCGATGCCCGCCAGATGGCGGCCATAGGCGAGTGCCTGTTCGGCGCCCGGCTGCGCCTGCGACGAGGACAGCTGAATGACTTCCTTGGCATCCTTGGCGGACAGAAGTTGCTGCGCTGCGGAAGATGCATGCTCCAGCGTCGCCCGGGTGGTGGCAAGGTTCAGTTCGGCCAGCTCGGCAACGCTGTGCAGCGCTTTGTTGGCGATCTCGTTCATCGCCGTCAGTTGTGCATCGATCGAAGCTTTGGTCGCGTTGGCCAGCTGGTCAGCAGTGGTGAACATGGCGTTTCTCCTTGAAAGAATCCGGTTTGTCGGGGCCGTTTATCGGGGAGCAACGCTTATTGTGCGCTGCAATAAAACGGATTGTACGGGCCAGAAAGTCGCTGTCAAGGATTTTTTGTGCAGAGCAGCAAAAAAAGAGCGGCGCACACCGATTTCATTGCCTCTATGAAAATAAACAGGGCCTTTACCGGGCGGCGCACGGCCAGCCGCCTATAATTCCGGGCAACTGCTGAAGTGCGCACAGCGCATAGCGATCACTGTCCAACCGCGCATGAACCAAGCTCATTACCCGCACTGGCCAGCCGGACTGCCTTACACACTGACCCCGCCCCAGACCAGCGTTTATTCGAATCTCGCTATCTCGGCGCTCAGATATCCGGACAAGACGGCGCTGGAGTTCTATGGCCGTCGCCTCAGCTATCGCGAATTGCAGGCTGAGGTGGATGCGCTGGCCGGGTATCTTCAGCAGAGCTGCGGCGTGCAGCAAGGTGACCGGGTACTGCTGCAGATGCAGAACAGCCCTCAGTTCATCATCGCCTTTTATGCGATCCTGCGCGCCGATGCGGTGATCGTTCCCGTAAATCCCATGCTGTTGCGCGACGAGTTGCGTCACGCGGTGGAGGACAGCGGCGCGACGCTGGCGCTGTGCGCGCAGGAACTGCTGCCGGAGCTGGCTCCGCTGCTGCAGACCGGCCTGCTGCGACAGATCGTGGTTGCCTGCTATGCCGACTATCTGGGCGAGTCGATGGAATCGACAGAGCCGACAAGAGGCTTGCCGGACTGGCTGCTGGCACCCAGTGTGGATCATGGTGATGCACGCATCACGCACTGGGCCGATGCGATCAGTGCTCAGCGGATCCCCGCGCCGCATCGCGCCGGCCCGGACGATCTTGCCTGTCTGCTGTACACCTCGGGCACCACCGGGCAGCCAAAAGCGTGCATGCATCAGCATCGTTCGCTGATGTTCAATGCAATCAGCGGCGCACTCTGGGCCGGCGGTGCATCAGCCGACCATGTGATCCTGCTGTCGCTGCCTTTGTTTCATGTCACCGGCATGCAGATCAGCATGAATGCCAGCATCTACGCCGGTGCAACGCTGATCATGATGGCCCGCTGGGACCGTGATCAGGCAGGCCGCCTGATTACGCAGCACAAGATCAGCAGCTGGACCTGCATACCGACCATGATGATCGATTTCCTGTCCAACCCGCGATTGTCCGACTATGACATCCGCAGCCTGAGACGGGTGTCCGGCGGCGGCGCTGCCATGCCCGCCGCGATTGCGCAGAAGTTACTCGACCTGACGGGATTGCGCTACATGGAGGGTTACGGCCTGACTGAAACCATCGCGACCTCGCATTCGAATCCGCTGCAGCGACTCAAGCAGCAATGTCTGGGAGTGCCGATTTTCAATGTCGATTCGCGCGTCATCGATCCGGAAAGCCACACCGAGCTGCCGCCCAACGAGGTCGGCGAGATCATCATCCATGGCCCGCAAGTGTTCGCCGGTTACTGGGGCGACGCGCAAAAGACCCGCGAGGCTTTTGTTCAGCTCGATGGCAAGGCCTTCTTCCGGACCGGCGATCTTGGCTATCGGGATGAGGAGGGATTCTTTTTCTTCACTGATCGTCTGAAGCGGATGATCAATGCCAGTGGTTACAAGGTCTGGCCGGCCGAGGTGGAATCCATGATGTACCGTCATCCGGACGTGCAGGAGTGCTGCATCATCGCCGCCAAAGATGACTACCGGGGCGAGACAGTGAAAGCCGTGGTGGTGAAGAAGCCGGGCAGTACGCTGACCGAAGACGCGCTGATCGCCTGGTCGCGAGAGCAGATGGCCGCGTACAAAGTGCCGCGCATCATCAGCTTTGCGAATGCCTTGCCGAAATCTGCGACCGGCAAGGTGCAGTGGCGCCAGTTGCAGGAAGCGGAGCAATCCGCTTGAGCATCATCCTCAGCACACTGAACGCGCGCTATTCGCATGCGTCGCTCGGCCTGCGCTATCTGCTGGCGAATATGGGCGAGCTGGCGCCAGCCACCCGGCTGCAGGAGTTCGTGATCGGTGTGCGTGCTGCCGACGTGGTCGAGAAATTGCTGGCATCAGAGCCAAAGATCGTCGGCTTTGGCGTCTACATCTGGAATATCGATGAGCTGACACGCATCGTCGCCCTGCTCAAGCGCGTGGCGCCGCAGGTGACCGTGGTGCTGGGCGGACCCGAAGTCTCTCATGAGACGGGCGAACAGGAGATCGTCCGTCTGGCCGACTATGTGATCACCGGCTGGGGCGATGCCACCTTCCCCCGGTTGTGTGCGCAGATTCTGCACGGACCGCGTCCGCTGATGAAAGTGCATGCGGGCGAACAGCCTGCAATGGAACAGATCGTCTTCCCGTATCAGCACTATACGGCCGAAGACATCGCGCATCGCACCGTGTATGTCGAGGCCTCTCGCGGCTGTCCATTCAAGTGCGAATTCTGCTTGTCAGCACTGGACAAAACCGCCTGGCCTTTTCCTCTGGACGCGTTGCTGACGCAGCTGGAGAGCTTGCATGCGCGCGGTGTGCGCGTGTTCAAGTTCGTCGATCGCACCTTCAATCTGAATGTCGCGACCAGTCAGCGCATATTGCAGTTCTTCCTCGACAAGCTCGCCGCCCACCCGGACGATCCGGTCTTCGCGCATTTTGAACTGGTGCCGGATCATTTGCCAGAGTCGCTCAAGGCCAGCATACGGCAGTTCCCTGCAGGGACTTTGCAATTCGAGATCGGGATACAGACCTTCAATCCTGAGGTTCAGGCGCTGATCAGCCGTCGGCAGAATAACGAGAAGGCCATCGCCAACCTGCGCTGGCTGCGCGAAGAGACGCAAGCGCATTTGCATGTCGATCTGATCGCCGGCCTGCCGGGAGAGGATGTCAGCAGTTTCGCTGAAGGGTTCGACAAGCTGTCCGCATTGCGCCCGCACGAGATTCAGTTCGGCATACTGAAGCGGCTGCGCGGCGCGCCGATCAGCCGGCACACGGAAAATTACGGGCTGGTCTTCGACAGCGCGCCGCCCTATCAGATACTGGCCACTGACCGGATCAGTTTTCCGACGATGCAGCGTCTGGTTCGTTTCGCGCGTTACTGGGATCTGGTGGCCAATTCCGGCAGGTTTGCTGATCTGATGCCGGCACTGCTGGGCGAGACGCCATTCGCGCGGTTTCTCGCGTTGTCAGACTGGTTGTATCAGAACACCGATGCCACCTATCGGATATCGCCGGAGAGGTTGCGGCTGCTGCTGGACCGATGGCTCGGTCAGGATACGGCGGAGGATGAACACACTGGCAGAGCGCTCAACACAGAAAGCCGCGCGCTGACCTCGGCCACGCAGCGCCAGCAACGGCATCAGGATCAGCAGCCGCAGCCGCTTCAGGCGGCGTTGCCTTCGGCTGAAGTGCGCCAGGCTTCGATCAGCAAGCGCGCCTCTTCACCCAGTGAAGCCAAAGGCACCGTGCGGGCGCGCTCGAAAATCATCAGCGCATAGGCATCGGCGAGCACATTGACTTCGGGCGACAGTGCGCGCTCCTCGCCCGTGGAGGGGCGCATCCGTCGCCAGTAATTGATGGCTTCTTCCAGCTCTGTCAGAGTGACATCCATGAATACATTCTACTCCCCGGCACATCGTGCTGCAGGGATGCGGGCCGGCACGGGTTTCAGGCAGATCAACCCAGCCCGAGTTCCTTGCTGAGCAGCTCGGCACCGGCCGCCAGTGCGGCCAGCTTCGCAGCGGCGACATCGCGCGGCAGCGTGACCAGACCGCAATTCGTGCAGCCCTGCACATGTTCCACCTCCGCGTATTTCAGCGCGCGGCGCAGTACCTCTGCGACGGCCTCCGGGGTTTCGACTTGCTGGGTCGCGACATCGATCGCCCCGACCAGCACATCCTTGCCTTTGAGCAGAGAGATCAGCTCCATCGGCACACGGGAGTTCTGGCACTCCAGACTGACCTGATCAATCTCGCTCTTGGCCAGCAACGGGAACACGTGCTCGTACTGCCGCCATTCGTCGCCCAGCCCCTGCTTCCATTTGATATTGGCTTCGATGCCATAGCCGTAGCAGATATGTACGGCTGTCTTGCAGCTGAGACCTTGCGCGGCGCGTTCCAGCGTCTTCACGCCCCAGTCGCGCACTTCATCGAAGAACACATTGAATGCCGGCTCATCAAACTGAACAATATCGACGCCGGCAGCAGCCAGTTCTTTCGCTTCTTCATTCAGTATCTCGGCAAAAGCCCACGCCAGTTTTTCACGGCTCTTGTAGTAATCATCATAGAGCGTGTCGATCATCGTCATCGGGCCGGGCAGCGTGAACTTGATCGGCTGATTCGTCAGCGCGCGCAAGCGCTTTGCATCTTCGACAAACACCGGGCGTGCTCGCGCGACCTTGTCGACGACCACAGGCACATCGGCGTCATAGCGGTTGCGAATACGCACCGTCTTGCGGTTGACGAAATCGACGCCGGACAGGTGCTCGATGAAGGTGGTGACAAAATGCTGCCGCGTCTGCTCGCCATCACCGATCACGGTGATGCCGGCGCGCAGCTGATCATCCACGGCCAGTCGCATCGCATCGGCCTTGGCCTGCTCCAGCGCTTCGCCCTGCAGCTGCCAGGGCGCCCAGAGTTTTTCCGGCTCGGCCAGCCAGGCAGGTTTCGGCAGGCTGCCGGAGATCGCGGTCTTGATCGGTTTGGCCATGGTGTCTCCTGAATGCAGTGATTGTTATCGTCAACGGCAGTGTGCCGGGCGGCGTATTATGCCCGAGCGGGCGCAGGCCGTTTTTTGAGAAAATTTTCCAGTCGCTCAACGCCCAGTGCGAGCCTGTCCACCGAGCTGGCGAAGCACCAGCGGATCGCGCCCTCGCCTTCCGGACCAAAGGCACTGCCCGGCGCCAGACCGAGTCCTGCTTCGGACACCAGCTGCTTGCAGAGGGCGAGCGTGTCCTGCTCGCCCTGCATGCGGAAGAACAGGTACATCGCGCCCTTGGGTCGCGGCGCGATGATGCCAGCCTCGCGGAAGAAAGGCTTCGACAGCTGCTCAAACAAATAATCGCGTGCTTTGCTATAGCGCGCGATGGTGTGCGCAACGATTTCCTCACCGCGCTCGACGGCCACAATGCCAGCCTGCTGCACAAAGCCCGGTGCGCACGAGGTGTTGTACTCGATCAGCTTGCCGAGGTCGGCCATCAGCGACACGGGCACCTGCATCCATCCCAGCCGCCAGCCGGTCATCAGCCACGATTTCGAAAAACTGTTCGTCGACACCACGCGCTCATCAGCGTCGGCGATGTCCAGAAACGAGGGCGCGCAGGCGATTTTTCCTGCCGGCTGGTCATACACGAGACGCTCATACACGTCGTCGGCCATCAGCCAGATCCCATGCCTGCGGCAATGCGCGAGGATGATCTCTTGCTGCTCGCGCGTGATGGTCCAGCCGGTGGGATTGTTCGGCGAATTCAGCAGCAGCGCTTTCGTGCCCGGCGTCAGCGCATCCAGCAATTCATTCAGGTCCAGTTCCCAGGAGGGTTCGGCGCCGCTCATGTCGAGTTTCAGCGATACGGTCACCGATTCCGCATTCATGATCTTCGGTATCTCGACCAGATTCGGCCACAGCGGCGTGACGATCACGACCCGGTCGCCAGGGTTCAGCAGCAGCTGCGCGACCAGCATCAGCGCCGACACGCCGGACGAGGTCACGGCGATGTTCGCGGCATCGGCAGGCTGGTGCAGCCGGGAAGAGTAGGCGGCCAGCGCTTCGCGCAGCGCGGGCAGGCCGAAGTTCTGTGTATAGAAAGTGTCGCCGGCATCCAGTGCCTGTTTGGCGACCTCCCGAATGAAATCCGGCGTGACTTCATCCGGTTCGCCGAACCAGAAAGGCAGCACATCGGCGCGGCCCATGCCGGCGTTCGCCACTTCCCTTATGCGCGATGCGCGCAGCGATTGTATGGGCAGGCGGGATTGGGCAGTGTAGGACATGGAATCAGTATTTAATGGCAGACGTCACAGGCATAACAGCAGCTGGTTGGCGATATCGATGATGAATCCCGGTCTCATGTAAGCCTGAAAGATCGCGGCCAGCATGGCCGCGCCGAGCGCCAGCAGCAGTGCGCGCCGGGGATTCACGCGCTTCATGCCACTGCCACCGTCTCGCGCGGGATCGGCGATTCATTGATCGGCAGGTTGATCAGCCCGGCGAAGACGCCAAGCGCGATGGTGATCAGCCACACCGTCTGATAGCTGCCGTCGAGCGTATACAAATAGCCGCCCAGCCAGACACCGAGGAAGCTGCCGATCTGGTGTGACAGAAAAACAAAGCCCGACAGCATGGATAAGTAGCGCACGCCGAAGATGCCGGCCACCATGGCATTCGTCAGCGGCACGGTCGACAACCACATCAGCCCCATCGACGCGGCGAACAGGTAGACCGTCATCGGCGTCAGCGGAGCCAGCAGGAAGAGCGTGATCACCAGTGCGCGAGTGAAGTAGATTCCCGACAGCAGATAGCGCTTGGGCAGCCGGCCGCCGAGCTGGCCGGCATAGTAGGAGCCAAAGATATTGAACAGGCCGATCAGCGCCAGCGCGGTGACGGCGACCTGAGGATCCGTGATGCCCTGATCCTTCAGATAAGCGGGCAGATGCACACCGATGAACACGACCTGGAATCCGCAGACAAAATAGCCGGCGACCAGCAGCCTGAACGGGCGATGGCCGAAGGCTTCGCGGATGGCTTCCGTCACGCTCTGCTGATGCGAATGTAATGCATGTGCCGGCCGGGGCTCGCGCAGCATCAGCGTCAGGGGCAACACTACCAGCGTGATCGTTGCTGCGAGAATCCACAGCGCCTGATGCCAGTCGGTGATGGCGATCAGTTGCTGTTCAATCGGCACCATCGCAAACTGACCAAAAGAGCCGGCCGCGCCGAGAATGCCGAATGCCCATGAGCGCTGCGAGACCGATGCGGTGCGACCGACGATGCCGGACAGCGCGCCGAATGCCGTGCATGCCATTGCAGCGCCAATCAGGATTCCCGAACCCGTCACGAAGGCGGCCGGCTGATCGACCAGCGCCATCCACAACAGCCCCGCCGCGTACATCAGCGACCCGAGAAAAACGACGCGTGCAGCACCCAGGCGATCGGCCGCGACGCCGGCCAGCGGGCCGAACACGCCCCACAGCAGGTTTTGCGCGGCCATCGCCAGCGAGAAGGTTTCGCGCGTCCACTGGTGTGCCTGCGAGACGGGCTGCAGCCAGAAACCGAAGCCGTGGCGAACACCCATGACGAGCGACAGAATGATGCCGCTGGCGATCAGTACGGGGACGAGTCTGGGTGGTTCAGAGGTCGAGAACATGTCAGGCAGAGCGTGGTGCGCAGCCTGACAGTGTAACGCATGCTTTTTTAAGCTTGAGCCCGAGTGTTCTCGGGCTTCCCTTCGCAAATCATGAAGCGTGTCTTACTGACCGGTGCTCGGACTGGTGCCGGGGCCCGGCGTGGTACTGGGTGTGGGACTGGTGGTGCTCGGCGTATCCGTACCCATGCCGCCGGCGGCGCCGGAGCTTGATCCGGATGATGAGGATCCTGAGCCTGACTCCGGACTCATGCCAGACGAACTGCCGCCAGACTCCGAGGGCATGGGAGACGCGCCACTGCCCGATGAGCCGCCGGTAGAGGATCCGCCCGACATGCCAGAGCCGCTGCCCGACTGTCCGCCGCTTTCAGAGGGCATCGATGAACTGCCTCCGGAACTCGTGCCGCTGCTGCCTGAACCCGAGGTGCCGCTGCCCGAACCTCCGCCTGTCATGCCTGAGCACGCGACCATCAGCATCGCGCAGGCAACCGATATCAACCGCTTGATCATAGATCACTCCCGCTAAGTGAAAATTCAGTACGCAATCCATGGCGTACCGGAGAACTGCACCGAGATGCAGAGAGTAGAAGCGGAAGTAAAGCTTAAAGTTCGGCGCAGGAAGGCACCGGTTGAGATCACGCAAGTAACGGACTCGCGTGATCCCGAACAGACCGGCGCGAGATCAGGCCGCTTTCTTTGCGGTGATTTTCTTTGCAGTGATTTTTTTCGCAGCGACTTTCTTCGCTGCGGTCTTGCCGGCGGTTTTGGAGGCAGTCTTCGCGACTTTTTTTGCCGCCACTTTTTTTGCGGGCGTTTTTCTGGCCGGTGCCGCTTCTTCGTCCGTGGCGGCATCCTTGCCGGCGGTTTTTGCTGCCGGCTTGCCTTTGCGCTCTTCGAATTCGAAGCTCACCTTGCCATCCTTGCCCTTGACCAGAAAGGCCTTGAAAGGCCGGCGCGTGCGCTGCGAGACAAAGCCCGGCAGCAGATCGGTGCGGCCCTCATTGAGCAGCTTGACCATCTGCTCGGGCAGGATCTCCTGCTGCAGAATGATGCGGCCGCTGCGGAAATCGCAGGCCTTGGGTTTGGCCACCGTCTTTTCGCAGACATAGGCAAGCCCCATCTCGTACACGCCGCTGCCGCATTTCGGACAGGCGCCCAACGGCGTCTGTCCGGTGAAATCGACTCCCTCGGCGCTTTCATCGTCTTCATTGGTCTGGCCGAAGTCGAATTCGAGCTTGTAGTTCTGAATGTCTTCGTCGCGCGAGATCTTCAGTATTGCCGCAAACGGACGGCCCATCTTCGAGCGGAATCCCTGCAGCGGGCCAATGGTGCGGTTGGTCAGCAATTCTTCGACTTCTGCCACTTCAAATTGCCGGCTGCCGGGGATTTTGCTGATCGAGAATTCGCATTTCGTGCAGGCGAAACGGCGATAGTTTTCCTTCACCACGCCGCCGCAGTTCGGGCACGGGGTCTTCAGCGTCGCATAGTCGCCGGGGATGGTGTCGTTGTCGTATTCTTTCGCGCGCTTGACGATGGTTTGCGTCATCTGCGCGATCTCGCGCATGAACTCCTCGCGGCTGATTCCGCCGCGCTCCATCTGCGCGAGCTTGAATTCCCATTCGCCAGTCAGCTCGGGCGCGGTGAGTTCGGCCACGCCCAGTCCGCGCAGCAGCGTCATCAATTGAAAGGCTTTCGCGGTCGGTATCAGTTCGCGGCCTTCGCGGAGCAGGTATTTTTCATTCAGCAGGCCCTCAATGATGGCCGCGCGCGTGGCCGGCGTGCCCAGCCCCTTGCCCGCCATCGCATCGCGCAGTTCTTCATCATCGACCAGCTTGCCCGCGCTTTCCATCGCCGACAGCAGCGTGGCTTCCGAGTAGCGCGCGGGCGGCTTGGTGACGAGGCCATGCGCATCGACCTTGTCGGTCTTGACCTTCTCGCCTTTTGCCACTGGCACCAGCGTGCCGCTGCCCTCGCCTTCCTTCGCATTCGGATCGACCGCTTCCTTGCCGTAGACCGCCAGCCAGCCGGGGCTGGTGAGGATCTTGCCTTCGGTCTTGAACTGATGGCCGGACACTTCGGTAAAGCGCGTGGTGACCAGATACTCGGCCGCCGGGAAGAACACGGCCATGAAGCGGCGCACGACGAGGTCGTACAGTTTCTGTTCGGGCTCGGACAGCGACTTGGGCCACTGGCCGGTCGGGATGATCGCGAAGTGATCGCTGATCTTGGTGTTGTCGAAGATCCGCTTGTTGGGCTTGACCCAGTTGTTGTTCAGGATTTGCGCCGACAGCGGATAGTAGTTGTTGCTCTCGCCCAGTGATTCCAGCGTCTGCTTCACGGTGCCCAGATAATCTTCTGGCAGGTGCTTGGAATCGGTACGCGGATAGGTAAGTACTTTGTGCTTTTCATACAGCGCCTGCGCAAGGCCCAGCGTGTTCTTGGCCGAGAAACCAAAGCGCGCATTCGCCTCGCGCTGCAGGCTGGTCAGGTCGAACAGCGCCGGCGCCATCGACGTGCTCGGCTTGGATTCTTCGGTGACATTGCCGGCCTTGCCGCGGCAGGCGGCGACGATGGATTCGGCAGCGGCTTTGCTCCACAGCCGCTCGGCTTTTTTTTCCGGATCGGTTTCGTCCTTCTTGAACGCCGTATCCAGCCAGCGGCCTTCGTAGACACCGGCGGCGCAGACGAACTCGGCGCGCACTTCCCAGAAATCGCGCGGCACGAATTGCTTGATCTTCTCTTCGCGCTCGACCACGATCGACAGCGTCGGCGTTTGCACACGACCGACCGTGGTCAGATAAAAACCGCCCTCTTTCGAGTTGAACGCGGTCATCGCGCGCGTGCCATTGATGCCGATCAGCCAGTCGGCCTCGCTGCGGCAGCGTGCGGCGTCGGCCAGTGGCAGCATGTCCTGATCTTCCCGCAGGTGCGCGAATGCATCGCGTATCGAACCCGGCGTCATCGATTGCAGCCACAGTCGCCTGACCGGCTGTTTGGCTTTCGCGTACTGGACGATCAGCCTGAAGATCAGCTCGCCTTCACGACCCGCGTCGCAGGCATTAATCAGCAGATCGACGTCCTTGCGCTTGATCAGGCGGGCGAGCAGCTTGAGTCGGTCGGCTCCGCGGTCGATGGGGCGAAGATCGAAGGAGGGCGGAATGACGGGCAGGTGGGCGAAAGACCACTTGCCGCGCTTGACCTCATAGGCTTCGGGCGCGGCGATTTCTACCAGATGGCCGACTGCGGAGGAGAGGACGTAGTCG
>JACCEC011124447.1_pt1 | contig 16801 bp, 12 predicted proteins | sample 7450121 | NCBI WGS metagenome assembly JACCEC01 (sample SAMN15323455, study PRJNA562643) | freshwater metagenome | isolation source: river surface water | place: USA:Blue River Watershed | collected 2017-08-18 | reverse complement strand
ACTTAGGGGTCGTTTCACTTAGGGGTCGTTTCACTTAGGGGTCGTTTCACTTAGGGGTCGTTTCACTTAGGACCCGATTCCGAAGACTTGACCACTTGAATAGAGGCATATTGTTGTCGGATTTGATCTTTGATCGAGGTTAAAGAAGAGGAAGATTTGTTTTTTTTTGTGTTTGTTGTGGATGTCGTCGTCGAAGAGAGAATACGTTTATTTGTTGTACCTTCACTTTCTAACAAAGATGACGATGACGTAGACGAAGAAGAAGAAGAAGAAAAATACGCACTCAATTCATTGCGCAACGAAGGATATTCGTTTGTTGTCATTTTTATAAAATTCGCGTCAAGCACCGTTTGCATTTCTTCCGTCGTCCACGATGGCAAGCCATCATAAAAGGACAATACGAGGGGATTGGCTTTGATTTTGTGTGGCCAAAATTCCGTCAAATACAAACCTTGAAGAGAACGCACCCGCGACAAGGCGACATACGTTTGGCCATACTCAAAGACGGTTTTGCCAATGTCCATTTCGGCCATGTCGAGGGTGGCTCCCTGCATTTTGTGAATGGTGAGAGCCCACGCCATGCGCAGTGGAATTTGGGCCACCACAATGGTGGGATATTCCTCGGATTGACGGGCAAAGAAATCGATTTTTCGAATACACCCGTTGGCAAAACGGACAATCGGCACCGCCATCGAATTTTGACCACCAATCAATACAGACGGCATTTCGTTTTTCATGGTGCTGTCGCCGAAATCAATGACCACCCCCTGTGCGCCATTACAAATGCCGTGCTCCAAATCGATGTTGGCCGTACACATGACCACCGTGCCAATCTTCAAACGCACCACTTCGGTGACTTGCATCCCGTCCATCATTCGCGCCACCTCTCGTTCCATGTCCTCGGGTGTCAACCATTTGCTGGCGAGCAAGACGTCGGCGTCCAAGGGTTGGCCCGTTTCCAAGTCGACTTGCACGTTGGTTTGCACACGCGACACATATTCCATTTCCTCGACGTCATCCCCGAGTGCCTTGTACATGGTTTCATTCGTGTAATCGGCACGGGCACGAATGGGGAAAATTTTCGTGGGCACCAGGGGGGGTCCTCCGGTTGTTGTTGTTGTTTCCGATTGTTTTTGCTTTTGTTGTTCCTCGGCAAAATCACGATTGACGTAGGTGAGCAAAATATCGCGGCTCTCGTCGGATAACTCGCCCCGACGGATTTCCAACAAGATCCGCACGAATGTAGGATCGTCTTGTCGAAACATGGTCGTCAATTGAATGCAATTCTCGCGCGGAAAGACCGTCGACCATTGGTTCCATTCGAAACAAAACGCCGACGACAAGGGATCCTCCATGCTATTCCCAATGGGAGGCAATTGGAAGAAATCCCCCGTCAATATGACCTGAATGCCACCAAAAGGACGCGCACATTTGCGGGTAGCTCGTCCTATTTTATCCAATAAATCCAACAATTTCGCGGACATCATGCTCACCTCATCGATAATCAAAACGTGGACTTGTCGCCAGGCTTTCACCGCATTGCGACTGCGACAAATACGCAGCAAAATGGCGTCCGTAGGACCTTTCCCCATTCGAATGCCCGACCAAGAATGCAAGGTTTTGGCACCACAATTCAACAAGACGGCGGCACATCCCGTCAAGGCACACACCTGGTGATTCTTTTCGACGGAGTGCATGTACTGCACCAAAAATTGAATCCAACGGGTTTTTCCCGTGCCACCGGGACCTGTCACCAAGATATTTTGTCCTTGTCGGAATTTTAAAAAGGCGTATTTTTGATCAATCGACAACGAATCATAGGGTATGAAAGCGGAGGAGAGGTTTCCGTTTCCGTTTCCGTTTTTTGTTGTCATGTTTTTTGTATTATTGTGTGTCTGTGTGTGTGTACTTTTATTGTGTAATGCAAATAAATGTACTGTCATACAACAAATTTGGTTTTATATGGGTTTCTGTTTTCTGTGTTTGTGTTTTGTCTAGGACAATAATCAATGACACTGACTGCATTTTTATTCACACTCTATGCCCATACAAAACGAGAAATCGAAACCTTGCAAATCGATGGGTTGTCCCATTTCATCCACCAATTGAAGTTGCAACTTTTGAATGTCAATGGCCCCATTGTATTGCCGACGATCCGTCACCAACGAACCATTGTACGAATTCACCAACATAATCTCGCCGTAATTGCCACCGCGCAGTGGTATTTTGGCCAATACTTGTTTGGGCAACATAGAGGACGACGTCGTCGGACACAAAAACGACGACAATGCAGCGCTTTTACTAAACTCTTGCACCACCAAATAGACATATCGTACACCGTACAAATCCACGGGCGCGTCGGCGACGATGGATGTCTGCATGCCCAAGGTATACGAAAGCCCGCGGTATCCCAGAAACCATCCCAATTTGCGTTTCATGGTTTGATGAGATGGCGATCCACAATTGGTTCCCACTACTTCGTCCCCGAAATGGAGTGCCGTCACCTCGTAATGATCGTCGGTGACAAATTTGATGCGAACCGTCGCGGTATCGATCTCCACCGCAATCCCATCGGCATATCGATCGGTCAGGGCAGCGTTGATGGCAGCCACCAAAGTCGCTAGAGATGTGTATTGGCCATCGGGAATGGTATATTTGTATAAGGGACCATTGAAACTATGGGTATGATTATTGTTGGGATCGGTGTATTTCAAAGCGAGCCAAAACGAAGTATTGCCAATGGCCGCCGAGAAATTTTCAATGACGAGGGGAAATTCCATGCTCTCGATCCATATGGTGTGCACATTGTTGATGCGTTCCGATAAGGCAATTTGAATGTCGCGCATGCTTGTTACTTGTGTGATGTTTTCACGGAAACGTGTGTCAATGTTGATTAATTTCGTTTTGCGAGAGCGCGACACGTTCGTCATCACCATGTGACCTCCATATTGGTGGACTTTGGGTTCCATAAACAAAGGATCCATGTGTTGTTTTTGCATATTTGGGTTGGTTGGTTGTTTGTTTGGTTCGTTGGTTGGTTGTTTTTTTTTGTATTGTTTGCTACTATTTTTCTTTTTGTTTTTTCTTTTTTATTTCTTTTTTTTTTCATTCAACAAACAAACAACAAACAAAAAACTGAATTAAACCCCAAGTTATGTGTGTCTCAATTCCATTCCATTCAACAAATCCTGTTTGTATTTTGTTTGTATTATATAATCCTTTTCATCCGCTCTCATTAACAATACTACAATACATGTTTGATCCAAAGGCGAAGGCGAAGGAGAAAGATGAAGACAAAGACAATGAAGATGCAGATGATGAAAGTGGTAAATGCTCGTGGCAACATCATAATTTAATTCCATCGATAACAACTGCTGCTGCTGCTGCTGTTTCTACTGTTGTAACCACGGTGGAAAATCTTTTCTGCGAATTCTGCAAACATTCGTGGCAATCTCGACGCGATTACGACAAACATTTGCATTGTTGTCGTTTTTTCTTTCAATCCAAGAAACGGTTGACAGGAACAGGAACATCATCCTCATCATTTTATCAACCCCCACAAATGGACGAACACGGCAACAAAGTACCTTCCGCCTTGGAAATGTTCAAATTGGTGCAAAACTTATCGGAGAGACTGGTTCGCACCGAAAAGGAAACCAAACGGTTGCGCGAGATAGTCAGTCGACGGCAACGACAACAATTGACGGAATGGTTGGTGACACAACAACCCAGTGTGTCGTTTGATGCATGGATGCACGATTTGGTGATTGACGAAGCCATGTTGCATGTGGTCTTTGAACGCGATTTGACGGAAGGCATCAAAGCCACCATCGAAATGAACATGCAATTGTTCGACCAATGGAAAATGTCGACGGCATTCGAAACGGCCTTCCAACGTCGTCGTGAGGGACGAGATGTAGTCACCCCTGGATTTTGGAATAAAATGACGCCCTCTTTCTCCATGGGTCAAACAACCATGGCAAACAGAACATCATCAAGACCAACAACCAAAACCACAACAACAAACACAAACATAACCACAACCATAGAAGAATCACCACCTGCGGTTCCCATTCCGGCCCATTTCACAGGAATACGCCCCTTGCGAGCCTTTGCACAACGTCCCAATACGTTGTATGTGTATTCCACGATGGGGGATACATTGCCGGAACCGACATGGTGTATCCTAGAAAACAAACAATTGGAAACATTGGTGATACGCATATCCCAAATGTTATTGCGCGAATTTCTACAATGGCAAAAACGGGAGGAACAAAAGGAAAAGGAAAGAAAAGCGGCGAAAATTGGAAAGGAGAATCTGAAATCAGATCAAAACCAAAACCCTAATTCAAATCCAAATCCAAATCAATTGAATGCGGAAATGATGGACGTTGTGGAAGAACAAGAACAAGAACAAGAACAAGAAGATTGGTATGCAAAACGAGAGGAAGAAGAACGGGAGGAACGCATGCTGCGTTATATGATTAAGATCAATGGATCGCGGGTGAGTATGGAGAAACGGGTGTCCGAAATCCGGCGATGGTTATTGCCTCGTTTGGAAGAAAACATCCGGATGATGGTGGTGGATTTTGATTGATTGATTTTTGTATTTTGTATTTTGTATTACATTTTTTTTGTATGGTAAATATATATAATTTTAATCATTTTTTTTTCAAAAAGAAATCAAGATTTTGCACTTTTTTTTATATAATTAAAAAAATAACTTCATTTAGACAAAAACAATGGCATATTCAAGAAGAAATAGACGTCGTGGAGGTATTTCCAGACGAAATAGAAATCGGAAGAACAGAAGAATGACGAGACGTTGGGCAAATCGCAAAATGCGCGGTGGTTTAAGTAATTCAAGTTTAATTGAAGCAGACGACCCCAACCAGTTTGCCACGTATTACACTGTGAAATATGGAAAAGAACACGGAAGCATTACGCCTATAGATGTTCAACCAAATAGTGTATTAGTTGTTGTTGATATGCAAAATGATTTTGTTGATCGTCGTGTAGATGGTTTAACTGGACCAGGTGGCATTGGCGCGTTTTCTGTAACTGGCGGTAAAAATTGCATTGATAAAATTATTCAATGGGTCGATAAAAATAAATCCAATTTAAGTAAAATAATTTTAACACGAGACTGGCATCATCCAGAACATTGTTCTTTTAAATTATTTCCTCCACATTGCACATTTAATTCTTTAGGTGCAGATATTGTTGAAGAAATTAAACAAAAAGTAACATGTACTGAAACTGGATGTTTATGGGACGACACTATCCCAGCAGATGTAATTTTTAAGGGGTTTCATCAAAACACCGATTCTTTTGGGGCAGCGCAATATAACGACCCTGAATATTTGAAGAAACGCCAAGTTGCAAAATGCTGTCAGAATGGGTCATGTTCTGATAAAACAGGAGGTTCATCGTTGAAAAAAGAATATATTTCAAAAAGTATAGAAAAAGATGTATTTGATGCTAACGATAATTTACATGACGATAATTTACATGAAAAGTATTTTAATAATTATTTCTGGACTGAACAAATAAAAGACAATTCTGATATATATGTTGTAGGTCTGGCTGGCGATTATTGCGTTAAAGATACTGCATTAAATATTAAGAAATTATTAATTGATAAAGAAAATGTTAATGTTAATGTCATTCAAGATTTAACAAGATATGCTTTCGTGCCAGCTGGAGCGATAAAATTCAGTTCAATTGAAGACGTCAAAAAAGACAATAGCAATAAACCATTGACTGATTATATATTTAAGTTTCAAGATAACAAATACAAAGCTTTGCAAAAAGATGAATTAGATGAATTAACCAATTTATCTGATATTAACACTTTTCAATATTGGCATTTTTTAAGTGATCAAAAACAATTAATTAAAGATTATAAAGACAATGATATAAATTTAGTATATTTACCCGGTGGTGAAGTGGAAACAATAATTAACATAATAAAAGCTGAATCACCTACTGAGACATAAGCCACATATCATATCGTAGATGAAATTTTAAAAAATCTAACAAATTAATCCATTTAAAAACATCTTTTTGTTATTTGTTTTAAACACAAACTTCCAATTTTGTAACAATAAATAACAAAACCAAACAAAAACCAAAACAAACATGACCGAAAAAATCATTCCTACGTTTTTGGCCACCAAACATGCCCATGAACGCGATCCCTTTATCGAATTTGACGAAGGTCCCCATATTTATACGGTGCATGGCGAGGGCGGCTATACCTCCGTGACTACGTGGAATCACAGCCATTTCTCCCATTTCGATGCCGATGCCGTCGTCGACAAAATCATGGCCGGCAAGAAAATCAAAGACGATCCTACCTACAAATATTATGGTATGACCCGCGACGAAATTCTCGCCTCTTGGGACAAAAACCGCGACCAAGCCGCCGGATCCGGCACGCAAATGCACTACGACATCGAATGTTATTGGAATGGAATGCCCCGCCAAAATGACAGCATCGAGTACCAATATTTTTTGAATTTCGTGCGCGATTTTCCCGACTTGAAACCGTACCGCACCGAATGGATGATTTATTACGAGGAATTGAAGCTCTCGGGATCCATCGATATGGTCTTTGAGAATCCGGATGGGACCATCCAAATTTATGATTGGAAACGGTGCAAGGAAATCAAATACGAGGACAATTTCGGGGGCAAAACGGCCAACAAGGAGTGCATTAAGAACATGCCCGACACCAATTTCTGGCATTATGCCTTGCAATTGAATACGTATAAAAAAATCCTCGAGGAGAAATACGGCAAAACGGTCACGGGATTGTATTTGGTGTGTATGCATCCCGACAATTATTTGAAATCGTATGAGAGAATTGAAGTGCCGTTTTTGACCAAGGAAATGAATGATTTGTTTGCTTTACGACGAGAGGAAGTCGCGGCGTCCTCCCCCTCCTTCTCTCCTTCTTCATAAAAAAATTGAAGAAAAAAAATTCATATAAATACAATTTTGTTGGCTTGGGGAAAAAGAAATAACCATATTGTTCTTTATTTTTTTTTTATTTACAAAACCAAAAAAATAAAATTCATGAAACAAACACAAAAACACGAAATCATGTACATTATATCTTTTCGATTATGGCAATATATCACTTGTTGGTTGTATCCTTTGTGGCATATCTTGCAACGATTCTTCAAGTTCTTTGAGGGTAAAAGCAAAGACTTATTACCACCACCGACCGCGGCGGTGCCCGTGAAAACAGACACGGATGTCTACGTGGAAAAGGCATTGCACTCCTTTCTGGCGGCGTTCGAAAAGAAAGACACCATCAATTGGAATGAGAACATTCAACCCGTGTTGTATCATCGCGAAAGAGCCAGCAAAATCATGGAAGACCCCAACAACGAATTGGAAAAATCGTGGCGTCGTCGCATTCTGATGGAATCCACGCCTCGCGGGAATATCATCATGTATTTCGATGTTTTCCATACGGCGTTTTTCTATTTTTCGGACCAACAAATGGTGCCGTATGCCATTTTGAATGCGGCCGCCATGAAATACGTGACGCGTTTCCGTTGTTTGGATTTCTTCCACGATTCCTCGGTGAAGGCAGATCACGTGTCCAAACTCATGGCAGCCATTGAAGCGTATGATGTGACATGTGCGGAAGAGACCAAAGAGGAGAAACCCAAATTGAATATGGCTTGGAAGAAAGATGCCCCTTTTTTGAAACCCAAGCCGCCGGCGCCCAAAAAAGAAGATCATAAAGACAAAGACAAATCGAAAGACGCACCATTGCCTTCCGTGGTTGCCAAGAAGACGGTCAATCGTTTCAAACACCAGGGCAAACTGGCGAATTTTTCTGTATTACAAACGCCGCGCAAATTGAATCCAATCAACGGATTCGAACCGGGATCACAAATGAAAAAAATGGCCGCCGAACATTCTGATTTTAAAACCAAAAAGATGAGTTATAAGGATTACAAGCAAGCGTTAACTGGTGGAGCAAAGAATTAAAATAATATGTATTAGTTATTATATGCACAAAAAAAAAGGGGGAAGTTTAATTTTTTTTTTAAATATTTATTTCATTTTGAAACATCCTCTATCCAACAATGTCTTTTAAAACAAAAAATTATCGGCGACGTTACCGCCGGTGCCACACTAGAAAACAAAAACAAAAACGGAAAACAATGAAACGAAGAGGAGGGGCAACCGGTAATAAAAAGTCAACATTGACAGATGCAACAAGATATCTTAAGGGAATAAATCCTTTTAGTCACGAAAAACGCGAGGAATCCAAAATAGCATCAGACGAAAAAAAATTGGAAAAATATGAAGCCGCTATGCGGAACTTTCGACGAGAAGACCCAAACGAGGATATTAATAAAATACTTGATTGGTCGTATGGAAAAAAACCGAAAAAACCAACATTAAATTTTCCAGATCAACCCATTAAATTTTTGTACCCCAAAAATGATGAATTTTTTAAAAGCATTCAAAAAAACAAGTCCGTAAATTTGGATTTTCGATATTACGTTGGAAAAAACGAGGAATATTATAATTATAATATATTCCAAGGAACGATATCGAATGACGGAAGCTTAGAGAAAGGATTTTTATCTTTGAAAATACCCAAAGAATTGCATTCTGATGACGAATTAGTTTTGCGTTATTTTGGTGAAAATCCGAATGATAAGAAAATCGTAAAAATGTTTTTAATTAAATATGATGGCCCCATTGTCACGAATTCAAAGCCAATTCCCCAAATTATATCAGATTTACATATTAAAATTATACTTGAAGACGAAACAAGCATGAACTTGGAGACATATGGAATTATCAACGGAAGAATCGACGGAAATTATGATTTACTTGGATTCGATGCTTTGGGGCAAAACTTTTTTGACGTAAAAACTGACGAAAAAATAGTGGTTAATGCATTTGTTACGCCTTCATATTTCCTTAAAGAAAAAAAAGTCACTTCGTTAGATTCAATAGAAATAAATACATTTTTCAATTGTTCGAATCAACACTTGACTGTGAAACACAACACCAAATTCAGTCAGAAATCTGAAACACTTGAACCACACACTTTCGTCGAAAATATTAAGATATCTACATTCGTTTCTCCCATTTCTCCCGGCACTTCGTAGTGGCATCAGAAAAAGATGAATTATACCACCGTGGGTTTTTATTTTGTTATCTCCTTTTGATATTGGAGAAAGCCATTGCTTTTGTACAATGAAAAGGACATGCCCAAATGCGCTTTGGCTATTTCATATCCTTGTTTCTCTCGTTCGTTTAATGAATTTAAATAACGTTTTGCCAAAGACTCCACCTCCAGGGTAGAAGAAGTATTTTTTTTTTCTTCTGTATTCATGTTTTTTTTTCAAGTGTTGACGAATTATTATTTGTTTTGATTTCGTAATCAACAAATAATAATTTTTATATGAATTTTCTTTTCTTTGTTTCTTTCGATCTCGCTTATTCAACACTGGCATTTGTACAAGCAAAGGGTGTACTCGTAATGGGACGAACCAATTTGAATTCTTTTTCTTCGAGTCCACACGCCTTGTTCATTTTGCGCAAATATTCCGTATGCGATATGGCCCCCGTTTTCTCGGGACGTATGACCGTCTTATAAACGGGCACAATGCTACGGAAAGATCCCGCACCAATGGGACGACATGGTATTTTGCATGCTTCTTGAGGATAACAAGGAGAGGTGGGATCCTCGCTGGCATTCAATTGATTCTTCACTAAAGTCTCAATGTAGGATGACTGTGAATTCATAGCATGTTCGGCACCGTTGCGTTTGACGGTAGTATAGGGTTGAGGACGTCGTATCCACCGGTATTTGCTGAAGATCATGCCTTGGTTATTGAGAGACGACGGACGCACGACGGTGGGATCATCTAAACATTGCAATTCGGTCGGTTTTATGTCGACGATATTATAGGTACCGCAGCATCCACCATGGCCGCGTAACGTGGGACCTTTCGCCAAACTACGGACGAGAGTGCGAGATTGCGTGGATTGACCGATGTATCCTTGGCCCCGAAATGCACCATTCAGAGAGAATCCCTTTTCTTGATTGAAACTGAGCACATTGTATTTGGCGGCGGTTTTGCGTTTTAATGTGGCAATCGACATAATTTGTTTTTTATTTAGGTTTTTTTTTTGTCTTTTTTTTCTTTTTTTTTTCTTAGCTTACAAAAGAGAGAGAAAGAAAACATAAACATAAACACAAACACAAAGACAAACACAAAGACAAACAAAAAAAATGTCATTTAGAAAACAACAATATACACGTCGTTGTGCAAAACGAAGAACCGGTGGATCCAAATCAAAATCGCCTCATGGAAACAAAAGATCCAGATCCAGATCCAGATCCAGATCCAGATCACCACAACAAAAAATCCAACGAACGGAATCGCCACCAGCCCCAAGAATAGTCACAGCGAACAAGTTACAGCACGGTAGACACTATACTTTCAATGGTCACCACCAAGATTTACAAACTTATTTTGGACCAAGCGGCGTGAAGAGTTTTGTAAACCAAAAAATTTTTGATCCGAGTCTTTTTACTACTTCTGGTAATTCTAGAAAGGGTAAACATCAATTGGCTACATTTTATATAATTTTAAAAAACGGAGACAAAAGATGGATCAATGTTCCACCTAACATGGAATTTGAAGAAAACACAAATGTTTCGAACATTGTTTCTCCCATCGAATTACAGGTTGGAGAATATTATTATTCTTTAAATCATTCTTCTGATGCAGCAAAAGAAATAAGCGGGAAAAGAATTATTCAAAAACAAACTTCAAAACCAGACATTGTAAGTGTTCAAGTTGATAACAATGGACCGTTTTTAAAATTAAACAAGGACGATAAATTTTATGAATACAGCATTGATCTTCTACCTTCACGAAAAGAACTACTTCAATTGCATGGCGCAGTTCAACAAAAGAAAACACCCGACTACGATAATCAGTCTGAAAATTTTTTGGCAAATCGATACTTTACACAAGAACTTTCTGCATATTTACCATCTCTTCCGCCACCAAACCCAAAGCCAAAGAGATAGATGTAAATAAAACCTTTCCCTTTTTTTTATAGAAATTGAATTGAATTACATTTATTCTTTATTCAAATCAATCAATTTCTATAAAATTTTTTGTGTGTGTGTGTTTTTTTTGTTTATGAAATAGGATATTGTGCAAATGAAATGCTGGTTTCGGGTGTCACGGCAGGATTGAATGCCTTCGGACTCACCAAACTCAATTTGTCCGTATTTCGCAAATACAATGTATTGGGTGGAGTTACAAATCCATATCCCGAATTGGAAGCCAATCCATTGACTTGGGTGAACAAATTGTTGGCATTGGTGGGCAACCACGTCGGGGTATCTCCATTCAAGAACGTGTTATACGTGATGACATTGCCTCCCGTACCCCCCAACACCACAAATTTCCGATTGAACGCCGCCCCATAGATGGCCGTCAGTCCCCCCGTATTGATCGTTGTACTATTGTACGAACCATCAAAATTGAGAGACGTGGTGGAGTTGTCGTTGGTGATAATGGAGACGTTGCCGCCACTGCTGCCCACGACGTGATTGTAGCCATCAAACGTGGAACAAGTCACCAAATTGCCCCCGGCATTATAGACGACATTGTTGACGTATTGTCCATTGATGTACAAATTGCGAATGGCGTTGCCCGACAAATCGGTCATTTGGTAGATGTTCAATTTGGTGCCATCGACACTTAACAATTGGGTGGGATGAAGCACGGCGTTTTTCAAAACGATGGGTTTGATTTTCGTGTCGAGAGTTTTCGACGCGCCATTTTCGAGGAACAAACTGAAATCGGCGACGGAGACATACGTCCCACCATACGTTTGGGGAAACACCAAACGATAATAATTGTAGGAGGCGGTATTCGTGTAGACATTCATGGGGAAGGCGACAAAGGGATATTTCCACGTGTTGTTGGGATACGATGCCGCTGTATTGGTGAACGAGTCGACCAAATTCCAGGCGGTGCCATCGGTGGATCCGAGCAATTTCCATTGTTGGGGAATCGTCGTTGTGGAGGCGAGACGGAACACTACATAATAATATTTAACGACGACGGAGGCGGCGACTTGGACTTGCAGCCATTCTCCCGTCACGGTTTGTGACCCGGGACCATACGTAGTGGATTCTAACCCCGCATAGACACCCGTGGAAGCCGTATATGTGCCCGCGCCCGAATACCATTCGGTGATGCTGGCATTGAATTGGCCATCGAAGGCATTGTCCGCCGCAAAAGATACTTGGTTGGAGGAAGACGTGGCGGTATAAGATCCCAACGCGAGAGCACTGGAGGCGTCGGTGATGGCCAAATTGTTGGTGGCCACCCACGAATTGGTGATGGCGGGTGTTTGCGTCATGGCGGACGTATTGCCGCCCGAACCGTAGACCATCCAGGTGGCGCCCGTCCAATCCACGGAAGAGGCCGCCGTTGAGAACATCGCGGTGCTACCGGGCAAGGCATTCCAAGAAATTCCATTTAAACTGGTGGCAATCGTGTTGCCCCCCGTTCCCACGGCGACGAATTGCGAGCCGTTCCAGGCCACATCGTAGGCCTCGGTGAAAATGGACGAATCCCGAGGCGTCCACACGATGCCATCGTAACTGGAGGCCGCCCACGCGACACCGGCACCCACGGCCACCCACAATGTGCCATTCCACACGGCTTTGTTGGCACGGGTTGTAAAAATGCCCGAATGGATGCCGGTCCAATTGACGCCATCGACACTGGTGGCCAACGAATAGGTGCCTTGGCCGCAGGCCACAGTCAACGGACGAATGCTGGGAATGCCACGGTAGGGAGTATTCCAGGCGAGACCCGTGATGGAGGTGATGCCACTCACGGTGGCATTGGCGGTGGTGCCATTGAAGCCATTCGCCACGGCAACGTTGCCGTTGTTGCCCGCCAACAAATAATTGGTTTTCACGTTGAGAGCCGCATTGCAACTCACGTCGGTTTTGACGAGTTGGGCACCTTCGGTGCCCTGGGGCAAGACGGCATACGATCCCGTGGTGGAGAATATCACGGATTCAGAATCGGCAAAGACGCTCGACATGGTGAACGACGACAAACTGGCATCGGTGGCCATGGTCCAATTGACGCCATCTTGGCTGGTGGCATAATTGACGGAGGTGGCATCTTCTCCCACCGCGTACCATAGACTACCATTCCAGGCGACTTTGTTGGCACTTATACTAAAGAGATCCGCTTGGGTGGGGGTGTTCCAGGTGACACCGTCGTAACTGTAAGCCAAGGTTTTGTTGTTACCGCCGGAGGCGGGCGTGCCCGCCGCCACCCACATGCTGCCATTCCATTTGACGTCTTTGCCCACCGTGAATAATCCCGAAAAGGCGGTTGTACCCAACCAATAGACGCCATCTTGACTGGTGGCGAACACATTGCCGCCACTGCCCACCGCGACAAAAAGACCCAACGTATCGGACCAATCGATGCCATGGCAAGCCGTCGAAAAAATGTTGATGCCACGACCTGTCCAGGTGGCGCCCCCATCTTCGCTGGTGGCGAGAGTGTTGCCTGCACCCGTTCCGCCGGCGACCCAACGACGACCATTCCACACGGCGGCATTGCAACTGGTGGAGAATACCGTATTGGAATTGGAGGAGGCGGTCCACGTGGTGCCTTGGTCGTTCGAATACGCGATTTTGGTGGTATCGGCCAGGACGCCTCCAAACGCGAGAGCCGTCGAACGAGGAAACACCAATTGATGTTGGTATTCTAAATTGGCGTCGACATCGTAGACGAGAGTGGAAGTGGGACCTGCCAAAGGAGCCAAGACGGTGTTGCCATTATAAATGGGGACCAAAGCCGAGGTGTTTCCTGTAACAGATCCATTGGCTTGTACATTGCCTGCAACGATAAATTTGTCGCCCATCCATTTGGTGACAAATGGATTTTGAATGGGAATGTTGCCCGAGGGTAAAATGGCGTTGGTCCAAGTGATGCCATCATAACTGTATGCATAAGAATACAAATTGGCGCCCACTTCATTACGAACGGTTACCACAAAACATTGTCCATTCCAATCCACGGATGTGGTTTTTTCATAGGTATTGAATGATGTGGACATTTTTAATTTTCAAAAAAATGTATTTTCAGAAAAAAAAATGTATTGTTTTGTGTTTTGTGTTTTCCCTTAAAAAAGAAAAAGAAATTGTTTTTTTGTTTCCTTTGATTTTATTTGTTTTTTTTTTTTTAAATCATACATTGTATTTTTATTTTGAAACCAAAAAATTTGATTTTTTTTTTCAATGTATGTTTTTGATTTTGTTTTTTCATTTTGTTTTTGTTTTTTATGCAGTGGTTGTCACCGATCCCGAAAATAAAGACGTCGTGGAACTATCTGCATTTACACCCGATAAAGTGACATTATATTGTGTCGACGGACTTAATCCCGTACGAACAAACGAAGTTTGTGTCGCCGTCAACGAATCCGTGTAATTAACCGCCGTATTATTGTAAATATCTTGTACTTGTGTGGAAGTCAACGAAGAATAAAACAAACGGAAATCATCCAAGTATCCTGTAAAATTGGTGGCGACCACGGGATCGGGAGCCGATAAATTGGCATTGCTGCTGTTACCACTTCCTCCGAAGGCAAACCCATAATTTACGGGGGTGGGATTGGTGGGATCGACACGTGGCCACTGATTAGTACCGAAGAACGTCGACGTGGATCCGGAAGCATCGGCGACACCATCCACATACATTATCACCGACGTGGAATCAATGGTGATGGCGTAATGATGCCAGGTATTGTTGGTTTTTTGGGTGTTTTCTCTTAAAATGTGACCGTTGCCGGTGTAATAGAAATAATAGTTCATGAATCCCGAGGCGTCGTAATACCATGGCGACCAAGTACTGTTCACCATACATTGACTGGTTTGGTTTTGGTAGTAAATCCAGAAACACCACGACATGACCGAACGAATGGGACTCGTTGCCAAGAAATAATAACTGGAACCGTTAAAACTGAATACATATCCACGGGTGGGATCGTTAAACATGGTCGATGTGCCCACCAAGGTGAATCCTTGGGCGGCGTAGTTATACGTCGCGGATTTGTTGTAGATTTGCAGTGTGGTGGTTACCGTGTCAGGAGTGGATGTGTTCAACGAGAACGACGTATACTGTTTGCCGGGCAAGGGATACGTGATGGTGTACTGCGAGGAAGTCGGCGTGAAATTGACATTGGTGAGCAAATAGGGGTTGCCGCCCGTGGTATTTGTCCAGGTGATACCATCCGAACTGATCGCCACCAAATATCCATTGGAATTGCCACCGACGGCCACAAACGTGGTGCCATTCCATGCCACATCGATGCAGCCTCCCGATGTATCGAACAGGGACTTCGAATTGGCCACGCCCGTCCACGATTTGCCGGTCGTACTATAGGCAATCGCATACGAGGATCCATTGCCCACAGCCACCCATATCTTGCCATTCCACAAGACTTTGCCGATTTGGGGCGTCGATCCATTGTTGATGAGTGACGAAGAGGCCACCGTCCACGTCAATCCATCGTAGCCATAATAGAGGCCGCCCTTGCCAATGCCCACGTACAATGTACCATCCGTGGCAATCGAACACAACGTCGTGTTGGAGACATCGACGACGGTGAAATTCGCGTGGGCCGTGTCATCATACGAATACAACAAATCATTCGTGTCGCCGCGGGTGGCGATCCATTTCGTGCCATCCCAGAACACGCGACCCGGAACCGCCGTGGCGCTGGTATTCGTGAGGGCGGACCAGGTGGACACGGCTCCCAAACCACGTGTCGTCGTCGTACCATACGTGGAAGCGTTGCCTCCCCAGGCCACCACCGTAGTGTCGCGACCCTTGCCGAAGGTATACACCAAATCGTTGGTCGTGTAGCCCTGGGTATACGCCACTACGTCCACCAAACTGTCGGTAATGTAACCGTTTTGGGCGAGAGCTTTCGACAGGGTTTGACGACTGTAACGCATGGGATCTTCGAAGCTTACGAGAGATGGTAACGTATTGGACGTCGCCGTGGCTCCGCTGACACCCGTAGGACCTATGAAACCCGTTGCACCGGTGACACCCGTGGGTCCGGTTTGACCCGTGGGGCCTGTAGGACCCGTACGACCGGTGGGGCCCGTGGTACCTGTGACGCCTTGTACGCCTAGGACACCCGTGGGACCGGTTGGACCTGTAACACCCGTGCAACCCGTGTTGCCTTGCACACCGAGGTCTCCCGTGACACCTAGCTCACCGGTGACGCCTTGGTCACCCGTGGGACCGTCATTGGGATGGCATCCCGTGGGACCTGTGTTGCCTTCCACACCCATGGTTCCTGTTACTCCTGTAACACCGGTAACACCCGTGATACCAGTGGGACCCGTGGGCATGGTACCTGTAGGACCAGTACAACCCGTGACTCCGGTGGGGCCTTGTGCACCAATTGTTCCAGTGACACCGATTGTTCCGGTGACACCGGTGCATCCCGTATCGGGGTTGGCGCCCGTGGTTCCTGTCACCGATTCAACGGCATGGACACCCGTGACTCCTTGGTCTCCAGTGACGCCTTCGCATCCGGTGGGTCCCGTTGGTCCCGTTACACCCGTGTTACCCAAATTGGCATCGGATCCTGTGACACCCGTGACTCCTGTGACACCCATGACGCCGGTTTCTCCTGTGGGACCCGTGGGACCCGTGACTCCCGTGCAACCAGTCGCTCCTGT
>JACCEC011234199.1_pt1 | contig 16804 bp, 10 predicted proteins | sample 7450121 | NCBI WGS metagenome assembly JACCEC01 (sample SAMN15323455, study PRJNA562643) | freshwater metagenome | isolation source: river surface water | place: USA:Blue River Watershed | collected 2017-08-18 | reverse complement strand
TTTCTTTTTTTAGTAGTAATAAAACGCTACCCATGCCTGCCAAAATCACCGTTGAGAGCTGGGAAGGAATAGCGAAATGGCTAGACAAAACGAGTGTGTCACACTAATAAATGATTTATGATATTGTCTAGTTGGGGCTCTTGATTTTGTAATTATCTCAAAAGAAAATTTTCAAGTCAACAATAAATTTTGACAGTTTTTAGCTTTTAAAGAGACAAACCCATGTTTTTATGCAAATTACTCGTCGTCAGACTTTGTCGTTACTCACTACTACCACAGGAATGAGTGTGTTGCCAAAAACTTCTCAAGCCGTTGAGCCTGCCAAATCAGCCTCATTTGTGCCTTGCCTGAATATGAGCACCATTCGAGGCCAAAAATTAGGATACATCAAAGAATTAGAGACCGCGTCAAAGGCTGGTTTTCGATCGGTTGAAATTTGGATGGATACCCTCCAAGAGTTTATCAAAAACGGTAATACTCCCGCCCAAGCACGAAAAGTAGCTTCTGATTTAGGAATAAAACTCGAAAACGCCATAGGTTTTGCGGCATGGATTGTTGATGATGAAGCGGCAAGGGCAAAAGGTGTAGACCAACTCAAGCGCGAAATGGAGCTTTTGGCAGAAGTGGGCTGTATGCGTGTCGCGACTCCCCCAGTAGGCGCGCAAGCTCCTCAAGCCCCCCGCATCGACCTTCAAAAAGCAGCAGAACGCTACCGTACTATTCTCGAAATAAGCGACCAAACTAAGGTAATTCCGCAATTGGAACTGTGGGGCTTTTCTAAAAACCTCAACAAACTCAGTGAAGTGATGTATGTGGCCATAGAAAGCGGTCACCCATCGGCGCGTTTGCTGCTAGATGTCTACCATTTGTTCAAAGGTGGGTCAAGTTTAGATACCCTCAAGTTGGTAGGTAAACCTGGCGTTGAACTATTTCACATCAACGATTACCCCGCTAATTTACCCAAAGAAACGATTGTCGATGCCGACCGCGTGTATCCTGGTGATGGAATTGCGCCCATTGGCCAAATTTTGAAGACCATCAAAAACCCAGAGCGGCCCATTGTGCTTTCGTTGGAAGTATTTAATAAGACTTATTATGCCCAAGATGCCCTTGAAGTTGCCAAAATGGGCTTGGCAAAAATCAATAAAGTAATCGCGGGGAGTTGATTTTCGTACAGAATCTAAACGCTTTGCACGATATTTGCGTTTAGAGTTCTAACGACTACCGATAATACCAGACCTGAATGCAATTTCTATTTCCGACTTTTTTGTGGAGCTTGCTGGCAGTGGGGATTCCAATTGCCATTCACTTGTTCAATTTTCGCCGTACCCGCCGTATTTATTTTTCCAATGTCTCGTTGTTGAAAAACGTCGAAATGGAAACTAGCTCCTTTCGGCGGCTGAAACAGTACTTGATATTGGCAACACGGGTACTTGCTATTGTGGCGTTGGTGCTGGCGTTTGCTCAGCCCTATCTTCCAAGTGAAAACAAAGCAGGGACCAATGCTCAGAGTGTGACGAGCGCTTATTTGGACAATTCGTTTTCGATGCAAAATGAAGATAATAACCAGCGTTTTTTAGACATTGCTACAGGAAAACTTGATCAATTGCTTACTCTTTTTAGAAACGCCACTCGTTTACAATTGATTACCAATGATTTTGATGTGCAAGAACAACAACTCACTACCACTGACCGTATTAAAGACCGCTTAACTACGCTTAAACTTTCGCATACGCCCAGATCGTTGCCAAGTATTTACAAACGTCAGGTGAATTTGATGTCGAGGTACGCTGGAAGTGGGAAAAATCAACTTTTTTGGTTTTCTGATTTTCAAAAAAGTACTGTTGGAGATTTGTCAAATCTTAAAATTGACTCTACCAATCGGTTGTTTATTGTGCCTGTGCAAGCAGTGGCTAACCAAAATGTATATGTCGATTCGGTGTGGTTAAATACCCCTTTTGTGCGGGAGTTTCAAAACAATATTTTGTACGTTCGAGTGAGCAATTCGGGCAATGAAGATGTACAAAACATGGTAGTCAAATTGTTTTTGGACAATGTTCAGGTGTCTACTGCTCCCGTCAACTTGGCTCCCAAAGGGTCAGCTACGGCTTCTTTCAATTTTAATGTTCGAGGTAAGGGCTTCAAAAGAGGCCGAATTGTTTTCGATGATTTGCCAATTACGTTTGACAACGAATACTTTTTTGTGCTAAATGCTTCGCCTGTCATTCGAGTACTACATTTGTATGGACAAGCCAATCCCAATCGCTCCGTAGAAAACGTTTTTGCCAACGATAGTTTATTTGCATTAAAAAGCATCAACGCTAATAATGCGGACATTGGGTTGTTGAAACAAACCGATTTGGTGGTACTAGAAAGCGCAGAACGTGTCGAAGGAGCCATGCGTTCTGAACTCGAAAATTTTGTCCGTAAAGGTGGTAGTCTTTTCGTTATTCCGCCTTCGAATCCTGATATGGCTTCCTATGGTGGTTTTATGACGGCAATGGGCGTAAATTCTTTCACTGAAAGAACCTCCAACGAACCCATCCCGTTAACGAATCCAGAACGGAGAAGTTCGTTTTTTAGCGATGTTTTTGAGCAATCTATTCGACAAGAAAATTTAGAATTACCCGTTTCGAAGCCTGTTTGGCAATGGCAAGCGGATGGGGCTAAATTGTTGAGCCTTCGCAGTGGCGATGTATTTTTGAGTCAGTCAGCGATGCAACGGGGTAAGGTGTATGTATTGGCAAATCCACTCACGGAAACATTTGGGAACTTTGCTCAAAACGCACTTTTTGTGCCAGTTATGTACAAAATAGCTGCTCAAAGCGTCAGAGAACAGCGTACTGCTTATTCGTTTGACGAAAATACTATTTCGTTGACAGTACCTGGTTTGCCACAAAACACCATTTTTAAGCTCAAAAAAGGTAAAATAGAGCTGATTCCAGTTCAACGCTTAAACGGTAACCAATTGACGCTCGAATTACCGAAAAGCAACCAATTGACGACCGAACAAGACATGGGGTCGGGGTACTACGAGTTACAAAAAGACGGACAAACTGTTCAGTTGTTGGCTTTGAACCACGATAACTTAGAATCGCAATTAGACTATTATACCCCCGACGAACTTCGGAAATTATTTTCCAACCAGCCCAATGTACAGGTATTTGACCATGTGGCGGATGGTGATTTTGTGAAGGAATTTCAAAAACAAAACATTGGTGTCAGCCTTTGGAAGTATTTCTTGTGGGCGGCGTTAGTGTTTTTGCTTTTAGAAATCTTAGTTATTCGCCTAATAAAATAAAGAGCACTCGTACCTCTGGTTTTGAGAAACCAGAGGTGCAAAATGCTAGTTTCTCAAAACCTTGCTCGAGCACGAAACGCAAGTTTTTTTTGACCAAGTGCGAGACAAAATTTCTCTATTTTGTCAAATTAACGTTTAGCTCAAATTTTTAATAACTTGCATCAAACGATTTCTATTGGTAAATATTAAAAAGCCTAACTCATGATTTTACCCAATGAATTATCGTACAAACCTTTGGCTTCTGAAGTCGAGATAACGGCTTGTTTATCAACCACAAAACCTTCTTTTGTTACTTTACCAAGCAGCGCGTGCGTGATGTTAAGGTCGGCCCCAAGTACCTTCTGAAACTCTTCTTGCTTATTAGGGCTTACACTCACCAAAACGCGGCTTTGAGCTTCACCAAACAAGAACGCATCGGCACGGTAGGGACTTTGAGTGGCTACTTCAAACCCAAGTCCGCGAGGTAAGGCAGATTCGGCTAGAGCCACCATCAATCCACCGTCCGAAACATCGTGGACTGACTCTACCAACTGCTTAGAAATCAGCTGTGCAACAGCTTGTTGCAATTCAAATTCTTCGTCGAGATCGAAGGCAGGAGCAGGAGATGCTTTTACGCCATGGTACGAGTACAAGTACTCTGATGATGCGATGTCGTTTTTAGGTTGACCAACCAAGAAAATCAAATCACCTTCGTTTTTGAAGTCGAGTGTCATTTGGTTTTCAGGTTTTTCCATCAAACCAATCATTCCAATCGTAGGTGTTGGGAAAACAGGCCCGTCGTCTGACGATTGGTTGTAGAAACTCACGTTTCCACCCGTAACAGGCGTGCTAAATTTACGACACGCTTCGCCCATTCCTTTTACGGCGTGTACAAATTGCCAGTAAACCTCAGGTACATACGGGTTACCGAAGTTGAGGTTGTTCGTAATCGCCAATGGTTCTGCTCCTGTACATACAAGGTTACGAGCCGCTTCCGAAACCGCAATTTGTGCTCCTACAAATGGGTCAGCATTGACATAGCGAGCGTTACAGTCGACCGTCATGGCGATGCCTTTTTCGTAATTTGGGCGTTCTACGTCACGGATACGAACCACTGCCGAATCGGACGGGCGGTTGGTCGAACGGTTAGCAGTACCCACCATTGAGTCGTATTGCTCATATACCCACTTTTTAGAAGCGATGTTTGGATGTGAAAGAAGGTGACGAGTTACAGCTGCGATTTCGGCTGCTGAATTTACGTCAGCTACCGAATTAATATCAAATTTCTTAAACTCTTGGAAGTAAGCAGGCTCGCGGTATTCGCGGTGGTTTTGCGGAGCACCTCCTCCCAATACAAGGTCGTGGGCAGGAACGTCCGCAATCAATTCACCGTGTTGGAAGAAATGCAAACGTCCACCTTCAACCACTTCACCGATTTGAGCACAGTGCAAATCCCATTTATCAAAAATACCTTTAATAACATCCTCTTTGCCTTTCTCAACTACCACCAACATACGTTCTTGTGATTCAGAAAGCAAAATTTCCCATCCTTTCATATTAGCTTGGCGGGTGGGAACCTTATCGAGGTCGATAATCATCCCGTGTTCGCCTTTAGCGCTCATTTCAGAGGTTGAGCAGATAATTCCAGCTGCACCCATGTCTTGAATACCTATTACATAACCAGTACGAATGATTTCAAGCGAGGCTTCCAAAAGCAATTTTTCCATGAAAGGGTCACCTACTTGAACGGCAGGCAACTTTTCGGTTGACTTTTCTGAAATATCTTCCGAAGCAAAACTTGCCCCACCGATACCGTCTTTGCCCGTTGCCGAACCTACGATAAATACGGGATTTCCTACGCCATAACTAATAGCACGAGCCACTTCACCTGCTTTTACAATTCCTGCTGAAAACGCATTGACAAGTGGGTTGGTGTTATAACATTCGTCAAAGAAAACTTCACCACCTACGGTTGGGATACCGAAAGCGTTGCCGTAATCGCCGATTCCTTTCACGACACCCTTCACGAGCCATTTTGTTTTGGCTAAATCAGGATTACCGAAGCGGAGAGAGTTTAATTGAGCAATAGGGCGTGCGCCCATCGTAAAAATATCGCGGTTGATACCGCCTACCCCTGTCGCAGCTCCTTGATAAGGTTCCAATGCTGAAGGGTGATTGTGAGATTCAATTTTAAAGCTACAAGCCAACCCGTCTCCAATGTCAACAAGACCTGCGTTTTCTTCGCCTGCTTTGGCGAGCATACGGTCTGAGTCACGGGGAAGTGTTTTTAGCCAAACAATCGAGTTTTTGTAAGAGCAGTGCTCCGACCACATTACCGAGAAAATGCTCAACTCAGTGAAGTTGGGTGTACGGCCTAGTATTTGTTTAATCTGTTCAAATTCTTCAGGAAGAATACCTAGTTTTTTGGCGGTTTCGACGGTTGGTAGTTGTTCTACGTGTTCCACGAGCGGAGGAGTTGGGGGATTGGTGAATTGTGTACTAAAGTTGCAAAGTTAGCTTTGACAGCCACTATTTTCTAACTTTATCTTATATTTTCTTTCCTTCTAGTGTTTCTAAGCAACTTTTGCTAAAGCCGTTAAGGACTTTTTCTAAGGGCTAGTCCTACCTAATTTTCGGGAAATACTTATCTAAACTTCTCAGATTACCCAGTCCTAATAAGTCGAAATAATGGAGAAAAGTGAGTTGATTGAAAAAAATTAAAAACAGAACGACATTTTGAATCTTGAATTGATGAATTTCCAATAAAACGAATGTTTTTTTGAAAATTATTTTACATTTTGGTGTATAATTAAAAAAATACGAAAGATAGGCGAAGTGTATTATGAAATTGTAAAATTCCAAGAATATTTGATATATTCTTAATAAGTTAAAAAAACAGTTACAATATTTGGCAAAAAGGTTGTTGTACCAAATAAATTTTTGTGTAACTTGCGTGAGATTAAAGTTCCGTAGTATTACTTAAGCAATGAAGTGAGGACTCGGAAGACAACCAACCCCCAATATACAACAAAACCATGTTAGAATCTGCCCAACAGGGGTTATATCGCCCCGAGTTTGAACATGACGCATGCGGTATTGGTTTCCGCGCCAACATGAAGGGTCGCAAGTCACACCAGATGGTAGCTGATGCGATTACGATGCTCGAACGTATGGATCACCGCGGTGCTTGCGGTTGCGACCCCAATACGGGTGACGGTGCTGGAATCCTCATTCAAATCCCTCATGAGTTTTTTGTTGAAGAGTGTGCCAAACTAGCTATTACGCTCCCTGCTGCGGGTGAGTATGGTGTTGGTATGATTTTCTTCCCTAAAGATGAAAAACTGCGTTCGGAATGCCGTGATATTCTTAACCGTAAAATCAAAAAGCTAGGGATGGAATTGCTTGGCTATCGTCGAGTGCCCACTCTCAATGATATTTTAGGAGAAGGGTCGTTGTCGGTAGAGCCGCAAGTAGAACAATTATTTCTCAAACGTCCTGATTCTGTTACGGACGAACTCGGATTTGAGCGTAAGTTGTTCGTATTACGTCAATATGCAACACATATTATTTATGATACGGTAGTTGGTTCTAAAGCACATTTTTATTTTTCGTCGCTTTCGTGCCGTACTATTTCTTATAAAGGACAGTTAACAACAGGCCAACTTAAGTACTATTTCCCTGATTTGCACAGCGAATCGGTAGTTTCGGCTTTTGCTATCATTCACTCACGTTTTTCTACGAATACTTTTCCTTCTTGGAAACTAGCACAACCTTTCCGATACGTGGCACACAACGGTGAAATTAACACTGTTCGTGGCAACGTCAATTGGATTCGTGCTGGCGAGAAATCATTCTGGTCAGAACATTTCTCCAAAGAAGAAATGGATATGTTATTGCCTATCTGTGACCTTACAAACTCAGATACAGCCAACTTAGACAATGCCATCGAGCTTCTTTATTTGTCGGGGCGCTCGTTACCACACGTAATGATGATGGTAGTACCAGAAGCTTGGGACGGTAATGAAGCTATGGATCCTGAACGTAAGGCATTCTACGAATACCACGCGGCTATTCAAGAACCGTGGGATGGTCCAGCGTCGATTTCATTTACAGATGGTAAAATTATTGGTGCTACCCTCGACCGCAACGGTTTGCGTCCGTCTCGTTATTGGGTATTAGACGATGATACCATTATTATGGCCTCTGAAGCAGGGGTACTCGACATTGAACCAGAGCGGGTGGTAACAAAGGGCCGCCTGCAATCAGGTAAAATGTTTGTGGTGGATATGGAGCAAGGTCGCATTATTCCTGATGAAGAATTAAAAGCTGATATTTGCTCACGTCAGCCCTACCAACAATGGTTGGACGAAAATAAAATCAAAATCTCTGACCTCGAACCATCACAACGTCCCTTTGCACCGTATGACGATAAACTTTTACTAAAACGTCAAATGGCGTTTGGCTTCACTTCCGAAGACTTACGCATGGTGATTGGGCCAATGGCCGAAACAGGCTATGAAGCAATTGGTTCGATGGGTGTGGATGTACCTTTGGCAGTTTTGTCAGACCAAAGTCAGCACTTATCAAACTACTTTAAACAGCTTTTTGCCCAAGTAACTAACCCTCCGATTGACTCTATTCGTGAGCGTTCGATTATGTCGTTGATTTCTTTCGTGGGTTCTACTGAAAACCTATTGACAGAATCTCCGCAACATTGCCGCCAAATTGAGCTTGACCAACCTGTATTGACCATCGAAGAGTTTGATAAACTTCGTTGGGTAGATAAAGCGCACTTCCAAGCAAAAACCATCAACACCTATTTTCGTGCCGACCAAGGTGGAAAGGGGTTAGCTCGTGCTTTGGAACGTATTTGTACGTATGCTGAAGATGCGATTGAAGATGGTTTTGAAATCATCATTCTTTCTGACCGCGCCATTGACTCTGACCACGCGCCAATTCCGTCGCTGTTGGCTATGTCAACGGTTCATCATTACTTGATTCGTAAGGGGTTACGTGGGAAAGTAGGTATTCTTGTAGAAGCAGGCGATGTGTTTGAAACCCATCACGTAGCTACATTGATTGGATACGGTGCCGCAGGAGTTTGTCCGTATATGGCTTTCCAGACCATTGCGTATATGAATCGTCAAGGATTGATTAATGGAACGTTTGAAAATGACAAACTATACGCTAATTATATCAAAGCGATTAACAAAGAATTGCTCAAAATCTTCTCTAAAATGGGTATTTCGACGCTTCAGTCGTACCAAGGAGCACAAATTTTTGAGTGTTTGGGATTGAACAAAGAAGTGATTGATAAATATTTCACAGGAACTATTTCTCGCATTGGCGGGATGGGTATCGATGAAATCGCCCGTGAAGTATTGGTACGCCATAAAGTAGCGTATCCAGAGGTTTCAACCGTAAATCCTCACTTAGAAGTAGGTGGGTTCTACCAATGGAAACAACGCGGTGAAGCCCACATATTTAACCCACAAACGATTCACCTTTTGCAACAATCAACCCGCAAAGGGGGAGAAGAAGGGTACCAAATTTTCAAAAAATTCTCTAAATTAATTGATGACCAAACCCAGAAAGCACTTACTCTTCGTGGTTTGATGCGCTTCAAAAAGGGGAAAGCCATTTCAATTGATGAAGTAGAACCCGTTGAAAGCATTTTCAAGCGTTTCGCAACAGGTGCTATGTCGTTTGGTTCAATTTCGTGGGAAGCACACACAACCCTTGCCATTGCGATGAACCGCATTGGTGGAAAATCAAATTCGGGTGAAGGAGGGGAAGATGAGCTTCGTTACAAACCGTTGCCTAACGGAGATTTGATGTCTTCGGCCATCAAACAAGTAGCTTCGGGACGTTTCGGGGTGACTAGCCACTACTTAACCAATGCCCAAGAGCTTCAAATTAAAATGGCTCAGGGGGCAAAACCAGGAGAAGGAGGGCAATTACCAGGCCATAAAGTGGATGATTGGATTGGACGTACGCGCCACTCTACTCCAGGAGTAGGGTTGATTTCGCCACCACCTCACCACGATATTTACTCGATTGAAGATTTGGCGCAGTTGATTTACGACTTGAAAAACGCCAACCGCGCTGCACGTATTAGCGTAAAACTGGTATCTGAAGCAGGGGTAGGAACCGTTGCGACGGGGGTAGCCAAAGCACACGCTGACCATATCTTGATTGCAGGCCACGACGGGGGGACAGGTGCATCTCCGTTGAGCTCAATTCGCCACGCAGGGCTTCCTTGGGAGCTTGGATTAGCAGAAACGCACCAAACATTGGTGAAAAATAAACTTCGCGGTCGAGTAACTGTTCAGGCCGATGGCCAAATGCGCACAGGTCGTGACTTAGCCATTGCTGCCTTGTTAGGCGCTGAAGAATTTGGGGTAGCAACGGCTGCACTTGTAGCAACAGGTTGTATCATGATGCGTAAGTGTCACTTAAATACGTGCCCTGTTGGGGTAGCCACGCAACGTAAAGAACTTCGTGCGTTGTTCTCAGGTAAACCCGAACACGTCGTGAACATGTTTACGTACATGGCGCAAGAGCTTCGCGAAATTATGGCACAATTGGGCTTCCGTACTATCAACGAAATGGTAGGACAGGCTCAGTACCTCGAAATGCGTGATGATATTAAACACTGGAAATACAAAGCGTTGAATTTCAATGCCATTTTGTTCAAAGAGCCGGTGAGCTTGGATGTGGCTCAATTCAAACAAGAAGAGCAAGACCACGGAATTGCGGAGGTAATTGACTGGCAGTTGATTGACGCCGCGAAACCAGCACTCGAGAAAGGAGAGGAAGTTTATGGAGAATACCCAATTAATAACCTCAACCGCTCGGTAGGGAATATGCTTTCAAACGAAATTTCGAAAGCATATGGTGGCCAAGGATTACCAAACGGAACCATCCACTTCAAGTTTAGAGGTACAGCTGGACAAAGTTTTGGTGCATTTAACACTACTGGTGTTCGCTTAGAATTGGAAGGCGATGCCAACGACTACTTCGGAAAAGGTCTTTGTGGTGCTGAATTGGTCGTTTATCCTGACCGTGATGCAACGTTTAAGCCTGAAGAAAACATCATCATTGGTAACGTAGCTTTCTACGGTGCTACTGCGGGTGAAGCCTACATCCGTGGAACTGCGGGTGAGCGTTTCTGTGTTCGTAACTCTGGCGCTAAAGTAGTTGTAGAAGGAGTAGGTGACCACGGTCTTGAATACATGACAGGAGGGGTTGCCATCATCCTTGGAGAGGTTGGACGGAACTTTGCCGCTGGTATGTCGGGAGGAGTTGCCTATGTATGGGACAAAAACAATGATTTTGCCCCGAAAGTAAACCCAGAAATGGTAAGCCTTGAGTCATTGTCGGAAGAAGACAAGACCATTGTGAAAGGTTTTATTGAGAAACATTTCCAATATACCACCAGCAATGTGGCTTTTATGATGACCCAAGACTGGGATAAATACTTGAGTCAGTTTGTGAAAGTATTGCCTAACGACTTCAAAAAAGCGTTGGCAAGCCGCGGTATTAGCCTTTCACAACAGATTGCTGACAAAAACGTCGTCTACCAAGACATCGTTGTTGATGTAGCCCAATAATTAGCCCATCCCTTAATATTCGGCCTTGCAGGCAGGAAATCTGCCTGTAAGGTTCTGAAAAACAAAGTAAAGAAGCTAAGAAAAGCACATCTGGATTCATTTCTCAATCGCTCATTTAATCTTTTATTCAGTACTAAAATGGGAAAACCCACTGGATTTATCGAATATGGCCGTGAGTTGCCAACCAAACGCAGTGTTGAAGAACGCCGCTTAGACTATAAAGAAATTGAACCAATAGGAAGCCAAGAAGATGCCAAAAAACAAGCCGCACGTTGCATGGACTGCGGAATCCCTTTTTGCCATAATGGCTGTCCGCTAGGAAATATTATCCCTGAATTCAATGACGCTGTCTACGAAGAAAACTGGGAATATGCTTACCAAATCCTAACAAGTACCAACAACTTCCCTGAATTTACAGGACGTATTTGCCCAGCTCCCTGTGAAGCATCGTGTGTACTTGGTATCAATAAGCCGCCTGTTGCCATTGAGTACGTGGAGAAGTCAATTATCGAGACGGCCTATGCAAAAGGGTACGTTAAACCACGTGTTCCAGCAAAACGTACAGGTAAAAAAGTGGCCGTTATCGGCTCTGGTCCTGCGGGATTGGCAGCGGCAGCGCAGCTTAACTATGCAGGGCATTGGGTAACGGTATTTGAACGTGCCGACCAAGTGGGTGGTTTGCTCCGCTACGGTATTCCTGACTTTAAGTTAGAGAAAACCGTCGTTGCTCGCCGTGCTGAGGTAATGACTCAAGAAGGCGTTGAGTTTAAAACCAACGTGAATATTGGGGTTGATATCAAAGCCGATGAAATCTTACGTGATTTTGATGCGATTGTGTTAGCGATTGGTTCAACAGAGCCACGCGAAATTCGTATTCCAGGATGGGATAAATACATTGGTAAAGGAGTACATCCTGCCATGGAGTTTTTGAGTCAGCAAAACAAGCGAGTGTCTAACACTGAGCGCATTGTTGACCACCGTGGTGATAAATACACCAATGGCGAAATCTTAGCTACCGGCAAACATGTAGTAGTAATTGGTGGGGGAGATACAGGTTCTGATTGTGTTGGAACATCAAACCGTCACAAAGCGGCTACCGTTACACAAGTTGAAGTAATGCCAGCACCAAAATACGACGATAAATTGCAACCTTTCTACAAGGTTCGTGATGAGAAAACACCTTGGCCAATGTGGCCCATGACTAAACGAACATCTACTTCGCACGAAGAAGGTTGTGAGCGTTTTTGGGCCATTGCTGTGCAGGAGTTTATTGGTGATGGTGAAAAACTAACAGGTTTACGCATCGCTGATATTACGGGCGAGCGTACATTGGAAGATGGCCGTAAGGCTCCAGTTACCGAAAATGAGCGCGTAGTTAATTGCGATTTGGCCTTGATTGCGGCGGGTTTTGTTCATCCACAACAATACCTCCTTGAGCAGTTTGGCATTGAGACAGATTTACGCAAAAACATCAAAGCTTCGGAAAACAATTACGCCACTTCGATTGATAAAGTCTTTGCCGCAGGTGACTGCCGCCGTGGACAGTCGTTGGTGGTATGGGCGATTTCAGAAGGCCGTGAAGCTGCTCGCAAAGTGGATGAATTCTTAATGGGTGAGTCGATGTTGGAGGCCAAAGAAGTAGGTATGTTTAACCCTGCGTTCTCTCACGCTTAGTTTGAAATAAAAAAATCCTTATTGGGCTTAAAAATAGACTTCTTCTTGTTCTTTGAGGTGAAAGCCTCGTCGAATCAAGAAGAAGTCTATTTGTTGGATACTATCCCATAAAACGATTAAAGAGCCTGTATTATTCCTTTCTAACATTGAAAATGGGTTAGGCTTTCTTGGCGGTTATTACTAAAAACGAATCAAGATAGAGGGAAACTTTTTTACTTAGTCAAATACCTTTTCTTAAACGACAACGGATTTTCACCAGTCACCTTTTTAAAGATCCGGTTGAAGTATGACAAACTATCAAAGCCACAATCAAAGCAGGTTTCGGTCACGTTTTTATCCATCAAAAGTAGCTTTTGAGCTTGATTGATGCGGTAGTGGTTCAAAAATTCGGTAAAAGTCAGGCGTGTCATTTTTTTGAAATAACGACAAAAAGCAGGAACGCTCAAATGGCACAAACCCGCTACTTCCTCCATTTCTATTTTTCTATGGTAATGTTCGTCGATAAAACTGTACAGTCTTTTGAGGCGTTCTTGGTCTTTCTTAGTGTATTGATTTTCAACGGGAAACTCGTGCAAAAAAAGAATATCTTGTGCCTCGGCCAAGGTTTGAAGCAGCCGTAATACTTCCAAAAATTGGTCGAAGGGAGAAAGTTGCCCTAGGTTTTTCATCTGCTTCCAAACTTTCGCCTTTGTTGCCTCACCAAAAGCTAACCCGTGCCGTGCCTGTTGAAAAAGCTGGGCGATGGTTGCCAACTCAGGGGTAGACCCAAATGCCTCTCCTAAAAAGTCACTTTTGATATGCAGTACTACTTTTTCGTAGTCGGTCTTGATGCCGTAGTCAAAGTTGAGGTGTAGGATATTTGATCCAATAAAAACCAAATCGCTCCCCACAAACCGAGAAATGTGCTCTCCCACGTGCCTCATGCCACTTTCTGCCTTAATAAACACCAATTCTAATTCGGGATGGAAGTGCCAATAAAAGACATCGCTTAGTCGTGGATTTAATAATAATCGGAACGAGCTATTGGAATCAGGAACAAAGGTTTCAAAAATAACTTTCATATCAAAATTCACTTTTATTTACTTTAATGTATAATAGTCGACTACAATAATATCAATATAGTTCAAATAAATGCAATTATTGGTAAAGATTTCTGCAAGAAACTTTGGCTATCTTTGTATCATTATTTCAATCAAAAATAAAACTATCTATGGAACTTCAAGCACAAACCATGGCCCCTGTAAAGATGGCTAATACCAACCACGAAGACATTCCTGGCAACCCTTCTACGGCCACTAGTAGTCATTTGATGCTAAACGACCGCTCTAATGGGCAACCTTTGCGGGTGTTGAGTGAGGAAGATTGGCAGTTTTGGAAGCATAACGGTTACATAGTCATCAAAAACGCTGTCCCCCGCGAGCAAGCCCTTAAAACCGCCGAATTTTTGTGGGAATTTGAGGAAAAAGACCCCATGAACCCTAAAACTTGGTACACCCCCCCTCGTGCGGAAATGAAGATGAAGGAATTAACGGGAACAGGAATGGTAGAGGTGTATAACAACCAACACCTTTGGAACAACCGTCAAATGCAACGGGTGTACGATGCGTTTGTGGACATCTGGGGAACAGAAAAGTTGTGGGTGACTATTGACCGCGCCAACTTAAACTTTCCGATTCGCCCGGGTTTTGAATATAAAGGGTTTATTCACTGGGATTATGACCCCGAAACTAAACCCCAAAACGTGCAAGGCGTACTGGCACTTGCCGACCAAACCGACGAAAACATGGGTGGTTTTCAGTGCATTCCTGAACTGTACCGTACGTACGATACATGGAAATTGAGCCAACCCGCCGACCGAAATCGTTTTCAACCCGACACCACTGGTTTTGAAGAACATCTTGTAAAAGTAAAAATGGAAGCGGGCGATTTATTGATTTTCAACAGCACGCAGCCGCACGGCATCCGCCCCAATTTGTCAGGAAATAAGGTTCGTATAGCACAATACATCTCCATGATGCCCGCTGAAGAGGACAACAACGCTATGCGTGAGTGGCGCGTTAATTCGTGGAGAAATCGCATTGCGCCCGAAGGATATGCGTTTCCAGGCGATCCTCGCAAGTGGGAACAAACCAAGTACGGCGTGGCCGAATTGAACGACCTTGGCAAAAAGCTGCTAGGGCTTGAAAAATGGTAAGGAAGTGCTTTTTATGCGAATATTGGGTTGTACTGTATTAGCCACTACTACCTCTGCCTAACTCAACGCCTCATCAGTTTTAAGCCTATCCTACCAAAACTCGCAGGCAAGGCTATATTTACCGATAAAGCTTACTGTGATACGGAACTCAATCAGCAAATTCTCCATCAGTATGATGCTTCACCCAAGTCAAGCTGGTAAAAGGACAAAGTCAAACCTAAACGCAGTTTAAAAAAGCCGCTGATGACCTGTTTTCAACGGCTTTTTCTAGAGTTAGACAGCCTATTGAGTCGTTATTCAATTGGATAAACGATAAAAAAGGTTTGCAAATCTTTTTTACTATATGTTCTAACCCAATATTCGCATTATTTGTATTTAGTGGTTGTTTGACATATTTTGCAAGTCTATGTCATAAATAAACACCAATGAATGTAATCGTCGTTAGAGCCTTAAATGGAGAACTTACAGATACCTTTAAACAAAATGGATTCGCTGCTATTGGTTGGATTGAAGAACCTATTGAAAATTTTAATGATTGGGAGACCATAGAGCGACAGTACAGGCAAGATTTTCCTGATGGAAGCCCTGTGAAAGTAGGTGTAAATGTTGGGCAGATTTATCGTTTTTTGAATGAAATTAAGGTGGGGACAATCGTTGTAACTCCCTATCGTGACGGAACTTTATTAATTGGTCAGGCTACAAGTGAAGCATACTATCAAAAAGATACTATTTGTCGTTTCTATTGCAGAGTAAATGTTGCTTGGAAAAATGAACGTTACGACCGTCGCCTTCTCAGTATTCCCACACAAAATACTATCCGAAGCTCACTCACTATTTTTAGAGTACCAGCCATCCATGAGATTGCAAATTTGGCTCGTATTCCTTTGCCTGACAGTATTCTGCCCACTACTTCTTTGTCTGTTCAGCAAAATAACTATATAGAGGTTATCAAAGCGCAACTACTTAGTTTAGACCCCACAGAGTTTGAAATATTTGTTAATTGCATCATGCAGTCACTTGGCTTTGAGTCCACACAGGAGCATGGAAACGTTGGTGATGGCGGAACTGATGTAGAAGGGATTCTAAATGTGTTAGGCTTTGCTTCCATTAAGTTGCAAATTCAGGTAAAACGCTACGAAAGCAACGCTATCAGTGAGCGCGAAATCCGTAATTTCAGGGGAAGTTTGAAAAATGGCTACCAAGGTACATTTATTACACTTTCATCATTTAGTAGAAAAGCAGTTGAAAGTGCTTCAAGTCCTAACTTTCAACCTATTAACTTGATAGATGGTAAACAATTAATAGAAGTATTTATTGAACAATTTGATAAGGTCATGCAACTTATTGAAGACAACGAATCATATCGTTCTTTACTTGATAAGTTGCGGTTTAAGAAAATAATTATTCCTCAGTAAACTCAACAATCGTTCAAACAGTCATGGCTTTTAATGAAAATACTCGCGTCAAGATTCCTGCAATTCTTCACCTCTGTCGTTTGGGGTACAGTTTTTTGGAGTGGTCCAGTTGAGGCGGACACTTGAAATGTGTAACTTTACAAAGTTATGTCTAATCAAACACAAAGTAAACGGGGTCGTAAGTATGACCGCATGGGCGGCCCCGCAAAATTTCAAGCACCAAGTATTACTGAAGGTACAAGGTGGTCAGAGCATTCCATCGGTAGCTCAGGAACTCGGTATTAGTGAAGGCATTATCTATCAATGGAAAGAGAAGATGGGTAATCCAGTCAACAATCGTGTATCCAAATCAGGTATGGGTATCAGATATAACATACATACCACTCAAAGACGGAAAATGGGCTTATTTAGCAGCATGGATGGATTTGTACACGCGTAGGATTGTAGGATGGCACTTGGATATAAATATGACACAGGAACTGGTAATAATAGCACTGAAAAATGGAATAAACCGTCATAGACCGCCCGCTGAGCTTATTCTCCATTCTGACAGAGGTGGCCAATATTTTGGGTTAAAATTCAAACAGCTTGTTGATAAACATCTTTTTAGACAAAGTATGGCAGGTAA
>JACCEC011098675.1_pt1 | contig 16815 bp, 12 predicted proteins | sample 7450121 | NCBI WGS metagenome assembly JACCEC01 (sample SAMN15323455, study PRJNA562643) | freshwater metagenome | isolation source: river surface water | place: USA:Blue River Watershed | collected 2017-08-18 | reverse complement strand
CTATGAGTTTTGAGGTACTCCGTCTATCCCCATCGGTGGCCAAGCGATGCCACGATTGTGGCGACTACTAATCTCTTGTCTACTTTGCTGTTGAGAGGCGATCGCACTCCGTCGAACTCACGTTAACAATAGGCAAGAACCGTATGGATTGGATGGCTTTTTCAGGCTGGGTCAGGATTTGTAACAATTTGTTGACTGTATGGATTCTTTTATGTTAAACGTTCTGGTAATCCCTATAAAATTTTTAACATAATAGTTAAGGAGGTTATTTTTCAATGACAGAAGCAACAGAGAATCAGGAAACATCCTCGTCTTTTGTTACTACCAACCCTTCAATTAATCGAAAAGTCGCTTTTGCATCAGTCGGTGCTGCACTAGGTTCTATAATTAGTATCTTTTTGGCAACCTTTTTGCTGAACCTTCCATTTTTAGCCAATATTTCAGATGAAGATAGGGGTACACTCAAAACCAGTTTAACTTCAGGTATTACTGCTTTGGTGACGCTGTTAATTGGTTACCAAACGAGACCTGGAGCCGGAGATGGTATCAGAGAAGAATAGGCTGAAGCAGGTAAAATTGAGGAATCATTTTCACTTATTTATTGTGAAAAATCCCCCACCCGAAGGCAGGGGATTTTTTTAATTATCGATCAACGAGGATTCAGTTAACAGTTACATCAACCGAACTTACCCGCAGTCGAGGCAATCAGGAAAGCTGCGTAGGTAACGATATAGCCAACGGTGAAGTGAGCTAAACCAACCACACGAGCTTGAACGATGGACAGAGCAACGGGTTTGTCTTTCCAACGAACCAGGTTCGCCAGAGGAGTCCGTTCGTGAGCCCAGACAATCGTTTCGATTAACTCTTGCCAGTAACCCCGCCAAGAGATCAGGAACATAAATCCAGTAGCCCAAACCAGGTGTCCGAACAGGAACATCCAAGCCCAAACCGACAGGTTATTGGTTCCATAAGGGTTGTAGCCGTTAATTAACTGAGCCGAGTTCAGCCACAGATAGTCACGGAGCCAGCCCATCAGGTAGGTAGAGGATTCGTTGAACTGAGCAACGTTTCCTTGCCACACGCCCAGATGCTTCCAGTGCCAGTAGAAGGTTGTCCAACCAATGGTATTCAGCATCCAGAACATCGAGAGGTAGAAAGCGTCCCAAGCAGAGATGTCGCAAGTACCGCCACGGCCGGGGCCATCGCAAGGGAAGGCATAGCCGAAGTCTTTCTTGTCGGGCATCAGCTTAGAGCCACGAGCATCCAACGCACCTTTGACGAGAATCAGGGTGGTGGTGTGCAGACCCAGAGCGATCGCATGGTGAACTAAGAAGTCACCAGGGCCGATGGTCAGGAATAAGGAGTTGCTACCCGAATTGATAGCTTCTAACCAATTGGGTAACCAAACATTACCCGCGTTAGGCCAAGCGGTGGTGGCGATGCTGTTGGCATTGGACAGTAAAACATCCATTCCATACAGCACTTTACCGGAAGACGCTTGAACGAATTGAGCAAAAACCGGTTCAATCAGAATTTGCTTTTCAGGAGTTCCAAAAGCAACCACAACATCGTTATGGACATATAAGCCCAGAGTGTGGAAACCGAGGAACAGAGACACCCAGCTTAAGTGAGAGATGAGGGCCTCTTTGTGCTGTAACATCCGATCCAACACATTGCCTTTGTTTTGTTCGGAATCATAGTCGCGCACCAGGAAGATTGCCCCGTGAGCGAAAGCACCGACCATTAAGAACCCAGCAATATATTGGTGGTGGGTATACAGCGCCGCCATCGTGGTGTAATCCTTAGCGATGAAGGCGTAGGGAGGCAGCGCATACATATGTTGCGCCACCAGGGAGGTGATCACACCCAGCGCCGCCAGAGCAAATGCTAACTGGAAGTGCAGAGAGTTGTTCATGGTGTCGTACAACCCTTGGTGTGGCAGGTTGAACGGCCCTTCATTTTTAATCCCGAACAGAGGATCTTTGGAATTCATCATTTCTTTGATGCTATGACCAATTCCAAAGTTTGTCCGGTACATATGGCCCGCAATGATGAACAACACTGCGATCGCTAGGTGGTGGTGAGCCATATCCGTCAACCAGAGAGACTCGGTTTGAGGATGGAAGCCCCCTAAGAATGTGAGGATTGCGGTTCCGGCCCCTTGAGAGGTTCCGAAAACATGGCTGGTCGTATCAGGATTCTGGGCATATACACCCCAGTTGCCCGTGAAGAAGGGAGCCAGACCTGCCGGGTGAGGCAGAGTGCTGAGGAAGTTATCCCAACCCACGTGCTGTCCACGAGATTCAGGAATGGCAACGTGAACCAAGTGACCTGTCCAAGCCAGGGAACTCACCCCGAACAGACCTGCCAAGTGGTGGTTCAACCGAGATTCAGCATTCTTGAACCAGGACAAACTGGGACGATACTTGGGTTGAAGGTGTAACCAACCTGCGAACAGGAAGATTGCAGCCAGAATCAACAGGAAGATAGACCCTTGATACAGGTCACCATTTGACCGCATCCCGATGGTGTACCACCAGTGATACACCCCAGAGTAAGCGATATCAACAGGGTTAGAAGCACCCGCTTGGGTAAAGGCTTCTACCGCAGGTTTGCCAAATTGGGGATCCCAAATGGCGTGAGCAATGGGGCGAACATTTAAAGGATCTTTCACCCATTGTTCAAAATTACCTTGCCAAGCGACATGGAATAGGCTGCCTGAAGTCCAGAGGAAGATGATGGCGAGGTGACCGAAGTGGGAGGCAAAAATCTTTTGGTAAAGATTTTCCTCTGTCATGCCATCATGGGTCTCGAAATCATGGGCTGTGGCAATCCCATACCAAATCCGACGAGTTGTCGGGTCTTGGGCCAAGTCCTGGCTAAATTTGGGGAATTTAGTTGCCATAAGTCCTAACTAAATCGTGTTCTTTTTTATTCCGCCTCAGAAGGGGGAAGAAAGTGGATTAAATTTCCTCCCACCTCTGAGCAGAGAGTTTTCATCCTACTGAAATAATTCGGGCTAGGAAGAATGCCCAGGTTGTAGCAATTCCTCCTAAGAGGTAGTGAGCTACACCAACCGCACGACCTTGAGTAATACTCAGAGCGCGAGGTTGAATTGCAGGGGCTACTTTCAACTTATTATGGGCCCAAACAATGGACTCAATCAATTCTTGCCAGTAGCCGCGACCACTGAACAGGAACATTAAGCTGAACGCCCAGACGAAGTGGGCACCCAAGAACAACAGACCGTAGGCAGAAAGGGCTGACCCGTAGGAAGTGATCACCTGAGCAGCTTGCGCCCACAGGAAATCACGCAGCCATCCATTAATCGTAATGGCACTTTGGGCAAAGTTGCCATTGGTGATGTGAGAAATAGTGCCGTCCGCACCAACTGTTCCCCACACATCGGATTGCATCTTCCAGCTAAAGTGGAAAATCACGATGGAGAGAGAGTTGTACATCCAGAACAGACCGAGGAAAACGTGATCCCAGCCGGAAACTTGGCAAGTACCACCGCGACCAGGCCCGTCACAGGGGAAGCGGAAACCTAATTCACTCTTATCGGGAATCAGGCGAGAGCTACGGGCGAATAAAACGCCTTTTAGCAGAATTAAAACGGTAACGTGAATCGTGAAGGCATGGATATGGTGAACCATGAAGTCCGCCGTACCTAACACGATGGGCATCATTGCCACTTTGCCACCGACGGCAACGACATCGCCGCCGAATACCGGGCTCACACTAGCCAAAGCATGGGGAGCGGTGCTACCCGGTGCTAAGGCGTGAATGTGTTGAACCCATTGGGCAAACACAGGTTGGAGTTGAATGCCTGTATCGGAGAACATATCTTGGGGACGACCAAACGCCCGCATGGTGTCGTTGTGGACGTACAAGCCGAAGCTGTGGAAGCCCAAGAAGATACAGACCCAGTTCAGGTGGGAGATAATTGCATCGCGGTGACGAAGCACCCGATCAAGCAAGTTGTTGACATTGTTAGCCGGAACGTAATCACGCACCATAAAGATAGCCGCGTGAGCGCCCGCACCCACAATCAGGAAGCCGCCGATCCACACATGATGGGTGAACAGAGACAACTGCGTGGGGTAATCCGTCGCAATGTAAGGATAGGGAGGCATTGAGTACATATGGTGAGCCACAATGATGCTCAAAGATCCCATCAATGCGAGGTTAATCGCTAACTGAGCGTGCCAAGAGGTGGTCAGGATTTCGTAGAGTCCTTTATGGCCTTCTCCAGTGAAGGGGCCTTTATGGGCTTCTAAGATTTCCTTCATGCTGTGACCAATGCCCCAGTTTGTCCGGTACATATGGCCAGCAATGATGAACAGAACCGCCAGTGCCAGGTGATGGTGCGCAGTATCAGATAACCACAGACCGCCTGTTTGTGGATTTAATCCCCCTTTGAAGGTTAAGAAATCCGCATACACTCCCCAATTTAAGGTAAAGAAAGGTGTTAATCCTTCTTTAAAACTGGGATACAGTTCTGCCATCAGGTTCGGGTTGAGGATGAACTCATGGGGTAAAGGAATATCCTTCGCCGCCACTCCGGCATCCAGCAACTTGTTCACCGGTAAGGACACATGAATTTGGTGACCTGCCCAGGACAAACAACCCAGACCCAGTAATCCGGCTAGATGGTGGTTCATCATCGACTCCACATTCTGGAACCATTCCAGTTTGGGAGCGCGTTTGTGGTAGTGGAACCAACCTGCAAACAGCATTAAACCGGCCATCACCAGCGCACCAATCGCGGTGCAGTAAAGCTGGAAGGTATTTGTGAAACCGGAAGCACGCCACAGTTGGAACAATCCAGAGGTAATCTGAATCCCGTGGAAGCCACCGCCCACATCACCATTTAAAATTTCTTGGCCGAAAATTGGCCATACAACTTGAGCGCTGGGCTTAATCCCGGTAGGGTTAGCCAGCCAAGCTTCGTAGTTTGAAAACTTAGCGCCGTGGAAGTAAGCACCACTTAACCAGATAAAGATCACGGCTAAATGGCCAAAATGGGCGCTAAAGATTTTACGCGAAATATCTTCTAAATCGCTGGTATGACTATCGAAGTCGTGAGCGTCGGCGTGGAGGTTCCAAATCCAAGTGGTTGTACTTGGCCCTTTGGCTAAGTCACGGCGGAAATGTCCAGGTTTAGACCACTTTTCAAAAGAGGTAGGAACCGGATCGTTGCTAACCGTAACTTTTACTTTTGCCTCACGCTCTGGAGGACTGATTGTCATTTAGACTCTCCTCGACCTGTGACAAAAAATAAGTAACGTTGCAGATTTTGACAGAAGTTATACCCCTTTTTCAAAATCCTTCACAAAAGTTAGCGTTTCGTACAATTGTTTCATAGATAAATTCCTATGAAACGATTTATTCAGGTTTATGCCTGAACCTAAGACCAACCTTTGTTCGGGGGCAACAAGACACCCTTGTAGTTGCCATAAGGCTTTTTTATTTTTATTTCAACAGCAATGCCCAACTCAAAGCCTTACATAGCAAGGACTTCCCTGTGCAGTTGCTGTTGTCTTTAAATGATATATCATCTTTCTGAATCTGGGGGGAATGGCTTAGTAACAATAATTAAAATTCAGTCAGATTCTTGCATGATCATCAATTTAGCGTTCACAAGGGTTTAAAAAAGTCAAACTATTCTGGGTAAATGTTACAAAACTTAAAATTTATCTGAAGGTCAAATTTTAAGGTAGGGTAGCAGAGGATAGTGAACAGCAACCTGTGATTCCTTCAGTGATCAAAGTTACAAAATGTTGCTGATGTTTCAGAAATAAGAAACATCATCTTCCAAAATTCCTCAAGGAACCGCAAATCGCCATGAACCCCCAGAACTGACGGATCAAGGTTGACTGCCATTGGCCGATCATTCTCAATGGAAGAGTTATGGACAAGACTGGATTAGGGTTTCTGCACAGAATTAACCTGTTAAAGCTTCTGCTTCAGGGGTGGACAACAATCAAAACCCCACTGACTACCTTATTAGCAGTATTAATAATCGTAACAATGGTTGGATGCGGTAATTCTGAGGTTGCGCCCCAGAGTTCCCCCCCCCTAACCTTGACTAAATCCACTGAACCCATTGGGGACGTTTCTCCGCCTAAACTGATCCAAAAACTCCATCAAGCTCTTGATACTTACCAGCCACAAGTTAGTATTCTCACTCCTAAACCTGACGCCATTGTCGAAGACGATACAATTAATCTGCAACTCCAGGTTCAAGGTTTACCGCTATTCAAAGACCCGAAATCCGGTTTAGGGCCACATTTACAGGTGATCCTCGATAACCAACCGAATCTCGATATTTATGATATTTCCACTCCCATCACCTTCTCCAACTTAGACCCCGGAACCCATACCCTCCGAGTCTTTGCTACCTATCCTTGGAACGAAAGCTATAAAAATGAAGGATCTTTTGCCCAAACTACCTTTCATATCTTTACAAAAACCGATCCCGATTATCCTAACCCCGATCTACCCTTACTCACCTATAATCGTCCACAAGGAGAATATGGTGCAGAACCCATTTTAATCGACTTTTACTTGAGTAATGCCCCTCTGCATCTAGTCGCCCAAAACAACCCCACAGATAAAATTGTTGATTGGAAAATTCGGATTACCATTAACGGTGAAAGCTTTACCACTAACCAATGGAAACCCTTATATTTAAAAGGATTTAAACCGGGTAAAAATTGGGTACAAATTGAATATCTTGATGAAAATGGGAACCTCGTTGACAACGTTTTTAATAAAACAGCCCGTGTCATTACTTATAATCCCAAACTCAATAATACCCTCTCCCAACTGATTCAAGGAAAATTATCCTGGGTAGATGTTAGGGGGATGGTTAATCCTAATGCTAACCAACAAGAACTGATGGAACCTTCTGAACCTGAAGTAATTCCCACTGTAGAACCCATTTCAGAACCCGAAGAAATTTCTCCATCGGTTGAAGAACCGATTTCTGAGTCTCAAGATTCTATTTCCGAACCGGAAAAGATTTCTCCTAATATAGAAGAAACACCTTCTCAAATCGAAAATTCTACTCCAGAACTAGAAGAAACTTCTCCTGTTAGAGAAGAAACACCTTCTCAGGTAGAAAATTCTATTTCTGAACCGGAAGAGATTTCTCCTGCTATAGAAGAAACAACTTCTCAAACAGAAAATTCTACTCCAGAAGCTGAACAGATTCCATCGGAAATCATAGAACCTGAACAACTTCCGATAGAACCTGTGGTATTAGAAACCCAGACCGAAGAAATTACACCCGAACCTTCAAAAACTCAAGCGGATATTCCCTCTGAACCTTTAGTTTCTCCTGAACCTCAACCTAGCAAATTGGGTGGATTTTTAAGTCGTTTCCGTCTTCCTTTCTTGAATTCGATTTCGGTAACAACGAATCCAGTCACTCCTCCAACAACTTTACCGGAAATTGTTGATCAAGTTACCATTCCAGAACCCGCGACGGAATTAAAACCCGGAGAAACCCCTAACCTAATTGAAGATTCAACCCTTCCAATTGATTCTGAAGTTGAAGTTTCCCAACCTGAATCAACCGTTGAATCTGAAACGGTTCCAGAATAAAGCGCTAACACAGATCCTTGGATTTTACTGATTAAGTTAACAATCTAAAAGCTTGATATTCTGTTCAGAAATCCAGTTTTTATGTAAATTATACTAATCGGTAAAATCCTGTTAATTCGTTTAATTTAGCGTTATTATTAATATCAATTTATCCTAATTATGCTCTTAAAACCTCAAATGAACTCTTATACTTGGCAAGGATATCAATGTTCCTATGAATATTATCCTGCTATTAACCCAATTAACAATCATGAATCTGCTTTATTATTAATTCATCCGATAGGTGTAGGATTGTCGGGGATATTTTGGCATCGATTTTGCCAAGAAGGACGAAAACAAGGGTTAAATCAAGCTATTTATAATCCAGATTTAATGGGTTGTGGTAATTCTCAAATGCCTAATGTCGCTTATTATCCTGAAGATTGGGCAGAACAAGTTAATTATTTTTTACATCATATTATTCAAAAACCTGTTATTATTTTAGTACAAGGAGCTTTATTACCCGTTGCGATCGCTCTAATTCAACTTCAAAAGAATTCTAGTTCTAACTTAATTCGAGGATTAATTTTATCTGGCCCTCCCGCATGGCGAGTGATGACCGAACCTGGTTCAGAACAACAACAAAAACTCTCGTGGAATCTATTTTTTAATTCCCCCATTGGTAATTTATTTTGGTTGTATGCTCGTCGTCGTCAGTTTATCGAATCTTTTTCGATTCGTCAACTCTTTGGGAAAGCAGAAGATGTTGATCAAAATTGGTTAGATACATTAGAACAAGGGGCAAAAAATGATAACAGTCGTTATGCAGTTTATTCCTTTTTAGCCGGATTTTGGAGAAAAAATTATACGGATATTATGGCAGAAATTTCGATTCCCACCTTAGCCGTTTTTGGAACAACCGCATCCAGTATTAGTCGCAGTGGATTTTCGGAAACCCCAGAACAACGGTGTCAACTTTATGAAAAAGGTTGGAAAAATTGTCAATCTGCTATCATTCCAGGGCGTAATGTTTTACCCTACGAATCAACAGCAGAATTCGTTAAACTTGTCATCCAATTCATCAACCATCCGTAGGGTTATGAACGATGGGAGTGGGCTATTTTTAAACTGAGGAAAATTACGGGAATAATCCCGACTGCAACAATGGCTAATGCGGGTGCGGCAGCTTCTGATAATCGTTCATCTGAAGCTAAATTATAGACTCGAATGGCGAGGGTATCAAAATTAAACGGACGGATGACTAATGTGGCGGATAACTCCTTCATTACATCCACAAAGGTTAACATTCCGGCGGTTAATAATCCACTCCACATCATCGGGGTATGGACTTTAATTAATGTTCGAGTTGCGCCATAGCCTAAACTGCGGGCGGCTTCATCTAAATTAGGTTTAATTTTACTTAAACTTGATTCCACTGCACCTAAAGAAACCGCTAAAAATCGAACTAAATAGGCATAAATTAAAGCCATAATCGTTCCACTGAATAATAATCCAGTTGCTATCCCAAAGGTAGACTTCATAAACGCATCAATGGCATTATCTAATCGACCAATTGGGATTAAAATACCAACCGCAATCACTGAACCGGGAACCGCATAACCCATCGCAGCAATGCGGGTGGATAATCGCATGAGAGAATTAGAATTTAACCGGACTCCATAGGCCATAATTAAAGCAATAATTACGGCTAAAAGACCGCTAATGGTTGCTAACGTTAAACTATGTAACGCATAATTCCAAAATTCTGAATTGAAAAGAGTATCTAAATTTTCTAAGGTCATCTTGAATAAAAGACCACTGGGAATTAAAAACCCAAAGGTGATCGGAATTAAACAAACAATACCAGCTAATATAGCGTGTAATCCTTTGAGTTTAAATTGGTTTAAAGCTTGAAATCGATTTCCGGTTTGATAATATTTGGCTTGTCTTCGTGACCAAAGTTCAACTAGAATTAATCCGAGAATAAATAACATTAAAACGGCTGCTAATTGAGAGGCTGCGATTCGTTCTCCCATGCCAAACCAAGTTCGATAAATCCCGGTTGTAAAGGTGTCTACCCCAAAATATTGAACGGTTCCAAAATCATTTAAGGTTTCCATTAATGCTAACGCTAACCCCGCCATAATCGATGGACGAGCCAGGGGTAAGGCAATGGTAAAAAAACTTTTCCAAGGACTACAACCGAGGGAACGACTTGCTTCTAAGGTGCAGGTTGATTGTTCTAAAAAAGCAACTCTGGTTAATAAATAAACATAGGGATATAAGGTTAAAGATAATAAAAAAATTGCCCCCCAAATCGAACGAATATCAGGAAACCAATACTCATCAATGCTAGTCCATCCGAAGGTATTTCGCAGGAAGGTTTGCACCGGGCCATAAAAATCTAACCATTCGGTGTACACATAGGCGAGAATATAAGCGGGCGCGGCTAACGGAAGTAACAACCCCCATTCAAACAAGCCACTCCCCGGAAACTGACACATTGTTACTAACCAAGCACTACTGACTCCCAGCAATAACACCCCGATGCCAACGCCAAAGATTAGCAATAAGGAATTTAAAATATAACCGGGTAGAACCGTTGCAGCTAAATGGTTCCAGACCGCAGCCGAATTTGTGAAAATACTGCTTAATACAAATAATACCGGAGTGGCGATTAAAATTGCGATCGCCATGACAAACACAGTCCAAACGTCCAGACTCAAGCTACGAAAGGCTTTTATCAAAGACTCCAATGGGGATAAGAACACCTGGAAGCACTCCCAAAAATTTAATCAAGTCTTAGTGAGAATATATCCTAAAAAGCGGGTATAATCGGAATTAAGTTTCTGAATATTAGTTTCAACAATGTTGTTGAACTGTAAGCTCTATTGATTGCTGTAAAGATGACTCAATCTGTGATTCTGCATTTAGAGGATGTCGGGAAACAGTTTCCCCGCAGCCAGACACCAGCCGTTCAAGCCGTTAACTTAAAGTTACATGAAGGGGATATTTTAGGACTGTTAGGCCCCTCTGGATGCGGGAAAACAACATTATTGCGAATGATTGCTGGATTTGAACAGCCAGATACGGGAACAATTGCTTTAGCGGGTCGAGAAGTTGCTGGGTTAGATTGTTGGATACCTCCAGAACAACGAGACGTCGGAATGGTGTTTCAAGATTATGCGTTATTTCCCCATTTAACCGTTGAAAAAAATATTGCGTTTGGTTTAAAAAATAGTAAGAAAAAATCTAGTTTGGTGATTCAAAGACGGGTCGCTGAAGTTTTAGAATTAGTCGGATTATCGGGTTATGAAAAACGTTATCCCCATGAAATTTCAGGGGGACAACAACAACGAGTCGCTTTAGCTCGTGCTTTAGCTCCTCATCCGGCTTTAGTGTTATTAGATGAACCGTTAAGCAATTTAGATGTACAAGTTCGCTTAAGATTACGACAGGAATTACGGGATATTTTAAAAATAGCAGGAACTACCGCAATTTTTGTTACCCATGATCAAGAAGAAGCTCTATCAATTTCTGATTGGGTAGCGGTAATGCGAGAAGGACGCTTAGAACAGTTTGGCACACCAGAAACTATTTATCAGCAACCCGCCTCTCGGTTTGTTGCAGAATTTGTTACTCAAGCTAATTTTATTCCCGCTAAACGTCGAGGAGATGTCTGGGAAACGGAAGTGGGTTGTTTTAATATTAACCCCTATTTTGTGGATGCTATTACTTCTGATTGGGAGCAATTAGACCGAGTAGAATTAATGGTAAGACAAGAAGATTTTATTCTTAAACCTGATGATAACGCACCTGTTGTAATTCGCGATCGCCAATTTCTCGGACGAGAAAATCACTATAGTTTACAGGTTCCATCAGGACGAGAACTCATCGCCAGAACTAGCGCGACAACAGCACTTCCAGTGGGAATTCGGGTTAAGGTTTCTGTTTCTGAAAATGCTTTACGAGTCTTTCCCAGTCGGAAACATTAGTTAGGACTTGACAGTTGACCGTTGACGGTTAACTGTCAATAATTTGCTAGAATTAAAAGGGTGATCAATTCCATTTGAGCGGCGGCTATCAATATGTTATCAACGGATATGATGAAAGAATCTATGCTCAAAAGAATTGAGTCGAGTGACCAGTTTAAGTTTTTTTGGATGTGTTATATAGCGATCGCATCCTCAACTTGAAAGTCCATATTCGGTCGGAGCGTAAAACGTAGCTTACGCTACATTTTACACTATTTATTCAGGAGAGCCATAAGCGTCAGCACCCTGCACTTTTTGTACAGGGCTAAGGTGCTGCCATGTTCCTGTTCTAAGAGTGCGTAGCACTGCTTTTGATTTTTATCCAAAAAGAAGAGCCTTCCCTTACAGAAATTCCTGATATTTTTTCCTCACTCACTTGTAGATCAGTCCATAAAGGGGACAAAATTTGATTAAGTTCTGGATCGCAATAACAGATAAAAGCATTAGGTAAAATAATCTCTAATTCGCTGGATTCTGCCAATAAGTAAGCGGCCAGAATATACTGTTCAGAATAATATCGATCTTGCCAAAATGGGGGATAATCAAAAGGGAGGAAAATGTCATGAATGTGTACTAATACACCAGGTTTTAGTCTGGGTAAAATTTCTAAAAAGAAAACGGTTACATCTGAATTTGTAAAAATCCGATGAGAATTATCTACAAATAAAATATCACCCGATTCGAGGTCATCAAAGATCTTTAGATCTACCTCTTCAACTGGTTGTCTAAAAATCGCATCACAAAGGTCATTAATTTCCGATCTAGGTTGAGGGTCAAAAGAAACAATTTTTGTCGATAAATTATAATCATCAATTGCTTTTCGGGCAAATTTAGTGGAGTTACCCGAACCAATCTCATAATATTTTTGAGGATGATGCAAACACAGTAAAGAATAGAGGGCTACTGAGTCAAGAGCAAAAAACCAGCCATTCTCCCAATAAGGTTCTTCAAGGCGGTTTTTATTTTCTGAATTAGAAATTGTCCGAAAATTATTTTTGTAGTTCAGAAACAGATGTAGATACTCTTCGTAAACCTTCCTATTTCTTTTAATAATTTCATAGAGACGAGGATGGGGTGGTTTACCGTATCCATATCTAGGAATTGGATTGATCGGATAATCTAAATCGATTTGCATGATGTTTACTTGAAATGATGATTGATTAATATTATCGTCCCAGAAAAACCTTTTTCTGGCTTCATGATGCTCCCCTGTACTTTTGCTGATCTATTCAGCTTATTAATTATATCTTAACAGGGTGTGGTTTTAACTATTCGATGAAGGAACCTTGGGTTTAATTAATCGTTGAATACTCACGTATATTGCTAAGATGATTAATCCCAAGGATAAAATACTAAACAAAACCGTTCCCATCGTTAATAAACCCACAACAACAGTCCGAACAGTTGTTGACATTTGGATCACCGTAAAATTCTCAGATTGAATCGGTTTATTAGCAAACTTTTCAGAAATAATAAAAGTTAATTTATAAAAAACAAATGCAACTCCTCCATACATTAATCCATTCGTTGTACAACGGAATAAATTAATTGCATCGATTTGGGAGGACGTTTGAGAAATTTTCGGAGTAGATTCAGTCATAATTTATTAATGTGCTAAACGAATACCAGTAGAAACAAATTTAGCTGTCCAAAACTCTAATTCAGGGTGTGCTATTTGGGTTTTTACAGCTTCTAAAACCCGTAACGCTTCGGCTTCAGATTCCATTAAGGCGAACACCGTTGGCCCCGAACCTGACATCATCGTTCCCAAAACCCCTTGAGATTCAAAAGCTTCTCGCAGTTGTAAAACTTGGGGATATTCGGGTAAGGCAACTTTCTCTAAATCATTGTGCAGTAATTTACCAATTTCCGCGCCATCTCGGTGCATAATAGCAGAAACCATCGACCCAGAATGAACTCGTTGTTGGCGAGTTTGTAAGTCTTGAACTTCTGAAATGTAGCTATCGCTAAACTGTTGACGATAGGTTTTATACGCCCAAACGGTTGAAATTCCCAAGTTGCGATATTTGGCTAAAACTACATACAAATGATCTAAATTAGTTAAGGGAGAAAGTTCTTCACCTCGTCCTGTTGCTAAGGCAGTTCCTCCTTGAATACAAAAGGGAACATCCGACCCAATTTGAGCGGCTAATTCTTCTAATTCACTTTGAGTTAAACCTAATTGCCACATTAAATCTAAACCGACTAAAACCGCCGCCGCATCCGTTGAACCTCCTGCTAACCCGGCGGCAATAGGGATATTTTTAGTAATATTAATTGCAACTCCCCCAAATTGAGCCATAGCATCGGGAAATTGTTCTGCTAATAAGGCGGCTGCCCGATACGCTAAATTGGTTTTATCATTGGGAACTTCAGCATGATCACACCGGACACTAATCGTATCAATTCCAATCGGTTCAATATCAATTTGATCGGCTAAACTAATACTTTGCAGAATCATCGCCAATTCATGATATCCATCGGAGCGATCGCCTATAATTTCCAAGTAAAGGTTAATTTTTGCCGGAGCAATTAAAGAATAGGAACGCATTTGTATTTAGCAGATTTGTTGACTGTTGACTGTTGGCTGTATTCTTCCCCTCCCTCTCCCCTACTCCTCCTACTCCTCCTGCTCCCCCTGTTCCCTGTTGACCGATCGTTCAGTCCATAAACAGTTACTTAAATTTACCCATTGTTCAACGCTGAGGTCTTCAGCGCGAACTTGCGGGTTAATCTCTAATTGTTCCAGTAATTGGGTTAATTGATCTCGACTGACCACACTTTGTAAATTATTTCTTAACATTTTACGTTTGCTGGCGAATCCTAATTTCAGTAATCTTTCCAAATATTGAGGGTTTGAGGCGGGATGTTCAATGGGACGGGGACGCAAACGAATCACCGCAGAATCGACTTTAGGCGGGGGATAAAAGGCTTTTGCGGGCACATCACAGATATATTCACAGTTGGCGAGGTATTGAACTCGCACAGACAACGCTCCAAAGGTTTTAGAACCCGCATGGGCGGTGATACGTTGGGCGACTTCTTTTTGTACTAACAGCACAATTAATTCATAGGGGTTTGGGTTGGGTTCCGCAATGGTTCCTAATAATTGTTCAACAATCGGCCCGGTAATATTATAGGGAATATTAGCAACCACTTTCTTCGGATTTTGGAAATTAGGAAAATCCTGTAATTGTTCGGCAATATCTAAGGTTAAAATATCTCCTTGTAATAATAGAAAATTCTCTTTATTTCCAAACCTTTTAACGATATTTTTACATAAATCTGTATCAATTTCAACCGCAACTACAGATTGAGCAACGGATAGTAATTGAGTCGTTAAAATTCCCGTTCCGGGGCCAATTTCTAATAACCGATCTGAAGGAGATAATAAGGCAGATTTAACAATTTTACTTAACGCTTTTTCACTGCGTAACCAATGTTGAGCGAATTGTTTTCGAGGTTGGGGCGATCGCATAAATCAATTAAATAATAGGACTGCCGTGATGATGAATTAAATACCATTGATTCGCCATCCGACTATAAATATTAGTTGCCATCGAGGTTGCTTGCAAGCGACGGCGACCGACAATTTGCATCACATTTTCTGTTAAAATAACATAAGCGAGATCTCCATTAATTTCAGTTGAGATAATTTGAGTTTCAATTTCTAAATATTGAGTCACTTTAAAAATTTGTTCCCAGGAAGCTCGAATGGCTTCCCATCCCTTAACAGCTTTCCGTCCGGGGTGAATACAAACCGAAGCGGTTCCTTTTGACCAAAGGGTGCTCATCGCCTCCAGATCCTGTTTTTCAAAGGCTCGATAAAATGCTGTATTGGCGGTTAATACAATTTGTTCATCCGTCATAACGGTTTCGGTAGGGTGAAAAACTCAAATTTAGACAAGCAAGAGCAAACGGATCTCTTCACAACTGGCCCGAATTATCAGAAAAATGGGTTTAAAACCCCGTCCTAGAAGGACGGCTTTTTATTGGATGGTCAAGAAGATCCAACAGTGTTACCATAACGATAACAGGAAAGGTAAATAACCTGTATAAAAACCTAGTACCTAACGGTAAATACTGAACCTTGACAATTGAATCTATAGGGTTCTACTGCATAGTTTTAGCTTCTCTCCAGCAGTGGGTAAAAGATTCGTGGGAGCTAGACAACCAGTTTTTGAAACTAATATAATTGTTTCAATTAAAAAAGAAATCGCTGTAATGCGAATAGGGTAGGGCATACCCGAATTTGCGCTTGGGGAGAATCCCACCTCTGGTTAAAGAACTGCAAGGTACTTTGATTAAGTGGTTTCGACGAACCAAGAATCCTCATGCCTTCAGGCTGAGGAGTGTCAAGTCACTATCAGTTTCCATGGGCGGTGTGGCTTTTCGGTTAACGGTTAACCATCAACACCCCAATCTGAAAGACTCGCTCAACTTCTCACCCAAAATAGGCCGTGTCAAATCGAACTCAATTGTTAATTAGTCGTGTTTTAATGGCTGTTATTGCCATCACCACACCTCAAATTGCTCAAGCTACGGAAATTGTAGCTCAAGCCAACCCCCAAACCAACAAACAGCTTAATGATTTGTTAGAACAGGGTCGAAAGTTGGTGGATGCGGGAGATCTAGCTAATGCCATTACCCTCTATACCCAAGCGGTTTCTTTAGACCCTAGAAACCCTAAAATTTATTCAGGAATTGCCTATTTAGAAGCGTTACGCGGTAACTTCCAAGTCGCAGCCCAATATTATCAAAATGCCTTAATCTTAGAACCCAATAATGCAGATTTTCAGTATGGTTTAGGGTTCAGTTTAGCCAATTTACAACAATATGATGCAGCCGCCGATGCCTATCGTCGGGCGACCATGCTCAAACGGGATAATATTCAAGCCCATCAGGGGTTAGCCGCAACCTTATTCCGCAAAGGAGACTATGCCGGGGCAATCCGAGCTTATCAAACCATTCTCACCCTTGATCCCCGTAATTGGCAAGCTTATTCTTCAATGGGAATGGCATTTCTCAAGCAAGAAAACGTGATGAAAGCTTTAGAAGTGCTGCAACAAGCAGCTATGATCGCCCCCAATGAAGCGAGTATTCAAATTAAATTAGGGGCGGCTTTATTAAAATATGGCGATCGCAATGGAAGTGTTGCCGCCTTTGAACGCGCCGCCCAACTCGCCCCCCG
>JACCEC011103431.1_pt1 | contig 16821 bp, 12 predicted proteins | sample 7450121 | NCBI WGS metagenome assembly JACCEC01 (sample SAMN15323455, study PRJNA562643) | freshwater metagenome | isolation source: river surface water | place: USA:Blue River Watershed | collected 2017-08-18 | reverse complement strand
CGTTGAGGGAACCAAACTTAACAAAAGTGCCGATATCTTGCCAGCAGCGAATATATTCTTTGCGGTTATCTCGATATAATTCTTTGAGACGGTCTGCGACTTTTTTGGCAATATAATCGGCAATTTTACGGACAGTTCGGTTGGTTTGGAGGGCACTTCGAGAAATATTTAAGGGAATATCGGTACTGTCGATAACTCCCCGTAAAGGCATTAAGAATTTAGGAATAATATCTTCGCAGTGGTCACTGACAAAGACTTGATTACAGAATAGTTTAATATTGCCTTGGGTGACATCGACATCGGGTTTCAGTTTGGGGAAGTAAAGAATGCCATTGACAATAAAAGGATAATCAGTATTGAGATGTACCCATAACAGGGGTTCTTCTTGGAAGGGATAAAGATAACGATAAAGTTCTAAATAATCTTCTTGGGTTAAATTATTAGGAGATTCCCGCCAAGGTGCTTTTTGACGGTTAATGGTTTCGCCGTCCAATTTAATCGGAACGGGCATAAAATCACAATAGGTTTTAATCAGTTGACGGATGCGGGAAGTTTCCAGATATTCGGTTTCTTCATCCATCAAGGTTAGGGTAATGGTTGTTCCCCGTTGGGTGCGGGCGGAGTCTTCCAATTTAAAGATAGGAGACCCATCGCACGTCCAGTGAACCGCTTGGGCGCCGTCTTGGTAGGAGAGGGTGTCAATTTCGACTTGACGGGCGACCATGAAAGAGGAGTAAAATCCTAAGCCAAAATGACCGATAATTGATTGGTCAGAATTGGATTTATATTTTTCGATAAATTCTTCGGCACTGGAAAAGGCGACTTGGTTAATGTATTTTTTCACCTCGTCGGCGGTCATTCCAATGCCATTATCGCTGACGGAGAGGGTTTTATTGTCTTTATCAATGGTAATGGTGATTTCGGGTTCACCGATATCCCCGGAATATTCCCCAGACCGAGATACCATTTTTAGTTTAGCAATGGCGTCAACGGCATTGGAAACGAGTTCCCGCAGGAAGACTTCATGGTCAGTATAAAGGGATTTTTTGATAATGGGGAAGATATTCTCAGTATGGATTGTAATGGTTCCCTGTTCAAGTACGGTCATAGTTGAGGTTCAAGTATGTATAGGATTGTTCTATTATGATTGTGTGCGATCGCTGTTACCTGACTAGGGATGGATGACCGCCCAAAGGTAGATTCGGATTTCCGTATCTTTCTAATTTTGAATTAGATCTGATTGATTAATTCCAGATTAATATTTTTGATTTGACTCAAGATGTATTGCTGTTGAGTTTCATCAAAAACGGCATAGAACTTGTTTAAACCTGTGGAGTTAATTTCCTTTTTAACGGTTCTTCCGGCTTGTTGCAAAGTTAGTCTTTCAGAAGCTTTTGTATAGTTAGTTAACATTTTTTGATCAAAATTAAGTTCCATAAACTCACAAAGTTTTTCTAAGGTGGCTTCAGGATTGTTGACAAGATTTTGATAAGCGACTACGATGTGATTCGGTTCGTTCATGTAATTTCGAGTAATTTTGATGGCTTTTAACCAGTTGTCAATACACAGATCTAAGCTTCTTGCACCGCCCCAGGGTTGAGGATATTTATGGGTGGCTTCATATAAAGAAGCAATCACTTCAGACCCATTCCTAATAATATGAATAAATTTGGCATTGGGTACAAGTTTTACGATATTATGGATATAATAAATGTGATCCGGTGTTTTCTCTAAAAATACATGATTTCCCTGTTCTTGCGTTAGATATTTCATCGCTTTGATAAAAGCATTACTTTGCCAACGCATTACAGGTAAAGTCGGAAAATATTTCAGTAATTCCGGGCGGTTAATCTCTTGTTCAAAATACTGTTTAATGTGTGACTTAAGCTGCTTAGACGCCAATTGAAGAGCATATCTTTTAGGTTCATATTTCAAAGGAACCATAAAATGATAAAAATGGGATTCATTAAAAGAGGTTATTTGAGGATGAGCCGCCAATAAACTTTGTAAAAGAGTAGTCCCAGAACGAGAGCATCCGACTAAAAAAAACGGCTGAAATGAATTAACGTTCATACTTTTTCTTATGATTTATGAAAATAAGCCTTTAATTTCTGTCATTATCCCTGTCTATAATGGAGAAAAAACGATCCGAGAAACGGTTAACTCTGTTCTGGAGCAAACGTTCTCCGACTTTGAACTGATTATAATCAATGATGGTTCCACTGACTCCACTTTAGATGTTATTTCCAGTATTAATGATCCTCGAATCAAGGTTTTCTCCTATCCGAATGGGAATCTATCGGCTAGTCGTAATCGAGGAATATCTCATGCTAAGGGTGAGTATATTGCATTTTTAGATGCAGATGATCTTTGGACACCAGACAAGCTTGAAGGTCAATACCAAGCTTTGCAAAATAATCCTGAAGCCGCTGTTGCTTATAGTTGGACGGATTATATTGATGAATCAAGCCAGTTTTTACGTCCAGGTAGCCACGTTACCCTTAATGGTAATGTTTATCCTTATTTGTTAGTGGTTAATATTTTAGAAAATGGTTCTAATCCTTTAATTCGTCGTCAAGCTTTAGAAGCAGTAGGTCAATTTGATTCGTCTTTACTTTCAGCAGAAGATTGGGATATGTGGGTTAGGCTGGCTGCACGTTATCAATTTGTAGCGGTTCCACTCCCTCAGATTTTATATCGAGTTTCGGCTCGTTCAATGTCGGCTCAAATCAAAAATCAAGAAAGAGAATGTTTAAAATTTATAGAAAAAGTGTTTAAATCTGCTCCTGAATCTCTACAGAATTTAAAATCTTTAAGTTTATCAAATGTTTATAAATACCTCACTTTTAAAGCTGTTGAAGACTGTCCTAAACGGCAAAATGCTGGAATAGCTGCTTATTGTTTATGGCAATATTGCAAATACAAGCCAGAATTATTATTAAAACCCAAAATTATTCTGAGTGTAACTCTTAAAATAATACTCATGTTTTTTCACCCCAAGATGGTTAATTAAATCCTTAATATAACTAATCTTTTTTAAGAATTTTTTGGGAAAATACAGAAGGTAAAATTAAAGTTATTAAACTTTTTATAAACATGATCCAGATGAATTTTATTTCTTTGTTCCATTCAGGCTCATGGGTAGAATAATTAATGAGATATTTGATTAAAATTAAACCTTGCTTATGATGCGGCTGTTGCTGAAAAATTTTCCACATTAGATATTTATAGAGTTCGGCTAAAGTTTTTCTTTTTAAATGCTGTAGAGACTCAGGAGCAGATTTAAACGCTTTTTCTATAAATTTTAAACATTCTCTTTCTTGATTTTTAATTTGAGCCGACATTGAACGAGCCGAAACTCGATATAAAATCTGAGGGAGTGGAACTGCTACAAATTGATAACGTGCTGCTAATCTCAGCCACATATCCCAATCAGCTACCGAGTTAATCGAACTGTCAAATCCTCCAACTTGATTTAACGCTTGTTTACGAATTAACGGGTTAGAACCATTTTCTAAAAAATTATTTACTAATAAATGTTGATAAACATTACCATTAATTGTAATATGTCTGCCAGAATGCAAAAACTGGCTTGACTGATCGATATAGTCTGTCCAACTATAAGCAACAGCAGCTTCAGGATTCTCTTGTAACGCTTGAAGTTGTGCTTCTAATTTATCTGAAGTCCAGAGGTCATCAGCATCCAGAAAAGAAATATATTCACCTTGAGCATGATGAACACCTCGATTTCGACTAAGAGCTAACCCTCCATTATCGTAGGAAAATATTCTAATTCGTGAACTTTCCATTTCCTTAATTATCTTAACTGTTGAGTCTTGAGAGCCATCATCAATAATAATCAGTTCCCAGTCTTTAAAAGTTTGATTTAAAACAGAATGAATAGTTTCTTGAATCGTGTTTTCAGCATTATAAGCAGGGATAACAACAGATACTAAAGGCATATTTAATATTAATTTTGGAATAATTTTTTATTGAGCCAATAAAAAACACTATTAATCCGACTCACATAAATCTGCATTTGACATTCAACGACTAAATCAGTTTTTAACTGATTATGATTTTTGGAATAATAACTCATCGCATTGTAAGCATTTCCCAGTAAAGTTCGGACTACAATGATCGGCTTTTCATGAGGTTTCGCTGCAATCATTCGTAAGGGACAAAAAGATAAACAAGATCCATGAATCAACGATAGTAAATAATCTCGTTCAAGTCGCCAAGCTGGAATCTGATGGTAAGTCTGCATAGTGGGATTATACCAAATTTCCCAACCCGCTTTATGGAAATACATTAAGGGTTCCCAATCATCTCCCTGCACCATTTTACCATCTGGTAACTTTCCGCTCATCTGGGGACGTTTAGGAACAACTGTATCCCAAACCTGCTTTCTCACTACCAAAGCAGCCCCTGGGGGTAAGCTTAACACCTCTGGGTGATAACGATTGGGTTCTAGCCCTCGTTCTCGAATCGCTAAAAATCCCTCAATTGCCTTAAAATTTTCTGGAGGTGGCACTTCATAAACCCCATGAATTTGTCCACCATAAGCTCCAGCTTGGGGATAGTTTTTTCCAAAGTGATAGGCTTCAGCTACCCAATTAACATCAGGCCAATTATCATCATCCAGAAACCCAACTAACTCCCCCTGAGCTTCTTCTAGTCCTTGTTGTCTTGCAAAAGCGGCACCCTGTTGCGCTGCAAATATATACCGAAGTGGAAAAACTTCCTGCCAAGAAGCTATCATATTCTCAATGACATTAACCGTTTGATCGCTGCTATTATTATCAACAACAATAATTTCCCAAGTGATATTTTCAGTTCCCTGTTGCGATCGCAATTTTTCTAAAATATCGGGAACACGACTAGCCCCATTATAGGTGGGAATAACAACGGTAAAATCGATCATAGTTCGTAAGTCTTCTTTAGAATGAGTTGATCCTATTTTATTACTAGAAAAATTAATAAGTTTCGATTAATCTCGCTGTTTCCATTTCCATAAATAAAAAGGACTCATCACACTACTTCTTAAAAATTCCATTTCACAAGCGGCGACCACATCGGTTTTTAATTCGTTTCGATGTTTTAGATAGTAAGCGATCGCTTTTCTAATATCATTCACTAACCCCAAGGGAAATAATAACGGCCGTTGCCAAGGTTTTAACCGTAACATTCGGATATAATGTCGTGCTAACCCCGTATTCCGACTTACATTAATTAAATAATCTCGTTCTAAACGATAAGCTGGAATTTGATGATAGGTTTTTAACAGGGGACTATACCAAATTTCCCATCCTTTTTTTTGCATATATAGTATTGCTTCAATATCTTCACTCGCTAACCGATTATCTCCCAAAGGGCCCGTTAAAAATGTTTTTTCGGGAACACTTTCACACCAAGCTCGTTTACGAACTACTAATGCCAATCCGGGCGGTAATACTTTCTTTTGAGGATCATATAAATAAGGTTGATCTCCACGTTGAGTTATCCCTAAAAAGCCTGCTATTCGCTCAAAATTAGGGGGGGGTTCGATTTCATAATTCCCCTCAACTTGACTAGCATAAACTCCCGCTTGTGGATGTTCTTGAGCAAATTGATAAGCTTTTTCTACCCAATCTAAGGCAGGTAAATTATCATCATCTAAAAAAGCAATTAAAGGAGCTTGAGATTCTTTTATAGCCCGTTTTCGAGCAAAAGCAACCCCCTGTTTTGTTTCTAAACAATATTTTAAAATAACATTTTTTAACCAATTTTGTTGATAATTTTTGATTAATTCTGCCGGATTATCCGTACTATTATTATCAACAATTAAAATTTCCCAGTTGATGTGTTCTGTTCCTGTTTGCGATCGCAATTTGTCTAAAACCGCAGGTAAACGGGTCGCCCCATTATAAGTAGGAATTGCAACAGTGATATCAACCATAGGATTGATCAAGGTTAAGGTTGTTGATTCTTAGTATAGCCTAGATTTTAGGCTAGGCTTGTCCTTTGCGAGTCATTCCCATCCCATAAAGATACAAATCAGGGACTTTATATCTTAAAATACCTGCTTTGGGTTCATCATAAACAGAAAGTAAACCTACTTCAATCGCTAATTTTAAAGCTTCATCATCTTGAATTTCATCTAAATTAACAGGAGATCTACCCAGCTTCGTTAAACAAGCAATTAAAGGTTTTAACTCAGGAAATTCTTCTTGAATTAGTGCATCTAAAGCTTGTTGAGAGACTTGTTCTAAAGATGAAATTAAAGCTCTCGGACGAATAATGGTTTTTTCATAAGGATTGCGTTTTTGTTCTTTTTCTTCCCATGCTTTAGCATTAACAAATAGTTGTAACAAAGCACGAGGATTTCGATTATCACTCCCATCGGCTAATCGTTTCCAAACCCAAGTTCGAGTAAAGGTTGATTTTCCGCCTCTCATGCGATCGCCAACTAAAAGATTCCAAACTTCAAACACTTGATTTTCCATCCAATAATCATAATTATTCAAAATTTGTTGATTTAGAATAGATGCGGTTAACTGTTGAAAGGTTGGAGAACGAAGGGCTTGCTTAATGACGATTTTAAAGAAATCTGCTTGGTCTTCCCAAGTTAATGTCACCATGCGTCCATAGAAATGACTTTTATTTTCAAAGGCTAATTTTCTCCAAATATCATCTCGTAATAACACTTTAAACCTTAAAGTATTGAAGTTATCGCTAATATCAATCATTAACGATAATAACCCTTCAATGGCTTTTTTACGACGATCACGATCTAACTCACTATTACCAAATCCAGTATCTAAGCCGTCATAAAGTAAAATTGTTTCTCGGTTCATTGCTCGATCCAAGCGTTCTAACCAATTTCTAGCTAAAATTCCAATTCCACTCACCCTTAACATTTCTTGTAAACAGCGAATGACTTCTAATTCACTGTTTAAAGTTTCTGGGATTAAACTAGATAAAGCCGGATCAGGTAGAATTTCTGTTTGTTCAGCATTCGATAAATAGCAAGCTAAACTGGTTTGTAAAATCCAAAATTCTCGCCAAGTTCCTTGAGTTTCTATTAATGTTTTTTCAATTTCTTTAAACCCATCAGGACTCATAACCCAAAAATTCTTCTTTTTTAACGGACTGGGTGACATCACCACAATAGAGGGTCGTTGTTTTCCTTCTTCAATTCGTCTAAAGATTGCGGTTTTTCCGGTTCCTTTTCGACCTAAAACTAAGGGCGTTTTAGGTTCTAAAGCTCGGTTAACTAATTCCGTTGCTACAAAATTTTCTAAAAAATCAGTTTGGTTTTCAGCCATTCCTGCTGAAAAGTTTAACTCGCTCAAAATATAAGGTTTAGATTCAGCAATATTGATGTCTTTTTCTAATAATCGTTGTTCGTTCCGTTGTTCGTTGCGGGTCGGAATAAATCGTTCTAACCAGTCAGCAACCGATTCAAAATCCTGCCAAATTTCCCGATCCAATAAGGTTTGATCGGAAGTTGCGATCGCTTCTCGATAAGGAATAAACTGAGTGATTTCAGAAGCAATCATTTGTTCTGCTTCTGTACGTTTATGATTACATTCTGATAACCAATCGTTAATCCAGTCTAACGACCGATTTTGATATTTTTCAATCACTTCAGGAGCTTTACTCATTGGAATGGGTGACACTAAAAACCGAGGTTCGGGTGTTAATTTTTGTGCCATTTCTCGTTGAGTTTGCGATGATAATAATGCTCTAACTAAAGCTTTTGTCCCGATTTCTGATTGGGGATGGGGAAAAAATACGATAATTGCTAAATCAGCTAAATCGAATAATAGCGGTGCATTAAAAGAGGATAATCCTGTACGAGCATCTAATAAAATAACATCGGGTTTAAAGGATAAATCTGTCTTTAATAAATTGATTAAATTTCTCAAAGGATTAGTTTCTTCTCGATACCAAGCTTCCGTATTAATTAAATTTAATAATCGAGCATAATTGGCATTCGGTAAACCCGCCGGAAGACAATAAAGTTCTTCGGTTTCTGATATTCTAATAATATGGTCTTGAATATTCGGTTGTATTCCTTGATCAAGGTCAACTAAAATAGATAATAACCCTTGTTCTTCTCGGAGTTCTTTTTCTTTCCCAAATAGTGTGGTTAATCCGGGGGCTTCTAAATCCATATCTAAACATAAAACCGTCCGCCCCCTTTTCGCTAAAATTCTAGCGGTATAAGCCAACGCGGTTGACCGCCCTACTCCTCCCCTTAAAGAATAAAAGGTAGCAATAATCGGTCGTTCTAAATCATCATCTAAATCTGAAGGAAAAATAATATTTTCAGGAAGTTCTGCACTTCTAGCTAAAGCTTCTGGCCATAAAGGTAAGTTTTCTAAATTAGAATCTAGGGGTAAGGTTCCTGACCATTCTCGTTCTTGGGGAGTTAATAAATCAAGCCATTCTATTGTTAAATTTTCTAAACCTTTTAGAACAATTTGTTTGCGTTTCTCATAGGATATATTCACAAACTCTGATGAAATGACTGCAATTCGCCAACCCCTAAACGGATCAGGTTGAACTCGTAAATCTTCACAATTCAAATTAGCCTGAATCAGATTATCTTGAATTTTTGCTTTAATTTCTTCCTGATTCATAATTCTCTCCTGGGTTTAGCTCGTTTAGTTTGAGTTTGTATCCATCCTGTTAATTTTTTAGCTCCGATTAAAAGTTCTTTTGTTTCTAATCCTAATGAAGTTTGTAGCGTGATTTCATAGCGTAAATCGGTATTCCAATTTTCGATAAAAAAGGCTTGACACCCTTTCTCATCTTTTAAATCTGATAACCTTAAACCACAAGATTTCCATAACCCCTTAAGATTGTGTCCCTCCCGACCACTTTGAGGGAAGGGAATACCCTGTTTTTGTAATAAGGCTTTGAGGCTACATTCTATCGCATAACCCGCCATATAAACAACAGCAATAGAATCAGGTCGTTGTTGATAAATGGCATCCGCATCCGCCGCACGTGCTTGGGCAAGATTTAACCAATCTTGAGGGGTATTTGGACTCATTTAAACTGGATAATACAAAGACGTTTACTCATCCTTCACAGGTTCAATGGTAATAATATCATCTCCTTCTGGACTTTTAGACGTGCTTAAAATCACAGGCTGAAAATCTATTTCTAAGGGATCAGGTTTGGTTTTTTTCCGCATCGGTTGAACATTCATGATTAATGGTTCTTCTGGCTTTTTAGGGGTTAATGGTTGATGATTAAAGACTAATTTTTCATCTTCATAATCCACATAAATTGTATCGCCTGTAATGAATTCTTGTTGTAATAATAAATTAGCAATGTGGTTTTCTAATTCCCGTTGAATGGCTCGTTTTAACGGTCTCGCTCCATATACGGGATCATAGCCAATATCTGCTAAATAATCTAAGGTTGCTGGCGATAATTCAATGGATATTTTCTGATCCGATAATAACCGTTGAATGCGTTTGACTTGAATGGCAACAATATGGCGTAATTCCCCTTTACTTAACGGATGGAATAGAATTGTATCATCCACCCGATTTAAAAATTCTGGGCGAAAATGCGATCGCAATGCTCCCATTACCCGCTTTACCATTTCCTCATAACGAGATTCATCTCCCGCCACATCTAAAATATGTTCACCCCCAATATTACTGGTCATTACAATAACGGTATTTCTAAAATCAATAGTTCTTCCTTGAGAATCTGTAATTCTGCCATCATCTAATACCTGTAATAAAATATTAAATACATCAGGATGGGCTTTTTCCACTTCATCAAATAAAATCACCGAATAGGGATGACGTCGCACCGCCTCCGACAGTTGACCGCCTTCGTCATAACCGACATAACCTGGAGGAGCCCCGACTAACCGAGAAACGGCGTGTTTTTCCATATATTCAGACATATCAATCCGAATAATAGATTCTTCACTATCAAACAAAAACTCGGCTAACGCCTTGGCTAACTCGGTTTTCCCTACCCCTGTTGGCCCCATAAACAGGAAAGATCCAATGGGACGCCCCGGATCTTTCATTCCCGCCCGTGCCCGTCGAATGGCGGCTGCGACGGCTGAAACGGCTTCTTGTTGTCCGATCACCCGTTGATGTAAATGACTCTCTAAGCGCAGTAATTTTTGCCGTTCTGACTCCAATAAACGGTTAACAGGTATCCCCGTCCATTTGGCAATAATCGCGGCGATATCGGCTTCTGTAACCTCCTCCCGCAACATGGAAGATCCCTGAGATTGTAACTTGACTAATTCTGCTTCTTTGGCTTCCCTTTCTTGATGTAAAACTTCTAATTGACCATATTTTAATTGTGCAGCTTTATTGAGATCATAAGCTCGTTCGGCTTGTTCAATTTGGACTCTTAATTGTTCTTCTTCTTCCTTGAGTTTATTAATACTATCTAACAGTTGTTTTTCTCCTTGCCATTGGGAAGCTAGTTTTTCCTGTTTGGTTTTTAAGGTTTCAATTTCTTCTTTAATTCGGTCTAAACGAATGGCAACCCCGCCATCATTTCTGCGGTTAACTTCTCCATTTCCTAAACTTTCTCCTTCGATGGATAATTTTTCCATTTCTAACTGCATCACCCGCCGATCAATTTGTTCTAATTCAACGGGTTTAGAGGTTATTTCCATCTTTAATTGGGCGGCGGCTTCGTCAACAACATCAATGGCTTTATCGGGTAAAAAGCGATCGCTAATATAGCGACTCGATAACATTGCCGCCGCCACTAACGCACTATCGGTAATTTTGACTCCATGATGACGTTCATAACGGTCTTTTAAACCCCTTAAAATGGATATGGTATCTTCAGGAGACGGTTGATCGACATAAACTTGTTGAAACCGTCGTTCTAAGGCGGGATCTTTTTCAATATGTTTACGATATTCATCAACGGTTGAAGCGCCAATACAACGCAATTCTCCCCGTGCTAACATCGGTTTGAGTAAATTACTAGCATCCATTCCCGATGAACCACTTCCCGAACCAGCACCAACAACCGTATGTAATTCATCAATAAATAATACAATTTGCCCTTCCGAATGGGTGACTTCTCGTAATACTGATCGCAGTCTTTCTTCAAATTCTCCGCGATATTTTGCCCCCGCAATTAAACTTCCCATATCCAAGGAAATTAATTGACGATTTTTTAATGATTCTGGCACATCTCCGTTAACAATTCTTTGAGCTAAACCTTCTGCGATCGCCGTTTTTCCCACCCCAGGTTCACCAATTAAAACCGGGTTATTTTTAGTTCTTCTGGATAAACAACTCACCACTCGCCGCACTTCTTCATCCCGTCCAATAACCGGATCAAGTTTTCCAGCTTTAGCGAGTTCCGTTAAATCTTTCCCATATTTTTTTAACGCTTCATAACTGGTTTCTGGGCTTTGGGTTTCAACTTTAGCACTTCCCCGAATGGCTTTAATGGCTTCTTCCAGTTTCGGACGAATAGAAGGGGGACGGGTGGGGCGGTCATACCCTGGACGTCCGGGGCGCTGGGGGGTCGGTTGTTCTCCGGCTAAGAGTTTACGGCCAATGCGATCATCTTCAGAGAAAGCCAGGATTAAATGTTCTACAGAGATAAAATTATCTTGGAGGGCTTGACGCGCTTCTTCAGCCTTGTCTAAGAGGATATCAAGGCTTTGTCCTAAATATAAATGTTCAATGCGTCCCACTTTGGGTTGACGTTTGGTAAAGGCATCTAACTGTTGAGCTAAAATATCCGTATCTACGGCTGCCCGACTCAGGAGACTGGTGGCGAGTCCATTTTGTTCAAGTAGGGCGGTGATCAAGTGTTCGACTTCTAAATTCTGATTTTGAAAACGACGCGCTACATCCTGGGACTTAACAACGGCCTCCCAGGCTTTATCTGTAAATTTACTCGGATCGGTTGGTTGCATCGTTGCTGCTTATCAATAAAGGGTAAGAAATAATGATCAATACTGCCCCCATTCTAACTATATTTGGGGGCAAGCCGTAAAATCAATATTGGAGCAAGGGGCAAAAAGCGATAACGCTACAAACTCAAGATCTCAATGTTACGGCTACAATTTACAATTCATTAAGATTATCAGTTTAGCCCATGACCAGACAAACCGATCCAGAATTATCAATAGGAAATAATCTTGAACTCTTAAAGGCAATTGAATTTTCTACAAGTCAAGCCTGGATAAAAGAATATACTGACTCAAAACAAAAATTATAATTTTATTACTTAATCAGGTGATATTAATTATAATTAGTAGGTTTTAGCTCTATCAATGCTCCTAGAACGGATCAAGTATTCTGATCAAATATTGATTTTTTCTTAAGATATCCTAAATCTCTCACTTATCCATGATAGTTTAAAAACAATTTCTTGGATTTTCAGCCAGAGGGATGAATGACTTAAATAGTAAATTACCATCCATTGTGTATGCGGAAGTGTCCGTCCATTCCCAAGGCGGGGTTTCCCTATTCCAATCCTCAGAACCAATTACCCATGAGAATATTAGTCAATTTTATTCTCATCCCCAACAGGTTAATTTAGCGATTCAGCGTCTACAAGCAGAAGGATTTGAAGTTTTAGAAACCGGACGAGTTACTATTAGTATTGCAGGTTCCGTTGACCTGTACGAGCGTGTTTTTAAGACAAAAATTGTTGCTCAAGACAAAACGGTGATCAAAGGGGGTGGCTTAGAAAGTATCGGCCAATTTTTAGATACTCCCGATACTAATATGGTCGGTTTTGTTGATCCGTCTTCTAGTTCTTTATCGGATTTAATTGAGGGAATTGCCTTAACTGAACCCGTCTATTATACCGATGTCGGTTTACCTTCGCAATCTCCTCCAAATCCCTCCTATTGGCATTTAATTCCCCAGGACATTGCCCAAAAACTCAATGCAGTCACGGCTCATCAACAAGGAATTAAAGGGCAAGGTATTAACGTTGTCATGGTCGATTCAGGATGGTATCGACATCCTTTTTTTACCCGGAATAAATATCGAGGTAAAACCATTTTAGGCGCGGGATGTATTAATCCTGAAGTCGATGAAAATGGACACGGAACTGGAGAATCTGCCAATCTATTTTCTCTAGCTCCTGATATCAATTTTACCATGATAAAATGGAACTTCAAAAACTCCATTGCTGCTTTTAAAAAAGCCATTGCTTTACGCCCTGATATTATTTCTTGTAGTTGGGGAAGTAGCAAACAATATCTACCTTTATCCGCTTATGAGATGGCCTTAACTGCTAATATTGCCGATGCAGTTTATCAAGGAATTATTGTTGTTTTTTCCGCCGGAAATGGACATTGGGGATTTCCTTCTCAACACCCAGATGTAATTGCAGCCGGAGGCGTTTATGTAGATTCCGATGGCAAATTAGAAGCGAGTAATTATGCCAGTGGTTTTAGCAGTAATATCTATTCGGGGCGAATTGTTCCTGATATTTGTGGGTTAGTGGGAAAAAAACCCAGGGCGGCTTATATTGTCTTACCAGTTCCCCCTGGAAGCACGTTAGATGCAGCTTTTGGTATACCCGGAATTAAACATCCTGACGCGGATGAAACCTCCTCAGAAGATGGTTGGGCTGCCTTTAGTGGGACGTCAGCCGCAGCACCTCAAGTGGCGGGAATATGCGCGTTAATGAAGCAAGTTAATCCGCAATTATCGCCCCAACAAGCCAAGAAAATTTTGCAACAAACCGCCATTGATGTGATTGCAGGAAATTGCAATTCTGCGACGGGAGGACATTCGGCTAAACCCGGATTTGATTGGGCAACAGGAAGTGGTTTAGTTAATGGGTTTGAGGCGGTAAAAACAGCCAAACGTTTAGCCAACAATTCCCATTCATCTAAACAAAAACCGAACAAGCAACGTAATCTTTCATCTCAAACAAAACCTATTAATTTATCAGAGGTTATTATGGATTCTAAACTCAGAAAGCACTATGAGAAAATTTTGTGTGCATTAGATGAAGCCCTACAAAACGTAGATGACGAGATTAAGAATGAGTATGAGTTAGTCATTACTCCTGCCAATTTTGTCCCGCGATCGCCCATTTCAAAAGCAGCTTATCAGTTGATGACCACCCTAAATGATGAAAAGGCTGATCTCAAACCTAAAGTTTTTGCTGCCCAAGGATTATTAAAACTAGGTCGTTATCAAGAAAAAGCCATTGAATTTCTTGGAAAAGCCATCGTTGATGACTCAATGATATCAGCTATCGAGGATATTAAAGAGCGATCAGAGTTGTTAGCTAATGCTATGGAAGCGTTAGGAGAAGCAAGTTCACACGCGCAGAATAATAGTAATTTATTAAGTGGTCAAGATTCACCATTTAATTGTGATTGCGGTACAATCAGTAGATCATGCTGTGACAAATGTTGCCGTTAGCAATAATTAATAATATCAACTTCGTTTGATTAATTCATATAAGATTGGGGCAATTTCCCTATGGTTGCCCCTACTCAATCATCACTGTTTAACCTGGACTTGATATAATCCTTTGAGAGAGTTGTTTTAATACCATTTTAGGTTTAATATCTCCTTTACCTACAAGCTAAAAAAGCTGGGTACAGACTTGAGCAAGTTCTTGAGGAGTTTGGAATAAATCTTGTTTACCTTTTTGATGAACATAAGCTTGTAAAAACTCGGCTAGTTTAGTATTTAGTAAGATGAACATCCTTCATTTCAATAATACTTTTGTTCTTAACACTTCCTAAAATTTCTTTACTTCGTGAGGTAATAATCAAAGCGTGTACTAAAAAATTCTTTGATTCTGGTTTGATTTTCTGGCGAGTTTCTGGATTCATTTCAGAATAGCCGTCAACAATTACTAGAAGCCGTTTTTTCCTTAATAAATGTTCAACAAACTCCTCAGATATAGGCATTACTTCCTCAATTAAGCTTTCCAGTTTTCCATGAATTTCTTCAATTAAAGTCTGTTGATTATTAGCATCATCACTGAGTTCTCGCTCAATGAAAATCGGCAACATTTGATGATTTGGACAAAGACGTTGATTTGGATTATCTTTCATTGCCCACTTTGCTAACTGACAGGCTAAAGCTGTTTTTCCTGAACCGCTTTCTCCGTAAATTAGTAAAGTTTCTCTGGGTTCACTAAACTTATCTTGTAAATCTTTAGGAGTAAGTTGATCAATTGGCTTACCATTCAAAATTACAGGAATAGTAGGGACATAATTTTCTCTATCTTTAACAGTCTCATTATCGTTAAACTGACGGCTTGCTGTTTCCAGCTTAGTTTTCACCCAAGCATCTAGTACCCTGGGATTATATTGGAAACCAAACAAAAATATTCTCAACATGGCAGTCGAAATAGTGATCCCCCACAATGGTAAAGATAAATTATTTTTTTCTAACCAATCGCTTATATTTAATAGCCATAATGGTTTGAATAAAATTAATAAATAAAGCACAATAAACCAAAGAATAATTATAATTATCGATGCAATTAAAACAGGATTTTTCATCCAAGGGTTTTCAGGTGCGGCCTCAATTGTATTAATTGCATTTTCTACATCTTTTTTAACATTAGAAATGTCATTGCTATCCAATTGAACAGGGATTTTGTTTACATCGAGTTTTTCAAATGCTATCTTTAAACCTAGCAGCCAATCGTTTTTAATATCTTCTTTATCTTTTTGATCAGACCAGTAATAGAATGAATCTTTTGAGATAGCCAAGTCTTTTAGTTCATTAGCTACATTTTTTATGCTGTTAAGTGCGAATTCTTGTTTTTCAGATCCTTTATTTTGAGCTAGAAGAAAGTTTGTTAAAACTGTCATTGATGTTTCAACATAATACCCACTAAAACCAAGTGCTTCTGCCACACCTATTCGAGTTCTCCAGTCTTTATCTGTATTGTTAGCAATCGTTTTAAGAGATGTTCTCAATTTTTCAGAATTATTCAATTTAACAGCTTCTCTAAGAAGATAAGCTACTCTTTCATAAAAGCTAGGATGGTTGTGATCATCTAATAGGTCGATTATGTCTTTTATTTGTAAATCTTTTATTTGTAAATCTTTGTTATTTTGATCCTTAATTGCCTTACCTAAAGGAAGTAAAGACCATTCTGTGAATTCGGGTCTATCCTTAGAAGAATTTACAACTTCCTCAATTAATTGCCCAATTAATTCCCCTTTTTTATTTGCTGCTACTTCGTTGTTTACTAAAACGTTATCTACTAAAGTTTCAGTTGCTGAAATGCGAACTTCATCATCTTCTTTTTGATTTTCTATAATTTTCATTAACTGCTCAATAGCTTCTTGATCATTACCTTGATCACTATCTCTCAATATCTGAATAGATTTTTCAATTCTCAAATCACCACCGTGAGTAGCTTCTTGCGCCAACCCTGCACTCGACAACAATAAAGGTAAAGAAACCCCGACCACAGCCACTTTAATTGCCTGAGAAACCTTATGCCAATAGGGGTGCATCATAAATCCTCTGTTCTGAATTAAAATTGATTCTATTTATTCTGATATAACCTTAATTATTCAAAACTATTGCCGATTAATCCAGCAAAAAATATAAAGAATTATCAACGCTTAGGGAAATAGAAACGATTCAATTCTGAAAATTCAATCCCCCTTAAACAATTCCTTGGCCCTTGTTAACCCTACCTGTTAACCTAACCCTAACCCAAACTTAAGACAGGTTTTGCTGCTCCCCCCTTGTCAAGAGTACCGTACAGTCGGACACTGGACTTGGGAAGACTATTGGCAGTTGAGAGGTAATTTTTTGTGAAACGAGTTTTAGCAATCATTCTCGGTGGCGGTGCGGGTAGCCGCCT
>JACCEC010263017.1_pt1 | contig 16828 bp, 2 predicted proteins | sample 7450121 | NCBI WGS metagenome assembly JACCEC01 (sample SAMN15323455, study PRJNA562643) | freshwater metagenome | isolation source: river surface water | place: USA:Blue River Watershed | collected 2017-08-18 | reverse complement strand
GTAGTACAGAAAGTAGCAGATGTTCTATGAGGAACAACATACTCGTAAAGAGTTCTGATCATAGGCTGATGATAACCAGCAGCCGAGATGGTGTGCGCATGCTGTACCGATACGAACATAACACGAGCAGCCGTGTCATGCATAGATCCTGGAGAGCACATAATGCTAGTAGATAGCAAGTTACTAGCTACCTTACTCTTCTCAAAATCTACAGTACCTCTCATAGACTTGAGATTAGGATCAGCACTCATGTATACGTTTACACCAGTGTCAGAAGAGTCAACAGTAGCCTCACTGATTACACCTATATCGTTCTTATGAAAAGCTCTTGATTTCTTATTCAGAGAATCTTTATCTCTACCACCATTACCTACATAGGTAACTATCTCTTGCTCTTTTAAGTTCTGTAGTGGATTAATATCTTCAGCTATTTTGTTAGCTGAATCTTTCATGATAGAAGACCATACCTGATAATGAGACATATCGATACGTGATCTACCTGTTACGTTCTTATTACGATAAGCACGTATAGCTGTACTGAGTTCTTTATAAATAGTACCAGCAAATCTCTCATATCCTCTAATACGCTGATACTTAGTGTCTTGAGAATCAGGGTATTCGTAAGTAGTTAACAACTCAGTAGCTCTACTAATCAAACCTTCAAAAGTAGTAGGTTCTTTCATATCCTCAAGGATACTGATGGTAATAGGATCTAAGAAAAGATCCTTTAAGTTAGTTAACTCTCTAAGATAGATAACACCTAAACCTCTAAACTTAAGTAAGTTGAAGTATACGTTTTTATCATTGAATTCTTTTCTTGGATACTTTCTAATCTCTTTATCGTAGTCATTTAAGCCACTGAGAATAAAAGTAGCTACTTTAGAATTTCTCTCAGCCACTATGACGGAGTCAGCAAATTTAATAACATACTCATTAGGTTCTAAAGCTATCTTAGCTCTACCACCTTCGACTACTCGATATTTTAACTGGTATTTATCAACTAGGTAAGATAACATGTTATCTAAACCCATATAGAAACCAAGAACAGCACCTACTGCTACTGGTTTATTAAACACCTTAAGTATAGAGAAATCATTAGGTACAGATGTTTCTTCTATATCTAAGAATTCAAAAAGAGTACCTGAGTTAATCCAAATATTCTTTTTACTATCTTTCTCTACCCAAATACAGTTATTGTCAGCTAAAGCAATTAAATTGCCAGCAGCAGTCATACCGCAGATATATAGACCTTCTTCTTCATACTTCTTTTTAAGAACATCTTCACCACCACAAAACTCTGCTACTGATACGTGGTTGAAGTTGAAAATAAGATCTTTTAATCTGATTAACCTAAAATGGCATGCTAGTGCATTGTATAGAAAAGGTGCTCTGTTATAGTTATCATAAACATTAGCAGGAGCTAGCTCTCTAACTATTTCTGGCTGCTCATTACGAATAGCATAAAGTTTCTTAACCAACCATGCAATGAAACTATCGGATTTCTTCTCTGATAAACCAACGAAAGTTTTACCGTAGTAGCTAGTTAAAGCTACTACTGATGGTTCGATTTTTCTTATAGGTAAATCTACTCTCTGTGCTCTCATAACGTATTTGTTACCATTAGCTAAGAACGACCCATCAGGATCTACCTTAGGTATCTGGATACGTATAGTAGAAGGAACACCATCTAAAGGCTTAAGCTCTATAGAATGATATTCATAAACACCCAGAGCAGTATGTTCTACTTCTACATCATAGTTCTTTAAAATAACACCTGACTTCTGTAAAGAACTAACCATAGAGAGTATGTCTTTATGCATAACTTTCTCTACATAGTCAGATGTATAGCAGTTAAGAGAAGAGTTATTCATAGTAGGCTGAAGTTTATTAACTACATCAGCACTGACTATGTTAGCTTTCTCTTTATCGATTATTATGTCTTCTGGTTTAACTATTTTACTAGTTATTAATTTTTCTTTTATGTTGTAAGGATTAGCTAGTTGTTGCGAATCCTCAACTACTTTAAGAGTATTACGGTAGTCCTTAGCGCTATAGAACTTATCGCCACTTAAAGCATCTATCTTCTCTTTCAATACATCGTACTCATCTTTCTTAGTAAAGAATTTCCTTTGTATTTCTTCTTTAGATAGAACAGGTATAACTTCTGTACTCTCTACAATAACTCCGTCACTATCTATGACTAAACCTTTTTCTCTAAGAGCAAGCTCCTCCATCTTAGCCTGTTCTTTAAGCTCAGCATCGATGTCCTTAAGTTTATCCTCAATAGCAGAAGATGGAGATACCACGTTCTCATCAGAATTATCTTCTAATTCATAGTTATCTTTCTTAGTGAAAGATTTTAATTTGTCTGTTATAGGTTTATGAGATACTATATCTTTCTTACCAGAAGTAAGACCTACAGACCTATCATCAGTATGATCGATATCGTCATCAGCGCCGTCATTTATAGGCTGATCTTTATTGTTCTCAATAGTAGTTATGCCAGCGGCTTGATTCAAAGCAGTGGCATCTTCTTCATTAACAAAAGAAGTCATGTTTATGAGAAACTTCATAAACACTTTCTTAATCTGTTCATAAGGTAATTGCTGTATGCTAGCAAAAGCTGTAGTGTTAGGTTGCCCTGCTATCCAGCTATTGATGTAACCTAAGTTAAGTACAGCACTATCATGTTTATGGTTAGTAAACACAATGTTGAATAAACCAAACATTTTGTCAGGTATGATACCTAACATAGAACGGTTACGTGTATTAGGATCTAACCAAATCCATATTTCTCTAATCAGTCTTTTATAATCCTCATTAAAGAGATTATACATAGACAGAGATTCTTTATCCTTAAATATCTCAAGTAAACTGTAAGAAGGAATATCTACATCAAGATCAATGAATATAAACTGTTGTCTATCTGTTATAGCTGACAATCTCTTAGCTTCATTAAACACTGTTCTATAAGTGTTAATAAATCTAAAGTTGTTTGCTAACGTATTCTCTTGATAGTTATAAAACTTATCAAGTTTACAGTAGTCGAATATCTCAAGAGTATTTAAATCAAAATCAATGTTGTTATTATCTTTAACAAACTTGAATTGGTCTTTATGTTTATTGAAGAACTCTAAAGTACCTGTTCTTACATCATAAGTCTTATGAGAAGGATTGCTTAACGGTTCTATGTACTGAGTTACAAAATGTACAGGTATACGTTTTGTGTAGTATTTGAAGAACAACCTACTAGCATCTAATTCTTGATTATCGCCGCCATTGATCACAATAGGTGTATGGTGCAATAACGATCCTCTACAAAACTCAACAAAGTCTGTTAAGTTAGGGGAGATAAGGCTATTAACTTTACCTAAACCTTTTTCTCTATAGAACAACTGAAACTGTTTTAACATAACTATTTATCTTTCTTAATTAAACAAATGGGATACTACCAATGAGCTAATATCATCAGCTACACCAAAAAACATATTGCCATCCACACCAACGTAATACTTAGCAGAATTCAGCATATCTATGACTTCCTTCTTAGCCTCATCACTAAACACAGGTATCCAGTTCATCGTATCACCGTCAAACCTACTGTCCAGTTAAGTCGCTCAGTAGAATAAACTACTTACCCTCTTAACCCGGTGTGCATCGACACCCGCCTACACTTTCATGTAGGAGCAGACTATATCTTCACCCTGTTGTACAGGGGGTTTCCACTTCCACAGACGCTGTCCGTGTACTGGCCGCTACGCCATAGTCGTTGAACTTTCTTCATGCACACTAAACAGTATGGTTAGAAGCTTAGCTGCGGATCACCCAATCTTTAGATTTTTTACTATACCCAGGTAGTTATTCTGGCCACATGTTAATTTCTTATACATGCTTAGTATCTAAAGCTCTCAGGGACTTCCCGTCAATCCAAAAACTTAACTTTAAGAATTACTCCTTAAAGTGACTAGTTAAGGTAAACTTAACTGTTAATCAGCACCGAGCCTTCCTAAGTGACTAGGGGATGGACAGATACTGTTGAAGAAAGGCTCTCCATAGATAGGAAACTCTATAGCCTGTTCTTCTGTAACATTCCATGAGTCATCTAGTTTCTTAAATATATGACTGTTGTTAGTAGTTATCAAATATGTCATACTAGGATACATAGATCCATAGCCGGATATAGGATATCGAGTAACGGTACAAGGGATGGTATTAGCCCAAGGATATACTGTTAAATAGAATAGCTCTGCCATAGTTAAAGGAGTAACTAATGACTTATCTAAATGACTAGGTAGTGCATCTATATCTTGAAACACTTTAAATGTATTATCCTTACCCTTATAGATAAGAGCAGCATACATACCTTTAATCATCACATGTTTGTGTTTCAAATCTTCTAACTCAAACTTCTCAACTATTTTCTCTAATCCATCAAGAGTCATCCATGAGTCATACTCATCCTCTATACCCATAACCATCTCTTTTTTAAGAGTCTTTGGGTTAACCAGTATAGCAGGAGTATTAGGCCCAGTGAATATATCCCCCATAATCCCATCTTTCAAGTGTTTGCTTACTATAGGTAAGCAGGCACTTACAAACTGATGTAGTCCAACACCTGTTTGATTAAGTGAAACTAATCGTGGTGATTTAAGACTAGTATGTCTAGGTACATATGTAGTAATCACGTTACGAGTAGATCGATATATCTTTCTGGTCATAAGCTTACCCATAGTAAACTTATTCTTACCATCTAACATATCCATGATGTAATCGTAAATAGCCATTACACCTACTTGTAATGACAGTCTCATAGAGTCTAAGTATTCAGGGTTAGCTGATTTGTTAACACTAGACACCATGTTAGCTGTACTTAACACTTTTCTATAGAGTTTATTAATATCGTCTTCTGATGGTTTTCCATTAGAGTCAATAACATAATCTCTAAAACCTGCTGGCATAACAGGTATCTTACTCATAAGAGCTTTGTTTTGATCTCTGTACTTATTAACTACCTTGATAGATGTCTCTCTTTTGTCAGAAGGTCTACGCTCAAACTGAATATCTCTATGATGTTCGACAAAGAAAGCAAAACCTGTTTTACCTGAGATAGGGTCACTCTTAACAAAGTCTTTTAGTTTGTTATCAAAAACGGCGTATTCTTTTCCGTTCATGATGTCAGAATACAAACTCTTTAAGTTACAGAAGAGTTTAAAGATAAGAGGATGGAATATTTCTATCTTTAAATCTATGTAACCGAATAGTCTATTTCTTTTTTCTTCACCAGCTCTACCGAAGTACTCAGAGCTGAATAAACCTTTAGGGTGGAAGTTTTGGCTGACTCCGTCAAAGATATCAAGTACTTCTATTCTAGGTACTCCAGCTAAATCCTTATGTTCTAATACAAGTAAATCTATGTTAAATGGTGGGAGCATGACTGAATCCTTTGGTTTGTAAGTTTATAAATTTATGCAATAAAGGTTATTACACCTTTAAAAGAAAGGCGGGTAACATTATGGGGTTGTTTAGCAGAAAAAGATCTACTATATCTACCGAGAACGATGAGTACAATTTTGATAACGATGAATTCAATTTTGACTCAGTTTCAAGCGACATAGAACAATCAACATCACCTGATATCAGCAATAGCTCTAGCAGAAACCCTGTTATTAAAGCTGTTAGAGGTGCTGGACTGGCAGTTAAAGATCAAGTAACTAGCCCAGAGTTCATTAAACAGAAATTACTTAAAGCACTGCCGCCGGATGCAGTGTATGTTACAGATGCTGTTGATAAAGTAGCAGCAGGCACTAGAGATCTGTATGATAAATCTATCAGAGAGTTAAAACCATCAGTAGGTGCTTTAACTAAAAAGATCAACAAACTAGTACCTCATAACGTACCTTTTGTTAAGAAGCTAACAGAAGGTGTGGATAAGATGTTTAATGGAGAGCAATTCTCCAGTGTATCGACATCTAAAGATGAGGCAGAGAATCAGCAGATAGAATCTGTACTAGGTAGTATATTTACTGCACAAGCTTCTGCTCAAGAAGAAATCAGAGTAAGACAAAGAGCTTATGACGAGAGTAAAGAGCAGATTAAAGACACTATCGAGTCAAAACGGTTCGATGCCAATATAGATGTAATGACATCTATATCGACGAATATTTCAAAGATAGAAGCTTACAACTCCACTATTCAACAGGCTTATCAGAAGAAGTCTTTAGAGTTGCAATACAGAGCTTACTTCTTACAGGTAGATCAATACAAAGATCAGATTAGAGCTAATGAGTTTGCTAAAGTAAACTCTGAAGCTATAGTAAAGAATACTGCTTTACCTGAGTTCGTTAAAATAAAAGCATCGGAGAAGTTCAAAGACACGATGCGTAATAAGTTTTACGACAACATAAGCAATAGCTCTATCTTCACTGCCCCTAATGAGTTCATTAAAAAAGGGTTTGATAGATTAGGTAAGAAGTTATCAGAAACAGTATCTGATATAAAGTCAGGTATCGAGTCATCTTCTACACTTTTAGAGATGTTACAAAGCTCTGTGGAGAGTGAAGAAGAAATGGCTAAGATGGGTATAGGCTCATCTAACGGTATGACTGGTCAGATAGCCGGTATGGTTGTATCTAAGCTGTTTGATATGACTGCTAACCTAGCAGCAGAGCACGGTAAAGAGAGTTTAGATAAACATAAGAAAGCTCAGGATAAAATAGCTTTAGCCATCAGCAAAGCCAAAGATCCTAGAAGCGGTATCTTAGACTTCCTTAACTCTGAATTTGCTAACGACTTAAGAGATGACGGAAGTAAAGACGGAACTATCCAGAAAATACTTTTTACTCAGTTAGAAAAGTTAGCAAAAGTATTTACTGATAAAGACACAATCAATACTACTCTAGAAACAAAAAGAGGATCAGTAGCTGATTTAAAAGAACCAGCTCTTTTTGATAACAGGACATATAGAACTATTAACGATATCATACCTGGTTATTTATCCCGTATGGTGTTTGAGTTACAGTATGCTAATACTAGAGGGTTTAATATAGATGCTGAAGGTCTTAGGGCTAGAGACGATTTGTTTAATAAAACAAAAATAGAGTTTGATTTTAAAGGTAATAGATTCTCTACTAAGTTGGATAAACAAGTTAAGGTAAATACTAAACTAGAGTTAATTAGCCAAAACGCAGAACAAAACTACGCTCAAGGTGCAGAAGAAGTAGCCATACAGTTCTTAGGTGGTGGTACTGTAGGTAAAGCACAGTTAGAAGAACTTAAGAAGAACCCTGAAGAGTATGCCCAGTTTATGCTGGACATAAATAATTCCATACTAGGTAATGCCGGTAGTACCAGTATGCAGGGTATAAAAGATTCTGGAGCACTTGACAAAGCTGGTGAGAAGTTTAAAAAAATATACGGTACTAAGTTAGAGCAGTTTAAAGAAGATAAAAAAGGCGAGTCTGAACTCATGGAGTCTATACTCTCCGCAAAGAGTCGTGTAACCATACCTATGGCACAGTTACAGGACTTGATTTTCGAGTATGGAGAAGAGAACGTAGTAGAGTTACTAGAAGCTAGAAAAATGGCATCTAGAGATGACAACACGAATGATGTTACTTTCGATATAAAAGAACACATGCAGCGGCTCAATATAGCTGCTGGCGCCAGTAAAGATAAACAGTTAACTAACTCTCACAGAACAACTAACTTTAATGAAGTTAGACTGAATAAGATATTAGAAGAGATTATTAAAGAGTTACCTTCTAAATTAAAGATACCTAAAAAAGAAGGTATTTGGGCTAACCTTAAAAAAGGTTATGATCATGCTCACGAAATCAGAGTACAGGTTAATAGACTAGTTGGTGAAGAACAAAAGAAGAGATTTATAGACTGGTATAATGCTCCTGGTAGTCTTAAACATAAAAGAGGTCAGGATTTCTCTGTCTTAACCGACAAGATAGATGAGATAACTGGTAATGTTTCTGATAAGAGTTCTGATGCTAGTAAAGCTAAGTATGCAGAAAAGGTAAAAGCTAAACAAGATGCTGAGAAAGCTGCTGCTGATGCTGCTGCAACTGTTTCTCCGTTAGCTGCTGCTGTAGCTGATGCAGGTATAACACCACCTACATCGGGTACTACTACCTCTACTACAACTACTTCTACTACAAGCACGCCTGAACCAGTAGCTACTGGTGATAAATCCTCAGATATATTTAAAGATGGAAAATCTTTAAAAGAATTCATTAAAAATAAGCTTTCTAAATCAGCTCAAAAAGCAGATAAAGAAAGACTTAACTTAATGATCAAAAAAGCAAAGCAATTTAATTCTGAACAAAAAACAAGTTTAACGAGTGCTTTATATTCAAAGAGCAAACTCAGTTTAGATGAACTGAACACAATAATAGAAGAAATTTCTACAACCTCTGACGTAGGTAAGAAAAGAAACATTAGATCAATAGACTATGGTAACAAGTTTACTGGTTATAACGCAAAGAACACTTCACCTAACGGTAGCTCTCCACTTAACACAGTGAGTAGCCTAGAGTCTAAAGTATGGAACTACAATCCTAATAGATCAGCTAACGATCCTAATGTAGATCATGTTGGGCCTATGGCTCAGGATATGCAGAAGGTAGGAGGCAACAAGTTAGCTCCAGGTGGAACTACTGTAGACTTAGTATCAGCTAATGGTTTAAACATGGCTGCTATTAAAGAACTGAATGAGAAGTTCGATGGTGCTTTTAACCTACTCTTTAGAAACCTGTTTGCTTTTAACGAAACAATAATAGGTGGAATAAATAAAACTAACGCTACTTTAAATGAACTACTGAAAAAAGAAGTATCAGTTAACATTAAAGAAGAAGGTAAGTCAGTCAATATTAATGAAGCTATCTTAGCCAACATTAAGAGAGGTAATAAGTTATTATCTATTATGGCTCATCAAGGTAGAGTTACATCTACTGCATCTGCTATAGCTCTTAATCAGTCTGGTGTAGAGTTTAAAGATGGTGGTAAAGGTTTCGCTAAGTCCATTAAACAAGTGGAGGGTGGTACTTTTGATATAGCTACTATGGGTGGTAGTGCTGCCATTAAAGGAACAGTAACTACTTTAAGAGTGGCTAAAGATAACGTAATTATTCCTGTATACAATAACTTAGTTAAGCTAGGTGAGTATCTTAAAGAACCTCTTAAGAAAGGTATTAAGAGAGCAGGAGAGCTAGCTTGGGATGGTATAGGTAAAGCTAAAGACTTAACTCAAGACTTAGTTACTGATAAAGTACCTAGAGCTTTAGGATGGATGACTAACAAAGCAGTGTCTATAAAAGACAAAGCTATGGGTTTCATTAAGTTCAGAACTAACTTGCTTAATGAAAAAGGTGAAGTGGTTTTCTATAAAGACTTACTACAAGCAGGCCAGTATATCAGAGAAGATACTGGTGAAGTAATTAAGAAACTCAGTGATCTTAAAGGCACTATCTTAGTTAAGGGTTCTAATATCAGAATCAATGCTCAAGACTATTTAGGTAGACTTTATGACGAGAGCAAGAAGAAGTTAGATATCTACGGCAACAAAGCTTGGTCTTATGTTAAACAGGGTGTAGGTAAAGCCTGGGATGTAGCTTCTAACTTAGGAGAACATACAGCAGATTTCCTCAAGAATACTTGGAAGGGCGATAACTTCTTAGGTAAAACTATACATGCTGGCGCTGGTGTTATCTCTCGTGCTCTAGGTGGCATGGGTGTAGGACTAGGTGGTGGTATGGGTAGCAGACCTATCTACAATGTCTTGTTAGATATTCGTGATCTGTTACGTAAAGGTAATAGAAAGATCAAGATGAGATCTGATCTTGATGAGAAATCTATGTTAGACAAAGATGCTAAGCACCAGTTAAATGTAGAAGAAGTTACTAAAGGCATTAAGGATACTTGGGAGAACCAAGTCACCAATAAAGAATGGTATAAGAACCTTAGCGAAGAAGGTAAAGCACTAGCTAAGAAACAGTATGAAGAAAAGTTAGCTATGGTTAAGGACTTTAGTGCCGAACAACTAGCTGCTTTTAAAGAAACAGATAACGAGATAAAAGAAGGTGATGGATTCTTCACTAGGCTAAAGAAAAGAACTAGGGGAAGATTAGTCACTGGAGTAAACTTAGGTGAGAGTTTAGTCGATAAAACTAAAGAGTTAGCTGAAAAGTTCACTCAGTCTAAACCAGCTATAGATCCTGAGTCTAAAGGCTTACAACAAACTTCCGATGTTGAAGTAGAAGTAAAGAACAATATAGGTACTGTTAGCAAAGAGCACGGAGATAAAGATGGTTTCCATATCACTATGTTCAGAAAAGAAAGTGATAAAAACCTCTGGTATGTCCCACCTGTAGATGCTATCAAGTTAGGTGCTAAGAAAGACATGTGGATAACTGGTTCCTATAAAGGAATCTTAAAGTTATTCAAAGAGTATAAAGATTTATACGATAAGAAAAAAGAGCATGAGAAACTAGCAGGTAAACCTCTTAACGAATTACATACTGTAAAAGGTGTAAAGAGTTTATTCCAGTCAGCTAAAGACTGGTTTAATAATGCAGGTAAGCCTAAAGAAGAAAAACCTAAAGCTGAAGAAGAAGCTAAAGAGCTTAAAGAAGAAAACAAAAAGAAAAAAGGTGGTGGGTTCCTAGGTGGCTTAATGAGCATGATACCTGGCCTAAACTTATTCAATAAGAAACCTGCTTTTAATGACAAAGATGGTGATGGTGATCGTGATGGCAATGCTGAAGATATGTCTAAGCAAAGCAAAGAGATCAGAGAAGCACAGAAGAAACGTGGTTATCTAGCTACTGTTTTTGGTTTAGGAAAGAAAGAAGAGAAAGAGTCTAAAGACGAAGGCGGGTTCTTCAGTGGACTGCTCGGTGGATTCGGATCTCTTGGTGTACTTTTTAGAGCTATTAAATTCATTGCTCCTGCTGCTGCTGTGGCCGCTACTGCTTTTGGATCTATGGGTGGTGTCATGCAGGCTCTTAATCCAAATGCTACTGGAGAAGAAGCTAGTGATTGGAAATGGGATGCTGCTAAAGCTGCTCTGGGTATGTATGCCGGTAGCAAGATTATGGGTGGTATATTTGGTGGTGGTAAGAAACTGTTAGGTTTTGGTAAAGCTAAAGACGCCGCCGAAAAAGTAGGTATGTTCTCTAGAATAACTGGAGCTGCTGGCGCTGCTCGTACTGCTTTAGGTGCCGCTGCTGGTGCCTCTAAAACAGCCAAGACTATAGGTGTTACTAGAGCTATATTGGGTGCTTTAACTGGTGTGTCGTTATCCGGTATGGTGTCAGGTACAGCTAGTATCATAGGTGGTATAATCTCTTCTCCTATAGTGGTTCCGGCATTAATAGGTGCTGCTGTTATAGGTACTGGAGTATATGCTTATAAGAAATGGAAGAAAGATTCTGATCTATGGAAAGTTAGATTCGCTCAATATGGTTTCGTAGAGAACAGACAAGACAACGAGTACTTCGATAGATTGCATAAGTTAGAACAATGGTTAATTAACAATAACTTTGTACAAACTAAAAATGAGTCGGTAACATTTGGTAGCATACCTACTAACGAGTTACTTCAGTTAATGGGTATCAATAAAGACAGTGATACAGAGACTAATAACTTCATCACATGGTTTGTTAATAGGTTTAAGCCTTTCTTCTTAAACTTCCATACTCTGTTAAGTAAAAACAAGATAGATAATCCTGATGATGTCTTTAAGGCAGAAGATGCAGTAATGCAGTCTATACTTAGAGATATGATCTACTCGAATGGCCCATACTCAGTACAGAGTAGCCCATTCCCTAATAAGCCTAGCTGTGAAAACACTTTAGATCACGTAAAGGATTTAGTTGAATACACAATCAACTCTTTACGTAAGAAGAAAGCTATTAGTAATTTTAACTTAGTTGATTACTATAAGCTTAATCAGCAATCTAAGTCTTTAGAAGACCTCAAGAATACTAGTCTCAACAAGAGACAACAAGAGCAGCAGAGTGTTAAAGAAAGACTTAAAGACAAACAAGACCTAGCTAAAAAGAGATTAGCTGAAATAGAATTTGCTCAGAAGTATAGAAATGAATACAACGCCCTTGCTGGTGGTGTCAGTGATGATAGAGAAGAAGAAATAGCTCCTGTTGATACAGATAAATCACAGAAGGATTCTGGTAACTATAGTGTCGATAAAGCCTATGGTGATGGTTATGAGTTTAGAAATAATAAAGAACTTCAAGATCAAGGTAAATCTGCAATAATACTTAAAGCAGGAAGACCAGAGACTAATATCTCTATGCTTAACAACGAATTCAAAAAGAATTTGTTTGCTATGGCTAGTGAATATTACCAGTATACTGGTAAGAAGATAAATCTGAATAATGGTTTTAGAACACCAGAAGAAAACAAGGAATTAAAAGGAGCGAAAAGATCATTACATATGGTTGGATTAGCTGCGGATATTTCCTCTGCTGATGCTAATAAACTTGATAAACTTGGTTTGATGAGAAAGTATGGCTTCACTAGACCTATTCAGGGTGAGCCATGGCACATAGAGCCTGCTGGTATACAACCACTTATGTCCGACAATAATGTCGACAAAGTAAGAGACATGGCAGTAAATAATCCTGCGGCTATAGCGAACGAAATCAGAAGTGGCTTAGGTAAAGGTGGCGGTGGTTTAGCCACTATAACCCCTTACGAAATGAAGCCTGCTACTAGAAGTTGGCAAGTAGCAAGTAAGTTCCTTAATAGTGGTAATGAATCCACTGTTAGAAATAACATTGTTGATTCTAAGAAAATAGTCGATAACATAGACAGACAAGCTGAAGTAGCAAAAGAAAAAGCAGAAGGAATGGAAAAGTATTCTTCTGTAACAACTGGTGTCGCCACTAAACCAGGAGCCAGTCAGATAAGTGCTCAGTACGAGAATAACGAAAAATTAAATCTTAACGATCTTCAAAAAGGTACACTCGGTACTATTGATGATTATGCTAAGAATAATAAACTTAGTGATGACGAAAGAGAGAATCTTAAAGCCATGGCTTATATTGAGTCTGGTTTAGGTCAAAACACTGGTGCTAAGACTAAGCACGACCAAGAAGTGAATCGTAAGAATGGTAAAGCTTTAGGTTTACTGCAAGTTAAGGCTTCTAACGTAGCTAATTTGCTTAAATCACAAAAGGCTTTCTTAGAAAGTCAAGGCATAGATACATCGAAAGATCCTAAAGAGTTTGATCTTTTCGATAATAAAACTAACATAGCTTTTGCCTTAGCATTAGCTAAAGACAACGAAGATAGAATAAGTAAGCAAGTTCCTGGTGTACGTATGACTCCAGGTTTAAAATACTTGATACACCAACTTGGTGGGCCTAGTGCCACTGCTCTTGTTAGAGCTATTAGTAGAGGTGAGTTTGATAAACCTATTAATAAAGTTGTTACTGATAACGCTAAACTTAATGGTAACTTAAAATTCTATATAGATAAAGATGGTAAGTGGTTAACTGTTGGTCAAGTTGTTGATAGTGCTAACAGGCACATGAGTAATCTTAACAACAAGATGAATGGCAGAAATCCATCACCTATAATGACTGCTGATGCTAGTAAACCAGCTACTACATCTATGACTCCAGCAGCGCCAGCTACTGAGACAAGAACACACTTAGGTGTTAATAATTCTACAAACTTAAGAATGTTTGATAAGAGTAACAGCGAACCAGTAGCTACCCCTACTAAACCAGTTACTCAAGAAGAACAACAGGTTACTACACCAGTAGCTACAGTAACAGCTCCTTTATCTACTCAGATAACTCCTCCTCCTAAACAGTTCTCTAGTTCTGAAGAGATAGATAAAGCAATAAAGACAAGAAATACAGAAAGAGTATCAGCTGCCGAAACAACTGAACCCTCTGGATTTGTTAAAACATCCACTAATCAGTCGTCTTACTCTCCACCAGTAAGTGAGGCTAATGTGGTTACCGATACCCTGATAGCATCACATGCTATCCATGTAGATAACTTAGGTGTCAATAAACAGATACTTACTACCTTACTTAAGTTGGTTGAGTTGTATTCCAAACCAGCTTCTGAGCAGCTTGAGAAAACCTTACCTAAGGTAGAAGAGCAGAATAAAAAAGATGCTTTAGACAATACTCCTAGGAGGCCACAGACTCTTAGAGACAATAATAACCCAGCTCCTATAAGGCTAACTAGAACTTATAGTACATAATCCTCATAGAAGGGTTTTAAAGGGTGTTAGAGCGTACTTATTAACAAATGTAGGTCTATCTATACATACATGTACAACGGGCTTAAACACCCGTTGTACATGTAGTATATGTCTTTATTGACTAGTAGCAGTTAAAGCATTGTTAGTAATTGATTTACCAACATTGACAGCCTCGTATAATTTAAACAATGGTCTAGTTACTAAAAACAATCCACCACCATTAATTGACTTATCATGAGTAAAAGAAGCTAACCAATGAGGGGAGCCTAACTTACCTATAGAAGCACTTAATTTAGCTAACCTCATAAACATACGAGGAGCTGCATATATCTGTGTATGCATATCTTGACCAGCTAACACAGCTAAGTAATCACTTATCATATTGTCGTCATCTATACCAAACCCCTGAAATGTTTCACTTAAGCCACCGTTAGTGACAGGCATGTGCATAATTTCAGACAAAGATATAAAAGAGAAACTTACATCTATAGCTAAAGCTTTACCGTCTACAGAGAATCCTAAGTTAGAACTACCTCTAGTAACAGATAAAGACTCCATAGCACATAGCTGAGACTGTGTTCTACCCCTATCAAATAACTGACAGATGAATGGAGCACCATAAGAACTCTTACCAGTAGATCGTGGAGCTATACCAGCTAACAACATGAACAAAGGTATATAGATATTCTGTAACTGACTCATTACGTTGTTGTAAGGAGATATTAAACTCATAGAGTAATTCATCCTAACTATACTAGCGTTAGAGTTATTCCAGTGTTTAGGCACATCAATATAACCACTACCAGCTAAACCTAACATCAAGTTAGATATACCAAGAGTAACAGATTCTGTTAACCCCATAACAGTATCACCAACAGTTTCCACAAAAGCTTTAATCGTATCACCAGCTATGTTACCATCGCCTATAGCAAATCTAAACTCTTTTGCTTTAGTTGACATACTGTTTAAGTCTTGCGATATCTTAGCCTCTCCGTAACTAGAGTTAAATGTTTCGTTAGTTGATCCAGTATAGTCAACACAGAAGCACGCAAAAGCAGCACCCTGAGCATACTGAGCAGATAAAGATTCAAATAACTTATCCGAATAACTACCATCGCCCTCAACGAACTTAACTATACCATCTAACCAACCGTCTGATTTACCAGAAGAATTCTGTTCAGTAAGATCAGCACTAGTAGCTGCTTCTAAATTAGCCCTAGCTGATTCTTGAGCGGCTGTTCTTTGTTCTTGAGTAAGAGTAGGAGAATTAGCTTTGTCAGCACTACTTACAGCACTAGTAGTTTGATTGAGAGCAGCCTCATCAGCGCCACCACCTTCTGTCTGCTGAGCTACTCCAGTTCCGTTAACATCGGCAGCTACTGTAGGTTTAACTTTATTTGCTGAAACAGTTTTCTCATCCAGTCTAGGGTCATACTCAGGCTCGTTCATATTTAGTTTGGTTTTAAACCAATAGCTACTAGAAGTCATAGCTGCTATCATACTGTAAACACTATGATAGTTATCCCCGCCAGAGCTATGTCTCTGCATGAATGTGTTCAATTCGTCACCAGCAGGTATACCCTTAAGTTTACTTCCTAAGTAACCGTAGAACTCCTGTGCATCAGCATCAGTACCTTCTAGTTTATCTATCCTCTGATATTCTCTAATAAACATGATGTTAGCCATACGCTGTGCTTTATTAGCAAAAGCAAAAGCATCTATGTATGACGAAACAACAACATCATTTACTTTATGGGTAACAAAGAAGTCAGGAAATAAAGCAGAGTACACTTCCATATACCCGCCACTAGGTTCTAATGGTCTACCTACAGCTTTATCCGTACCGCCCTGCTTAAGTATTTTAGGCATTAAGCCTCTGTTAATAGCCCAAGTATTCACTAGAGCATTAACTGCACTCCAGTATTGGTGCATAGTAGGTTTAAGAGAATAATATTTGTTACTAGGTCTAGAAAACAGCCAGTTCAATCCCTTAATAAACAAGAACCCCATAACAGGAATAGGGAAAGCTTTAAACAAAACATACTTTCCTGCCATAGAAGCTACATCGTATAAGAAGCTAGGTGCAGTACCTCTTCTAACCATAACCATTTCTTCATAAGTAAAAGCTTTCCTTAAGAAGTTAGTCACTGTGTTAAACTGAGGCACACCAAACTGTACCCATATTTTCTGTGCTGGATCATCGAAGTGATCTGACCATAGTCTACCAGCACCAAAGCCTAATCCGTTATCGATAGCATTAACAGTAAAAGGTGCTCTATCAGGAAACCTACCTGGTCTACGTATGTCAGCATAAGGTGTAAACCCAGGTCTCATATTGCAACCTATAGATCCACCTGGTTTAGTGTCCACATACTTAAAGTCAGCTAAAGAAAAGAATCTATTAATCTTAACGTATTCATCTAACTCAGCACTAGGCAACATAAAAGCGTTACGCACCCATTGACTATCACTGAGTAATTCATCTGCATGAATACCTAAGTTATTCTTAGACTTAGTACCTATGTTTAAAGACTCTCCTGTTATAGGTTTCTCTAGAGGTTTCTCGTTAACAGTTTCTAC
>JACCEC011550072.1_pt1 | contig 16833 bp, 10 predicted proteins | sample 7450121 | NCBI WGS metagenome assembly JACCEC01 (sample SAMN15323455, study PRJNA562643) | freshwater metagenome | isolation source: river surface water | place: USA:Blue River Watershed | collected 2017-08-18 | reverse complement strand
GCTACAACTGACAAGGCAGCTTCTACAGCCGCTCTTGAAGGTGTTGCTGGTAACAGACTAAGCATTCAAATCTTGAAACAAACAGTTGAAGCTAAGACACGTAAGTTGTCAGCTCGCTGGACTTTTGAAGCTGCTCAAGATGCACAAGCCCAACAAGGTATTGACATCGAAGCAGAAATCATGGCTGCTTTAGCTCAAGAAATCACTGCTGAAATCGACCAAGAAGTTCTACGTAGCCTATCTACACTAGCTGGTACAGCCGTATTAACATACGACCAAGCAGCAGTTTCTGGTACAGCTACATTCGTTGGTGACGAACACGCTGCTTTAGCTGTTCAAATCAACCGTGCTTCTAACTTGATCGCTCAACGTACACGTCGCGGTGCAGGTAACTGGGCAGTTGTTAGCCCAACTACATTGACTGTTCTACAGAGTGCTACAACTTCTGCTTTCGCAAGAACAACAGAAGGTACATTCGAAGCTCCAACAAACACCAAGTTCGTTGGTACATTGAACAGCGCGATGAAAGTATATGTTAACACATATGCTGAGAACGATGACGTTCTAATCGGTTACAAAGGCTCTTCTGAGTCTGACGCAGCAGCATTCTACTGCCCATACATTCCATTGATGAGCAGCGGTGTTGTGTTAGATCCAGCAACTTTCGAACCAGTCGTATCATTCATGACACGTTATGGTTATGTTGAGTTGACAAACACAGCTTCTTCTCTAGGTAACGCAGCTGACTACCTAGCGAAAGTTAACGTAACTGAAGCTAACCTACGTTTTGCTTAATCGACTGAACGATTAACTCTATGTAATCAGAAAGCCCCGCAAGGGGCTTTTTGTTTGGCTTAAATATCGATATGCAGATAGAAAGCGAACGAGATTTTTTAGAATTGCGCAAACAGTTCAGTGTTTGGCGAAAACGCTTTCCTATGTTCAAACATGATGTTCATCAGATCGAACATATCATAGAAAACCATATACAAAATTATAGTATTGCATTGGTAAATTACAGGCAAACACATAGTAAAGCCCATCTAGAAAGAGCACAGAAAGAAATAGACGAAATTAACAGGGTGCTATCTACAGTGGGAAAACTTGAACTGATGGCTATGTTGTCTGGAGGATAAATACATTGTCTATCAATGAGCCGCAAGGTTGCGGACTTATGCTGTAACCCACAGCGTAGACCTAGAACGTCAATTTAAGGAGAAAACAAATGGGACGTCCATTAAAGAAAGATGTTAACGGTGTAGATGTTATTGGCACACCTTCATCTAACACAGGTATCAGAGTAGAAGCATATTTTGGCAGCACAGCTTACACTGATGCAACATATAATAACTCAACAAACTATGCTTATATCTATAAGCAACGCGGAGCAAAAACTTTTGTAGTAGCTAACCAGGCCGGTGCAAAAGCAACCTGCGTACTACAATCAGCGATTCCTGCAGCCAACGGAGCTATGAGAATCAATGGTTTCCTAGACGGTAATGGTTCTGCACCAAGAGCGTTGGCTAAACTTACTAAACGTGTTGCTACAGATTTTAACGGTGTTCGTTATAAGTGGTATCTAGTCAACGACTCTACCAGCGACTATATCCACTTAACAGCAATTTAATAGGAAACAGTAATGGGACAGTATCTCCGAATTAACGGTGATTATAATATCAAAGCAGGCGATGGTGCTAGTATCACATTAGATACTGGTCCAAACATGGGTCAGGTAGTTGTCACAGGCAACTTAGCAGTTCAAGGTGATACCACATTCATCGAAGCTGAAAATTTAAACATCGCTGATAATATCATTACCTTAAACAAAGGAGAAACTGGTTCAGGAGTTACATTAGGATACTCCGGTATCGAGATCGATAGAGGTCCGGACACCGGAGTATATCCTAGAGCAGCATTATTATTTGAAGAATCAACTGATACTTGGTTACTGGCCAACGGAAGTGTACCAGGTACTCTTAGTTACAATAACAGCAATTTAAGATTGCGTAGAATTTATACAGATCCATCAACCGATGATGGCGATTTATTAATAATTGGTTCAGGAACAGGTGTTATCAAAGTAATTGGTACAGTTAATTATGAAGACCAAGTTACCCATGACGACGATGTTCCTAATAAGAAATATGTCGATGACGCTATTCAGAATAATCCAACCTTCCAGATTGTGGCACCACAGGCAGAAGATACGATTGTTACCATAGCAGATAAAAATATCACTCCTAACGATGTTACTGAACCCGGTTCTTTGGCATACTTTACCGATAACTACGGGTATTCAACATTTGGAGAAAGTGCAGTGTCGATCATCGTCGACGGTGCATTGAACACACAATTCTATACTAATAGAACTATAGTAGGACAGTTAGAACTCAGCGGCACAGAAATTACCACTGAAAATTCTTTGACTAACGAAAATATTTCTATTAGAACACAAGGTACAGGTAAACTAACAACTAATTACGGTTTACAATTAGACCAAATAGGAACAGTACCAGCGTATGTTTCAAACAGTACAATATTGTATGCAGCAGATCCAGATATCGGAACTACTGGAGTTTGGTTTGTCAACGACAGTTCAGAAGCTGCAAAGAGAAACGGTGAATTAATAAGTAAAAACAAAGCACTGGTATTCAGTATGCTATTTTAAGAGAAGATTATGATTAGAAATTACGAAAATCCATCAGGTACAATAGCGTTGATAGATTCAACGTCAGTTACAGTTCCTGTGTTGGTTTTTACCAGCACTACTACAGGAGCTCCGGTAGGAGGTGCCGTAACTGGTAGAACCAATGCTATCACTACCATAGCATTCTGTAACACAGCAGCACCAAGCGCAGCAGATGAAACTACCAATGCTGTAAACGTAAACATATATCTAGTAAGAAGTGGTAAGACACCAGTAAGTGGAAATTTAATTGTTAGTAATTTAACAGTACCTGCAGGAGAAACAGTATTCTTTTCAGAAGAAAGATTAGTGTTAGATAGTAGTGATGAAATTTGGGTAGGTACTAGTTCGTCTGGACGCTTATCCGTAACTGTGAGTGCGTTACCAGTATGAAGTTTTTAAAAACTAAAAATATCTCAAGATTCAGCATCAACGATCGCACAGTGATCGCGTATCCTGATACTAACGGCCCAGGAGGTCGTGTGGTCATGAACAGTCACGGTGGACTGATGTTGCCTAAAGGAACCACCAGTCAACGTCCTCAATTAACCGGTGTAAGACAACCAACAGATGCCAACGGTACTATTAGATATAATACCACTACTAATTCGATAGAAGCATATGTCGGAGGAGCTTGGGAAGTGGTTAGAGCTCCAGGGTCAACAACAATCACTAAACAGACTCTAGGTCCAGGAGACGGTACCGAAACTGTATTTGGTCCTCTTAATTCGTCTTTCGTAAGTTCTTATTCAGCCAGTTCAGATAACATTATCGTGCTTGTGGAAAACGTCATGCAGATTTCTACAACAAACTTTACAGTAAATCAAAGTGTGTCCGGCAGTTTAACTGGACCAAATGCACCATATGCAGATGGCTGGTATGTTAAATTTACTTCAGCAGTGCCAGCAACAGGCGGAGGCGGCAACCCTGTATACGTAACAATATACTACGGTTACGCTAACTAATCATGAGTCAACTAGGACGTATAGGTGGTCAAGTATTATCAGACAACCTGCTGCGTGCCGGTGTCGATCTCGCCTTTGAAACAGATTTATTATATCTTGATGTTACTAACAGAAGAATCGGTGTACGAGATTCCACACCAGTTTACGATCTAGATGTAAATTCAAATGTAAGTACTGTAGATCTTACAGTAGACACCCAACTAGCTGTTGGTAATATTAGAATAAATTCTCCAAGAACATTTACTACATCTGTAGGTGGCATTGATGTTTATATAAACGGCGGTGGGGAAATTTTTCATGATAGATTAATTACCAACAACTTAGAATTCCAAGACAACTTTATCGGAAGTTTTAGTAACTCTAATATCGTATTAGATCCAAACGGATCAGGCACTGTAGAAATACAAGCAAATACCACAGTCACAGGAGATGTTGCAGTTACAGGCAACATTACCATGGGCGGAGATCTATCAAATGCTGGAACGATTACCATAGGTGATCAGCCCTTAGACACAGTTACTATCGTACCAGATTTTACACAGAGTATCATTCCAGGAGATGATATAACTTGGAGCCTAGGTGAAAATACTGGAGATTCTAGCCCTAGACGTTGGGCAGAATTATACGCACCAGACTGGACTAATATTTCGACAGGAGCTTGGGCAGGTAGCGGACTTAGACCACAGTCTGTTACTATCAGCGGACAAATGACCTTAGACGGTGTTAATAATAAAATTTCAGCGATACAATCAAACGAAGATATTTTATTAAATCCCGACACCGGCATCACTTACATTGAGCAGACAAAATGGGAAGGAAACGACCTAACGAATATGCTCAATACAGCCGTAACCTTTGCCAGCACAGGTATCGGTTATACCAGAGTAATGGGCAATAACGGTATGATAGTACCAGCAGGTACTGATGCCGAAAGAAGAGGATCGCCTGAACTAGGTGAAACTCGTTGGAATACTGATCAACAATATCTAGAATGTTTCGACGGCAGTGTTTGGGCTGTGTCTATCGGCGGTGGCGGTAGTACAGTTACCGTATCAGACATGGACGATTTCAGTAATATCTATACCCTCATCCTGGGATAATTTTTCATTTGATATAAATACTATTAATTGCAAAGATTGGCCAAATCTTGCAAGATCCGACTGTGGTATACCGGCAAAGAGCGTAAGCTGAAAATCAGGTAATCCGTGCAACACGGTGTTTTTGTGGAGAGCTAATGGCTATTGGTCGTATATCCGGTCAGCTCTTGAAGTCAAACTTGCTCCGTGCGGGCGAGAACCTGGCTTTCGAGACCGACTTACTCTATCTAGATGTTGTTAACTCTCGTATCGGGATAAAAACAACAGCCCCCAGCACAGACCTACATGTCAACGGTCACACAAGAACAACCAATCTCACAGTAGATAATCAAATCAATGTCGGTGATCTACATATTACCGGTAATACAATCACTAGCGATTCGTCTACTATTAATTTTGCCGCAGCAGCAGGCGAAGCTACAGTTTATCACAGCAGATTACAAATAGACGATCTGCAGATACAAGGTAACACAATTTCAACTACGGTATCTAATAGTTCTATAGAATTTAGACCTAACGGAACAGGTACTGTCAACATCGTAGCAAATACAAACATAACAGGTAACCTAGGAGTTACTGGTAATGTCAATGCTACAGGCAACATCACTATCGGCGGTAACATCACTATTGGTGATGCGCTAACTGATAACATTTTAATCAACGCCAGCATACGCAGTGATTTAATTCCTCAAACAGACAATACATACGATCTAGGATCTGCGTCTTTCCGTTGGAGAGCAGTGTACGCTTATAATTTTTATACAGATTCTATCAACGTACCGTCATTAGATGTTGGCAACTTGATGTTCCGTGATAACGAAATAACCACGACTACCGGACAAGATTTATATATCGACGGTAACGGTAGTGGCGGCGTACGACTAGGAAACTTTAAAATTGTTGACAACGTTATCACTAACGTTGTTTCAAATCAAATCAGTCAGATCGCACAGTCAGGTACAGGATATTTAAAACTTGCAGGCACAAATGGTTTTGTACCTCCAAGAGGAACTAACGCTGAAAGACCTACAGCCTATGCAGTGTTAGGTATGACCAGATATAACACTGATTCAAAAGCCCTTGAAATATGGGATGGTACTGCGTGGGCTAGCCCTGCAGGTACATCAGGCTCTGTCAGTGCTGCTGGTGCACAAGATATTGCAGTTCAATGGGTTTTAACATTAGGATAAGATTATGCCAACAGTATTCAAACACAGTTTAGTAACACAGGTAGGAACTAGTCCTACAGATATAGTAGAAATTGGTTCAGGAGTTAGAGCCACGGTCATTGGATGTAATCTAGCTAATGTTACAGATTATGACACTGTAAACATTGATCTATTTGTTGTTGGGGCCGATACCACAGTGAGCTATTATGTAAAGGGATTGACCATTCCACCAAATACTGCTGTAAAAGTAGTAACACAGGGCGAAAAATTAATCCTTCCTGAAAATACAGGTCTAAGATTAGTCAGCGATTTAACCGACAGTGTTGATGCTACAGTTAGCTATGTAGAGATATCATAAGGAAAAACTATGTCATCAAATTTTTATTTAGGATCAACACCAGAACAAACATTAGGCGAAAGCACTAGATTTTTCTACGGCCTTAGACGCAACAGCGACGGAGAATTATTTTTAGTAAGAACAGATCAACTTAAAGCAGACGACGATGCTGTTCAATTAAATATACCAGGGTCATTAGATGACACCTTTGAAGATTTTGAAGCAGGAGTAGATTTCCTAGACGGAATTGATTCCGATCATAACATAGTGTATGATAATTTATATTATCCTCAATATAAATGGGACGATAGACCGTTATTCTACTATGTGGATAGCCAAGGATATCTAGTGATAAGAGTAAACAGAGGATATTCGTATCCAACCGGAATTTCATCATAATATTGGAAAAAGAAGATGGCAGAATTTAAGATAAGCAGATTTAGATATAACTGGAGAGGGGCTTGGGCAGTTTCTACAGCTTATAATCGCGATGATGTAATACGCTATGGCGGTAAAGTTTATGTGTGTTTACTACAACACACCTCCGATTCTGCCAACATTTACGCAGATATAAATTATACTCCTCCAGGCGAAACAGTTTCTACCCCAAGATGGACACAGATGCTAGATGGCTATGCATGGAGAGGAGCTTGGGCAAATACTACCTATTACAATCTTGGAGACCTAGTGCTTGATGGCGGTATCGTATATCGTTGTACAACAGCACACACCTCATCATCAACATTGTCTGCTAATCTTAGCAATTGGGCAGTATATACCAGTTCTCAGTTCTTTATCGGATCATGGGCAAATAATATCAGTTATAGACCAGGTCAGGTAATTGCACACGGTGGTAATCTATACAACTGTTTAACACAACATACATCAAGTGGACGTTTTGAAACAGACGACACAGCAGGACGTTGGGATCTGATATTTTCAAATGTTGAATACAGAGGTGCATGGGTAAACTATACTCGTTATAAAGTCAACGATCTTGTAAATTACGGCAGCAACATTTGGATCTGTACACAAGCGCACGACGGCGGATTCGAATTAACACAGTGGGAAATATATGTCCCTGGACAGAAATTTATTGGTCAATGGAACTCGACTACATCTTATGTAGTAAATGATCTAGTACGACATGGCGGTAATATCTATGTCGCTCGAACATTAAATGATGGCAAGAGTCCTGCAGTCTATACCAGTGACTGGCAACAGGTTTTTGAAGCATACTATCATAGAGGTGTTTGGAGCAGAGTGCAGGCATACGCACCCGGCGATTTAGTAAATCGAGGCGGCGGACTTTATGTTGCCCTCAAAGACAACACCGGCGTTGAACCTACAACATTAACAGCATCAGACGGTAGTACCTTAGGTACAGAAAATTGGCAGTTAGTTATTCCTGGTACAGCTTGGAAAAACTATTGGAGAGAAGGAATCGACTACGGTGTTGACGATATCGTTACCTTTGAAGGTAACACATATCGCTGTATCGTTTCGCATATCTCAGAAGACTGGACCTATCCAGAAAGCGGCAGTCTATCAACTCCTTACTGGGAAGTGTTTATCGCAGGTAACGCTGCTAACGGTCTAAGCAGATTAGGCGATCTAGTTGTTAAAGATCGCAGCAAAGACGGCAGTACATTAACAAATACACGAGTACCTATCGGTACAGAAAGAGAGATGCTACAGGTATCGCCTGCAGAAGGTGCACCTGGCGCAATTATCAAACGAGTAGTAACTATGGTGGAACCTATTCCACCAGAACTGTTGGTAAAATATAGCCTTGATGGCGAATACCATCCACCTTTAGAATTCATCGTAGGAAATACCTACGTATTTGAATCTACAGATGACAATATTGACGGTCATCCTATCTTATTCAGTGTCACACCTGATGGCGAATGGAACGGCGGAGACGCTTACGAAGAAAATGTAACTTACAAATTAGACGGAGTTACGGTCGCATTTGATGTTTGGACTGACGTAGCCGCAAGAAATGCTGCCACCAACAAAACTGTTTCTATCAAGATAACTGAAACCACACCTGCAACACTATACTACTATTGTGATTACCATCCAGATGAAGGTAACACGATCACGGTCACTGATCCAGGTAACAGTGTTTGGTGGAAAGAATGGGGAATCGTTCCTAAAGTTTATTATGTTTCAGAAACCAAAGGTGTTGACGTTGCCGGCAACGGATTAAACAAAGAATATCCTTGGAGAACCATACGCTATGCAACAGAGAATGTAGTAGCTCCTGCGATTATTTTTGTAATGGCTGGGCTTTATGAAGAAACATTGCCTATCATAGTTCCAGAAGGTGTGCAGATCGAAGGTGCAGAATTAAGAACCACTACGGTCAAAGCCAGCGAACCAGTAGCAGCATTGGTAAATGATGTTACATATACCGTGGCAGTATTAGGTCATATACAAGATTTAATTGAAGATTTGATCGACAATGTTGAAATTACACCAACTACAGGTAATACTGAAGAGCAGGATACTAGTTTAGATGCAGGTAGCGTCGCTGCCGCAGCAGATATAACATTTAGGCTACAAGACATAATCGATTATGTGCTCAGCAGATATGACGAATCTGCATCAGATCCAGCAGTGTACGGAACTAATACTAAAAATATATTAGACGGACATCTAAGAGCATATGCTATTCTTAATGCTAACAAAGAATTTTTAGCAGCAGAAGCCACAGCTTGGATGGCTGACGAATATCCTGCATACACATTTGATGCAGAAAAATGTAAACGAGACATGAGAGCATATATCGATGCTATCAAATATGATCTTTTATATCCAGGTAACTACAAAACAATCCTGGCTGCTCGCTACTATTGGAATGCTGTCAACGGATCACAGACCGAAGACATGTTCTATATGAGAAACAATACTAATTTAAGAAACATGACTTTAATTGGTCTTAACGGTGTGTTGAGCCCAGTAGTCGAAGCTATTAATCCAGACGAATTAGTAATCGGTTTATCATATACTATTTTAACAGTTGGCAGCACTGACTGGACATTAGTTGGTGCAACACGTAATGAAGCAGGAATCGTATTTGAAGCGACTGCCACAGGAACCGGCGACGGTACAGCAGAGATCAATGTGTTAGAAGTAACTAGAAGACCTAGTGCGGGCGCATATGTTTCTCTAGATCCAGGTTGGGGCCCAGCAGACAGCAGAACTTGGATTACCACACGTTCACCATATGTACAAAACGTGACTACAGTTGGTTACGGTTGTACAGGTCAGAAGATTGACGGAGCGATACACAACGGTGGTAACAAATCTATAGTAAGCAACGACTTTACTCAACTGATCAGTGATGGTATTGGTGCATGGATTACCAATAAGGGTCGAGCTGAACTTGTTTCAGTATTCAGCTACTACTGTCATATTGGTTATCTAGCAGAAAACGGTGGTATCATTCGTGCTACCAACGGTAACAATTCTTATGGTAAATTTGGTTCTGTAGCCGAAGGTGTTGATCCCGACGAAACTGTTCAAACAGGTCTAGTAAACAACAGAAATCAAGAAGCTATTGTTAACAATGCGTTCGCAGGCGAAGCCAGCGATGAAATCTTATTGTTAGAATTCGCCAATGCAGGTAATGATTATACAACAGCAACTTATTCAATAGTTGGTGCGGGTGTTGGAGTAAGTACTGAAGCAGACGATTTTAGAGACAATGCTGTATTCCAATGTAGAATCAATGATTTAGGAGACTCTACAAGCCCAGGCGGTGGTGGATATTCTATCGTAGGTAATAATGCTCAGGCCGGAGATTCGACAACTATCACTTTAGCATCCAACGATAGAAATCAAGAAGCTGACTATCTAGGAATGAGAATCACTATTACCAGCGGAACAGGAACTGGACAATATGGCATCATTAGCTCATATGACGACTTTGATTCTGGAGCGACTCTAGTAGCTACTGTGGTCAAAGTCAGCGATGGTACGGCAGGGTGGGATCATGTGATTCCGGGAACGGCTATCAAAGATCCATTAGACACTACAACAGCCTATAGGATCGAACCTAATATCACTTTCAGCGCACCGGCATTTACTGCTACTGCTGCACAACTTCCAGGAGTCGGTGACTGGGATAATGTTATATTTGGAAATACCACTGAAACATATCCCGGACTTACAGGGCAATTAGGATCAGGAACAACCATAGATGTTCCACCAGACGAAGCAACATTTAATGTTGTAAAGACTGGATCAGTTTATACTGTTACGATTGCAAATGCAGGAGCAGGATATGCGCTAGGTGATGAGATAACTATTCTAGGAACAGATCTAGGAGGCAATACTCCTGCACACGATGTGGTGATAACTGTTACAGAAATTTCAGATGACAGCACAAATTCTATAGCAGATTTTAGCTACGACGGCATAGGTAAAGGCGGAAAATTCTTAACCACAGCAGTGGGAAGCAATAACGGATCCTGGTCTAGAGACGGAACAACATGGGATACTTTTGCTTTACCAAACGGAGGCGCAGGAGCAACTGGTTGGGTAATGTCCAACGGCAATAATAGATTTGTTGCTATCCGAAGAGGAACTAATGTTGCAGGTTGGTCAGCTAACGGAGAAAATTGGACCGCAGTAACCATGCCAGTTTCTACACAATGGAGTGGGATAGCCTACGGTAACGGCAAGTTTGTAGCGATTAGTTCTGCAGGAAATTATACTGCGTATAGTACAAATGGTACTAGTTGGACTTTAGGCTCTACAGGCGATATGGTTCCTGATTCCACAATCGGCGATTGGGAAAGTATTGCCTATGGTAAAGGAACTTTTGTAGCCTTATGTAAAAATACAAACGTAGCAGCCTATTCCACAGATGGAATTACCTGGACACAGACTCTAGTTCAAGCAGATTCTACTATTGGACAATGGACCAGCATAGCCTACGGAAATGGCAGATTTGTTGCAGTTTCAGAACAACAGAATGCTGGTGCATACAGTTTTGATGGTATTACATGGACTGCGTTCTCTCTTCCAACACAAGACGGTTCAACAGCACACAGCTGGACTGATATAAAATATGGACAAGGTCTATTCTTTATAGTCGGCAATACCGGTGGAAGAAACATATATGCAGATGCGACCGCTGGCCCAACTACGTTTGCAGCGACTTCCGAAGACGGCATCAACTGGACTACTAGAACACTTACAGCTTCTAAATACTGGACTTCGGTGGCTTTTGGCAACCCAGGAAAGAGCCCGATGTGGGTAGCAGTATCAGGAAATTCAAGCGATGTAGTTAATAAGATCGTAACTGGAGCAAGAGCCAAGGGCAGAGTAACTATTTCTAGTGGTAGAATTGCATCAGTATTATTATGGGATCCGGGTTCAGGATATACCAGCGCACCAACCGTAACACTGGTTGACCCTGCTAACACTTCAGAAGCTTCATTTGATGTTAGAATCGGAGATGGCGTATTAGCACAACCTTCGTTCTTAGTAAGGGGTACTGGATATAGAACTTCTTCTACAGTGGTTACCGTACTTGGAGACGGTTACGCAGATGTAATACCAGAAAGTAAGTATCTAACAGTTAATGGTCTAGCAAAATATCCAAAAGTTGGTTCTAATTTAACTATCGACGGGAAAACAACCACTTACACCATCGTTCTTATACAAGAACTGGGCGGTGTGCCGGGAGCATATTCAGCTAGATTCCAAGTTTCTCCTACGTTAGAAATTATCGATAATATACAACACGGCACCGAAATCGAAATACGTGAATTGTTTAGCCAAGTTCGACTAACAGGACACGACTTCTTAGATATCGGTCTAGGAAGCCTAGAAGACAGCAATTATCCAGACACGTTATTCCCGAATGGAACTATCCTATCGCCGGAAGATGAAACAGTAGGAAGAAACGGTGGACGAGTATTCTACACCAGCACTGACCAATCAGGTAACTTCCGTTGCGGTGAATTGTTCAACGTCGAACAGGCATCTGGTGTTGTTACGATTTCAGCAGATTTCTTCGATCTAAACGGTTTATCTGAACTAGCGTTAGGGGGTGTTCGATTAGGTGGAACAGGAACTGTTATTAGAGAATTTTCAACAGACGTTTTGTTTACAGCAGATTCCAATAACGTTATTCCTACACAAAGAGCAATTAAGGCATATTTGGCTCGTAGATTAACGCTTGGCGGCAGTGAAGTGAGCACAGGACAATTAACTGCAGGGGTTACAATTGTAGGACCTAGTAAGATTGATACGAGCACAGGTATTAAAGTTAATATTCCTGTAAAAGTAACTGTAACTGGCCCTCGTGCAGGAGTTGGAGCAGGATTTGTAGGACAATTGATGTTCTATAAGTCATTTAGAGATGATGGACAATGATATGAATAAATACACTATGATTAACGAATACGGAGTGATCAATGGCAGAGTTTAAACTTGGTAGAATTAGATTTGTATGGAAAAGCACCTGGACTACAGGTACTGCATACTATGTAGATGACGTCGTAAGGTACGGCGGCAAAACTTATGTCTGCGTAGTTGGTCACACCGCAGCAGCAGACTTTGACACCGACTTAACTGCAAGTCCAACTAAATGGAATCAGATGTCGGACGGTCAAGAGTGGAAAGGCACTTGGGCTACTAGCACCGCTTATAAATTAGGCGACCTAGTCAGCTATGGTGGCGCTGTGTACGTTTGCGTTGATGCACACACATCCGCAGCCACAGCTACACTAGGCCTAGAAGCAGATTCTGCAAAATGGAACACATTTGTCCACGGTTTAGATTACAAAGGCGACTGGGCTACTAGCACACGATATAAAGTAGATGATATCGTTCGTTACGGCGGATATGTATATCGTTGTAACTTTGGGCACACATCTGCTGCTACAGCTACCTTAGGTCTAGAAAACGATACCAGTTATTGGGACATAGTAAATCGAGGACTAGATTATCTAGGTACCTGGAGCGGTTCAAGTGTTCGTTACAAAGTTAACGACATAGTAAAATACGGACCTAAAGTCTATATCTGTACTACATACCATACTAGTTCAGCAACATTCGACGATACTAAATTCGCAGAATTTGTTGAAGGTATCGAAATTGAAGGTGCATGGACTGGTGGTAGCTCATATCAACCAGGTGACATAGTACGTTACGGCGGATACTTGTATGTATCTAAGACATTTAACTCAGGAGCAACACCATCGACCAGCACAGCTAACTGGGATTTATTAACACAAGGTTTCAGCTTCATTGGCGATTGGAGTTCTATAACAGGTTACAAAGTCGGTGAAGTAGTAAGAGTCAATGGCTTTACATATGTTGCTAAAGCAGACAGCACAAATCAAACACCGCCAAACAGTACATATTGGGAACTTCTAAACGAAGGTATCAAATGGAGAGGCGAGTGGTTAAACAGCACAGCCTACAAAGTCGGTGATGCAGTAAGATTTGAAAATAATTCTTATATCTGTATCCTCAACCATACATCATCAGACGATGATTCAACAACCGCAGGTGATGCTGGAAGAAGTCCAGCTTCAGATGTTACTGGTACATACTGGAATGTGTTGAGCGTTGGTACAGAAACTGATGTTCTTATACAAGAAGGTGACATGCTCTACTACGGTGGTGCAGGTCCAACACGATTACCGATAGGCATCGAAGGTCAAGTATTAACAGTAAACGACAGCAATGCTCCTATATGGAGAACCTACGGTCAAGTTGAACATGTTTATTATGTAGCACCAACTGGAGTAGATGCTCCGTATCCTATACACGGTGCCAGCTTAGATAAACCTTGGAAGAGTGTGCGCTATGCTTGCCAACAACTAGAAAGAGGTGTTCGCAATCCTAATGCAAGAAGATTACTTGAATTAAATCGTGTATTCATCCAACGTGAAGTAACTGAGTGGATTGATTATCAAATTACTAATAACATCAGTCCGTTTACAACATCATTTGATTACGATGAACATAAGTGTGAGCGTGATACTGGATTAATAGTTGATGCATTGATCACTGACTTAGGCACTGGCGGCAATCAAAAATCTCGAGGAGCAGCATTAGCATATGTAAATGCTGTCACACCTGATAGTCCCGGAACATATTCAAGATTAAGCATTGAAAAAGAAGAGGACGTAGCAGCATTCAACTATATGTTAACTTTAGTTGAAAAAGTATTAGCTAACGAACCTCCAACAACAAATTATCAAACAACAAACGGCGACAATTCAACAGCTATCGTATCTCAAACATTTGATTATACAATTGATGCAGAAGGAACAGCGTTTGATGAAATCACTGACCTAGTAACTATCGTTACAGATGCGATCACAGCAGGTGATGCAGATGATATTCCTGCAAAATATGTTCCATCTAATATTGTTAATATCAAAACAGGTTACTACAGCGAAACATTACCAATCGTTGTTCCAGCAGAAACAGCATTACAAGGTGACGAAACCCGTTCAACACACGTACAACCAAGCGATAGTATAGTGGCCAAAGAAGATGCCAAATACAGCATCGGTGCTTATGGACGACTAGCAGCTATCGTAGGTGACATCGTTGAAGGCACCACAGTAACAGCAACTACTGGCAATACTGAAACACAGAGCCAAGCATGGCCATATGCTTCGTCTAACGAAGGCGACCAAGTTGAAAAACTAGCTAGAGTGTTACAACAGAACATCGATTTCAAGTTGAACACTATGCATCTTGCTACCCTAACAGATCCTACAGGTTACAATGTTGGTTATCTATCTGGCTACGGAGATGCACGTAAGTTAGTCAGAGAAAATAAACGTTTCTTACAAGAAGAAGCTATCGCTTATCTAGCAGATGCAGAATTCACTGCTACTATCAGCGGAACAACAATGACTGTAAGTTCAATCGCTAGCGGAACACTGTTCGTAGGTGAAACAGTTACAGGATCTGGTGTTACTAACGGTACAACAATCGTAGCACAATTAACAGGTACTACAGGTAGCACAGGTACTTACACAGTAAGCGTGAGCCAAACAGTTCCGCAGACAACTATTACCAGCAGTCTACGTTATCAGAAAACTAAAACACGCAGAGATACTGCCTATATCATCGACGCTTTGATTTATGATTTAACCTATGGTGGAAACGCCGCGTCAGTAGATGCAGGCAAAGCCTATTGGGGCGGTGACGATACTACCGATGATCAATTGGCTAGCTCTGTAAAAGCTGCAACATTACAGACTTTGACATTCTTGAAATCAAGACTGCAAGATGTTGCTACTAACACAACTATCACAGCGTTGAACAGCACAGTAACTCAATACAGAGATACAGCTGGTTCTGCAGGAGCAAGCACATTTATCGGCAGCAACATGGATGAGATCATTGATATCATTACTAATGGTCCAGCATCTGCTACATTAACTGATCCAGCAGCTACAAACGGTGTCAGCTCAACAACTGCATTGATTAATGCTTACAGTACTTTAAATGCAGCAGCATCAACTATCCGTTCAAACACTATCACATATATCAATACCAACTATCCAACATTGACCTATGACAGCACCAAGTGTTCTAGAGATGTTGGAATTATCCTAAAAGCAGTTGGCTATGACTTTATGTTCAATGCTAAGTGGAGAACTGTTAAAGCAGCTCATTCATATCTAAGAGGATCAGCAACTGAAGTATTCAGCCTAGGACAGAAAGCTGCTACTCGTGCTGCTCTTGAATATGTAAGAACACAGGCTATTGCCAACGTCGGTGCAGATGCTACAGCGATCGCTAGAATCAATGCTTCAATGCAGATGATTGACGATATAATCTTTGGTGGAACTACTGAAGGCGAATACTGTGCATCAACAAATCGTCTAGACGATTATGCGGTTACACAATTAGAAAGAAATAGAGAATTTATTGTCGCTGAAATTAATGCCTATATAGCTAACACCTACAAAGGCACTGCTACAGCAACGACTGTGACCACAAACAGAATCACAGTGTCTGACACTAGCTGGTTACAGAGAAATACCGCTCTTAGATTTACAGGCACTACATTTGGTGGAATCAGCACAGGTGTAACATACTATGTACAAAAAATCGTAAGTGCAACTCAGTTTACAGTCGCTCTAACCAAAGATGCTGCAGATGCTGCACAGGTTACATTATCGACTGCATCGGGATCAATGGGTGTAGTAATGTACTATAACAGCGAGCTATGCACAAGAGATATCAACGAAGCGATCACAGCATTAAAAGGTGATGTCAAGTACACAGGTAATTATAACACCGTAATGGCTGCTGTTCTATACTCTAACGCTGTAACAGGCAGCAGAGAAGAAAACATGTTCTTGGTAAGAAATGGTACTGGTGTACGTAACATGACTCTAGAAGGACTGACTGGAGATCTAACTCCAGTTAATGCCTACGGTACAAGTCGTGTAACTGCTGGCGCATACGTTTCACTAGATCCAGGATGGGGTCCAGGTGACATTAGAACATGGGTAACTTCTCGTTCATGCTATGTACAAAACGTAGCTACATTTGGTACAGCCGCTATCGGACAGAAGAT
>JACCEC012131680.1_pt1 | contig 16839 bp, 17 predicted proteins | sample 7450121 | NCBI WGS metagenome assembly JACCEC01 (sample SAMN15323455, study PRJNA562643) | freshwater metagenome | isolation source: river surface water | place: USA:Blue River Watershed | collected 2017-08-18 | reverse complement strand
TTTCTCCAGTTGTACCATCTTTGCTTAATGTTACTTCTTGAGCAACATAGTGTGTTCTTCTTTTAGCGCTACGTTGTTGTGAGTGTCTGCGTTTAGGATTAGGCATCTCTTATTTTTTAAATTTTTAATCTATTTTATTGTCTATTCTACTTCTTTTTTTCCGTCTAGATCCTTGAACTGATCCAATCCTTTCCAAAGCGATTTTGAAGTCGCATCGGTAGGAGGGTTTTCATTGAAGAAATTGAGCTGGTCTATTACTTCTTGGTTACAAGTTGATTTTCCTTTTTCATCCAATTTGCAGATATGTTGCAAAGGAACGCTAAGGCTAATAAATTCGTAAATCCAATTGGCTACAGACAAATGACTATCGTTACGGTCTAGGTAAAAAATGTCAGGATCTTCTTCTTCACTATTCATCTTATCGGCGTCATCAACAAGTTTTACAACTATATTGAATTCGTCCCAAAGTTGAACAGTAAGTGGATTCCCACATCTATCACAAATGGTATCAATGGTCCCGTCAATATCAAAATGCAATTGCATGAAACCTGAGTGTTTATCCAGGAGGAGCTTCACCTTAGTTTGACAATTACTGAAATCTTGTGGTCCAAAATCTAAAAAGAACTGATCCTCAATACGGTACTCGAACTCATGTTCTCCTGCTGTTAAGCCAACAAATGGAATTTCGAATGTCCTGTTATGGCCCATAACCGTACTTTAAGGGTTGCAAAGTTAGTAAAAATAGGTCAAAAGACAAAGTTTATACTAATTTTACTAGATAATTATTCTAAGCAAATGTATCGATTTAGACCGGGTTGGAGCAAGTTCATTTTACCATTGGTATGGGTACTTCTATTTGCTATCTGTATTCTGGCGCCTAATTATCCAAACCTAATAGCTAAATACTATACCCACGGCTTTTTTAAATATTGGACATTTGTATTAAGATGGGTATTTGGAAGTATCCCATTTGCGATGGGAGAGCTTATCTATTTTATTTTTACTATATTATTGATTATCAATATAATAAGATATTTTAATTCATTAAAAAAATTCAATCAAATTTGGCAAAAAATAGGTTTTATACTTTTTAAACTAGCTTGGTTAGGCATCCGATTATTTGTGGTATTTCAGTTTATTTGGGGCTTTAATTACATGCAACCAGATCCAACCAATACATTTGATTTAAGCATCCAGCCCCCAAAAAATGTTCAAATTGCACAAACTCAGATTGATCAATTGACCAATGAATTGATTCAGGAACTGAACCAAACCAGAGAAAATCTTTCCAGTTATAAAGGGGTAACACCCAATTTTGAACAAACTGTAGCAAAAGTGCAGCATGCTTATGGTAAGATATCAAAGGCCTATCCCATGCTTCAACTTCAAAATCAAAGTGTCAAAAAAGCCATTTTCTCAAGCTTGGGGGATTATATTGGATTTTTGGCTTTTTATCAACCCATCACGGCGGAAGCAATTGTGCGTGCTGACCTACCTATGCTGACCCAGCCTTATACCATTGCACATGAAATGGCGCATCAATTAGGGTATGCATCAGAAACGGAAGCCAATTTCATTGCCTTTGTGGTCGCAACCGAATCGGATGATCCTATGTTAAAATATTCCATGTTATTGCAAATGTTTACTTATGCGCAGGATGCACAATTATTGTTACTTGCAGGGACTAAAGGTTTTGATGCCTGGAAAGGGCAGATCGCAAAGAATAAAGCAATGTTAAGTCCTGATGTATTAAAAGATCGAGCGGAGATTAAAGCATTTTTTGCAGCTAGAGCAGACAAGCAAATACAAGCATCTAATCAGTTATATGATCAATTCTTAAAATGGAATCAACAAGCAGCAGGCTTGGATAGCTATGCGGATGTATTAAAATGGGTGAGGGCGTATCGACTTAAAACTGATTCTTCCACATCATACTCTCAATAGGCTTTTCTGGTTGGCCACTATATTTAGCATTCGCTTTTTTATTGTAGCTCACTTCGATTTCACCATCTACAGGGAAGTAAATCAATTGACCAATTGGCATCCCTTTATAAACACGTACAGGTTGTTTAACTGAAATTTCTAGGGTCCAATAACCACAGAATCCTACATCTCCTTTACCAGCTGTAGCATGAATATCAATCCCCAAACGGCCAGTAGATGATTTACCTTCTAAAAAAGGGACATGGGCATGTGTTTCTGTGTATTCTAAAGTAACTCCTAAATAGAAGCCAGTTGGCTCTAAAACAAATCCTTCATCAGGTATTTCAAAATAGGTAATGGTATTATGTGCTTTGGCGTCAAGGATCGCATTATCATAAGTAGCCAACCATTTTCCAAGATGCACGTCATAACTATTGCTACCAAGATCTTTGCGATTATATGGTTCAATTTTAATGGTTCCTTTTTGAATTTCTTCGAGTATGCGTGAATCTGATAATATCATCTTAATCGATTTATGTTTAATTTCGGTCTTTAAAACAGACCGCAATCTAATTCAAAATGCCCTTCTTTTATCAACAAAATATTAACGAGACAGCTCATCTAGCCATTTGGTCTATTCAAGAACCTGCGTCCTTTTTTGAGACAGATGTGCAGCTTGCTGTTCCCATTGCCAACGAGGAAAGGAGGACACAACATTTGGCAGTAAGATTATTATTTAAATTAATGATGCCAGAGGCAGATCTAAGTCAATTGGTGATGGCAGACAATGGGAAGCCATACTTAATTGGATTGCCTTTTCACTTCTCATTTTCACATTGTAAGGGTTATGCAGCCTGTGCAGTAGATGATCAACCAATCGGGATAGATATTGAAATCATTCATCCTCGAATCTTGAAAGTGGCACATAAGTTTTTAAATGATCAAGAGAAAGCAATGATTGCTGGTTTAGATGAAAAGGATCAATTAAATCAGTTGGCATTTTTATGGGCAGCCAAAGAAGCGATGTATAAAAAGCACGAACAATTGGGTATTGACTTTGCGAAGGATTTTAATATCCTCGAATTGACAAAAGGGGATATGGGTAGCGTTCCAGCTCAAATTTTACATAAAGGAAGTAATGTCAGCGTCCATTTAGATTATCATTTTGGCATGGATTATATCTGTGTGACTTGTTACAGTTAAGTCATCTTAGATTGTTATTCTTCCTCTAGTCCCAGTGTAGTATCATCTTCTAATAAATCTAAGTGAATAGCGTCAGCACCAGCGATGCCTTCAATTGATCCTTTAATGTGCATGGCATTGAGCAATACTTTTTCAAGTTGCTTTTCTCTAGCTTTCCAAAGTTTTTCCATCGCGTCTCTTTCCTTTTGAATACTAGAACGCATTTGCCTAAAACCTTCGCCTACAGCTTTCCATTGTTCGCTGAATTCATTACTGGTTAGGTAGTCATAAAGAAAACTCATTTTGTCTCCTTTATTCACTTGACTCTTTTTGGCATCGTAGATTTTTAGAATTGCATTTCTCAACAATAAGGCAACGCTTTTTACTTCCTGGAATGAACAAATATATACGCCGTCCTTTTCGCCAAAACGATCTAATTCTTTTGGAAAGGTTTGTGTCACTATCACAGCAATGTCTGCACCTTGACTGCGCATGTCTGCTTTTAATTTATCAATCCATTCTTGGTTAAAGTCTTTGGTTCTTTTACTTTCATAAATAATTTTACCAGCTTCTTGTCCAAGGCTATTGCGCACAAGTTGAATACAATCTGCACCTCGAACGCCTTTACCTACTTCAGAAATCTGGTCAAAAGGGAAACTTGTTTTAAGTAATTCTTCTAATAATAATTCTTGTACTTCGCCTTGCATTTGCATACTGCCTTGTTCTGCTTTGCGACGCATTTCCTCGGCTAGTTTACGTTGGTCTTCTAATTGCTTTTCTAATTCTTTTACTTTCAACACATGCTCTTGGTCTTTGATAGACAAGCGTTCTGCTTCTTCCTTTTGGATTTGTGCTTTTAAACTTTCTCTTTCGGTATTTAATTTTCTTTGTAATTCTAATTCAAGTTCTGCTTCCTTTGCTTGAATGGCTTGCACTTGTTTTAAGAATTCTAATTCTTTTTGTCTGAACTCATTTACTTGCTTACTCATATTGGCTTCGTTGTCTTGCATCAACTTAAGCTTATGTTCATATTCGCCAGCAATATTCTTTTTTAATTGTTCTGTTAGTTCGTTCTGAATTTTTGTTTTTTGTTCCGCCAATAATTGATTGGTTTCTTCTTCTTTCTTCTTTTGCCAATCGGTCATTTTGCCACGCAATTCTTTTTCAATCTCGTCGCGGATAGCGTCGGTTGGTTCAAAGCTGTGTTGACACTTGGGGCAGGTTACGTTGTAATTAGACATAGATTATTTTTGGGCTATAAAATACAGTGCTACAAAGATGCAAAAAAATATAACAGCCTCACGAAATTTATGTAGGTTTGCGTTCCTGCGGAGGTGGCGAAATTGGTAGACGCACTACCTTGAGGTGGTAGCGCCCATACCCGGGCGTGGGAGTTCGAATCTCCTCTTCCGCACAAAAAAAAGCCCTCCCGATTGACGGAAGGGCTTTTTGAAAAATTGTGTAAATTTTACAAAGACTTCAAGATCTCATCTGCAGATCTTACATAATCCATATTTTTTGCTTCAGTCGCCATTTGCTTACAAGTTTCAGCACTTGCTTTAGCGCCTTTTTTATCATTCAATGCAACATGAATTCTTGCTTTTAATAAATGCAACCAATATGCTTTTGCATTTGCAGCAATTGCTTTATCTGCATAAACCAAAGCTTTATTGTAGTCATGGTCTAATTCTAGGTAAAATGTCGCAGCAGATTGATACATACTAGGATTCACAGTTGCAGCAGCAGAAGCAGCTTCAATTTGTGCACGTACTGCTGGTCTGATGTCTGTGCTAATTGGGATATTCACTTTTGTTTTGCCCCATTTCAAATAGATGGTTGCAGTTTGAGCAGTGATTGCGTCGATGCCAATTGTGAAAGTTTCAGTAGTGCTTCCAGTAGTTTCTGGAGCTACTTTTAAACGAACCACATCTTCAGCTTCTTTGTAGTCAAAACTTCCCCAACCTTTAGAATTGGTATTGAGGATAATCGTCCATTCTGATGCACCAGGGATCGTGAATAAACCATAAGATCCAGCAGGCAATGTTTTATTACCGATGTTCACTGGATCAGAGAAAGTCAATTTTGTGGCACCATTTGCACCTGTTCTCCATACATCACCAATAGGAGCTAATAAACTACCTGTTCCAAACACAGAACGACCTTTTAAGCTAGGTCTTGAGTAAACGATTTCAATTTTACCTAATCCAAATTCTTGGGTTAAAGTTTGTGTTGGACTAGGAGCTGGCATCTTCACTTGCGCCATAGCAGTTAAGCTTAAAAAGCTTCCAATTACAAAAAGTATTTTTTTCATATTTCTTTATTTTGAAGAACAAACCTACTTTATTTTAGGCGTTTTTTAGGTTATTTTTTTTGAAAGGCTGGGTGGAAACGATCCAAGGTATCCCTTAGGAAATCCCTATTGATATGGGTATAAATCTCGGTGGTAGTGATGCTTTCATGACCAAGCATCTCCTGAACAGCCCTCAAATCGGCACCCCCTTCCACTAAATGTGTGGCGAAACTATGACGGAGGCTATGTGGGGAGATCGTTTTTTTGATACCTGTTTTAAGAATAAGGTCTTTAATAATATAAAAAATCATGACCCTGCTTAGCCCTTTACCACGGTTATTAAGGAACAATATATCCTCGCAGTTTTTTGCTGGAGTTTGATGGACTCTAATGGTGTCTTTGTATAATTTGATATACTTAATTGCATCTGATCCTATGGGCACCAATCTTTCTTTATCACCCTTACCAATCACTCTAATAAATCCAACGTCTAAATACAAACAAGAAATTTTTAGCTGAATTGCTTCTGTGACTCTTAAGCCAGAACTATACATCACTTCCAAGATGGCCTTGTTCCTTCCGCCCTCAGGTTTACTTAGGTCTATCTCACCAATCATTTGTTCTATTTCTTCAAAGCTTAAGACATCTGGTAGTTTTCGACTCGTTTTAGGACTAGGTAGTAATGTAGTGGGGTTAATATGACAAATCTGTTCAATTAAACAATATTTAAAAAAAGATTTAATACCAGATATAATTCTAGCCTGAGAAGTAGCAGCCATGCCTATTTCACCGATACTTTGAATGAAACCTTGTAAATGCGTCATTTCAATATCTGCAGGGGTATGGATTGTTTTAATTGGTTCTAAATAGGATGCTAGTTTATCGATATCTCTTAAGTATGCTTCTACAGAATGCACACTCAATGATTTCTCTAATTGCAAGAAAGCTTTAAACCCTTTTTTATAGATATCCCATTGCATTTGCTCAAAACTAGTTTAGGAAAAGATTTGATATTTCATAGATAAAGGTTTTATTTCGTGTCTGATTCAAAACCATATGCAAGTAAATTTAAGGTCATTTAAGCAGAAAGTTAAACTTAATGCAAAACAATTCAGATCGTTCTTAACAAAGATAGAAAAGAAAAATCCTAAAAACCTTGATCAAATTGCAGCAAAATTAAGCACAGAAGTTTGGGCCGAAGTAGATTGCTTGTCTTGTGCGAATTGTTGTAAGTCGATGAGCCCAACTTTTACATCAACTGATATCAAAAGAATTGCTGCACATTTTGAGATCAAGCCTGCTGAGTTCAAAGCCACTTGGTTGGAATACGATAAAAAAGACAAGGATTGGGTGAATGTTTCAAAACCTTGTCAGTTCTTGAATTTAAGTTCAAACATGTGTTCTATCTATGAGGTAAGACCTGCTGACTGCGCAGGATTCCCGCATTTAACTAAAAAGAAATTTGTAGAATATATCCATGTGCACAAACAGAATGTGGAATATTGTCCAGCAACCTATAAGTTAGTAGAAAAAATGAAGGCATCTATGTAGATGTTTGCAGCTAATTTAAAAATAAACATCTTCGATAAAAAAAAGATCCCATTTCGTTTCTGAGTATAATTGTATTGCAATCACATCAAATTGTAGCATCTTCCAAATAGGATTTTGGTATTGGAATAAGGCAGCTGCATTTTTTAAGTGCTGCATTTTTATCGCATCGATATGCTGTTCTGGAAAACCATAAGTAGTCGACCTCCTGGTCTTCACTTCTATAATATGTAAGCAGTTTTCTTTGCTAGCAATGATGTCAATTTCTAAATGTTTATAACGCCAATTTCTAAAAAGGATGGTATAACCCATGCTGATTAGGTAGTTTGCGGCTTTATTTTCGCCTAAAAACCCAGTATCTTTGTTGTGTTGACTCATTATAAGTTGAATTAATTTGATTTATTTGAGTAAATAGGAAAATAGTTAAATGGTATACATGAACACAGCGTATAAATTACAAGGAATTCATAGGCATTACGAGTGGGGTGGAAATACATTCATTCCTCAATTGATGCATGTAGACAATGCGATTGGTAAGCCATTTGCAGAATATTGGATGGGGGCACATCCTTCTGCACCTGCCATGGTAGAAACTGCTGAAGGTAGTAGGGCGCTTGATCAGATGATCCAAGAAAAGCCGGAAGCATTTTTAGGCCCAAAAATTGCAGCTCAATTTGGGTCTTTGCCTTATTTATTTAAAATTCTTGATGTTGAAAAAATGCTGAGTATTCAGGTGCATCCTTCAAAGGAAAATGCAGAAAAAGGCTTTTTAAAAGAACAAGAAGCGGGTGTACCGATAGATGCATCTTACAGAAACTATAAAGATCAAAATCATAAACCAGAAGTGATGGTGGCATTGAGTGATTTTTGGTTATTACATGGTTTTATGCCTGCCAATGCACTTAAAGAAAGATTAACAAGTCTTGCTCCTTTACAAACATTATTACCCGTATTTGGTCAGGATGATTATGCTGGCTTGTATAGTCATTTTATGCACCTTGATCAATCTACAACAGATAAAATATTAAAACCTTTATTGGAAATTGCTGTGCATGAAGTGAAAGCAGGTAAAGTGGATAAATCGCATCCACATTGGTGGGCTAATAAGTATTATAATGGCATCGTGCCAACATCCAATGTTGACAAAGGCATTCTTTCCATCTATATTTTAAACATTGTCAATGTGCCAAAATACCATGGTGTATTTCAGGGGGCAGGGCTCTTGCATGCTTATTTAGAAGGACAGAATATAGAATTGATGGCTAATAGTGATAATGTTTTAAGAGGCGGATTAACTCCAAAACATATAGATATTGAAGAGCTCCTAGATCATGTAAAATTTGAGCCAACATATCCAAGTATTTTAAAAGGTGATTTTACAAGTTCCAATGAGCTTCAATTTCCATGTCCAGTGCCCGATTTTGGTTTAACTAAAATCACCTTAACACCAGGTGAAACTTACACAAACAAGACCAGTTCCTTTGAAATGTTTTTAGTGATGCAAGGGGGTGTCCAATTGGATGGGATTGACTTAAAACCCGGGGAATTGGCTGCAGTCAAGGCTGGAGCGGCCTTTCATATCCAATCAACTGGGGCTGAAACGGCTGTAATATTCAAATCTTTTGTGCCTTAAACGAATTATACACATTTGAGGAAAATCAATCTGGCATAAAACTAACCATTTATGTATATTTGGTTTTTGAAATAATTTATAAAATAGCGACTGATGAAACTGAACAAAGAAATAGTAATTGCCTTAATTATAATGATTGTAACGAGTGCTTTATATAGAGTGTTACCAGGTAGACCATTTGGATTTGCACCACAAATTGCAATTGCTTTATTCAGCGGCTCATTATTTGTAAAAAACAAACATTTTGCATTTCTGTTACCACTTGTTTCAATGTTCTTGTCTGATTTATTTTATCAAGTTTTGTATGTGAACCATTTAACGACCATTCAAGGTTTTTATGATGGTCAATGGCAGAACTATTTATTAATTGCTGCCACTGCAATTTTTGGATTTGGTTTACAAACAAACAACATAGGCAAATTCGCAGGTAATTTTATTGCTGCTCCAACTGTTTATTTCCTTGTTTCAAACTTTATGGTATGGGCTAGCTTTGGAGGTTACCAACGTCCTTTAACTGCTTCAGGTTTATTACAAACAATGGTAGACGGTTTGCCATTTTATGGATATAGTGTAGCAGGCACATTCGTTTTTGGCGCAGTGATGTTTGGCGGATTAAAATTGATTCAGCCTAAATTAAAAGCGATTAAAGTAAAAAGCTAATTTTTTTGATACAAATAAAAAGCCACTCATTTCTTGTAAATGAGTGGCTTTTTTATGCAAATTGTTTTATTACTTAGAATCTATGGCTTCGTAAAATTCGTCAATTTGCCAAGGGCCTGTATCTGCAGCCATGGTGGCTAACTCGTCGCAACGGTTATTATAGGGGTTGTCCGCATGTCCTTTTACCCAATGAAATTTCACCTTATACTGTTTAGATAGCTCATAAAAGGCTAGCCATAGGTCTTTGTTCTTTTTGCCTCCTTTAAAGTCTGTTTTAATCCAATTTTCTAACCATTTTTTCTCTACAGATTCAACCACGTATTTACTATCTGTATATACCAAAATTGGCAATTTTTTTGTTTTTAAGATGGATATTGCTTTGATGACTGCTAAGAGCTCCATTCTATTATTGGTGGTATATTTATAAGCTTCGGCAATCTCTTTGACCTTCTCTCCCCAAATCAAAATGGCACCAAAACCGCCTGGTCCTGGATTGCCTCTTGCCGAGCCGTCTGTATAGATAATTATTTTGTCCATGGATCCCTTTCTTGGTCGAAAGCAAGATACAATATTTTGATTAGTTAAGGCTATTTCATTGAATTTGTAATTATCTTTAGCGCCATTCGAAACAAGATTGAATATGATTGAAAAACTGAATTTCCATTTAAGATTTAAGACCAATTTTGGTCAAACTATTTTCATTACAGGAAACCACCCTTTATTAGGCAATGGGAATATCGAAGCGGCAGTTCCAATGGTTTATTTAAATGAGGATTATTGGGTCTTGCATTTAGCAACAAAAGGATTGTTGAAGGCCGAAACAATTCACTACAGTTATTTTATTCAAAATGCAGATGGGACTAGGATTTTTGATTGGGGTTCAGATAAATCTATCATCGTAGATCAATTGGCCACAAAGGAATTGGTTTTGATAGATGCCTGGAATTTTACTGGATATATTGATAATGCTTTTTATACAGCACCATTTGCAAATGTGTTATTACAAAGCAAAGGGCATCAGGTAAAACCACACCATCCAAAAAATGCAACGCATGTTTTTAGAGTGAAAGCACCTTTGCTAACTACAAATCAAACAATTTGTATCATTGGGGAGTCTAAGGAAATTGGCGGTTGGGATGCAGCAAAAGCATTGCCATTGAATAAAATAATAGATCAACCTTATTATGAAATTGCTTTGAACTTAAGTAAATGTGATTTCCCTTTGGTCTATAAGTATGGTATTTATGATACGAAGCTAAAAAAGTTTATTTCATTTGAATCAGGTAACAATAGGGTATTGTATGAGCCAGTCAGTAAAAATAAATTGGTACTTGTACAAGACGGATTTGCACAGGTAGGCCACAATCAATGGAAAGGAGCAGGTGTTGCAATTCCTGTTTTTTCATTAAGATCCAAGCAAAGTATTGGAGTTGGAGAATTTGGTGATATTAAATTATTGGCAGACTGGTCTAAAAAAATTGGTTTAAAATTAATTCAATTATTACCAATTAATGATACGACTGCTACACATAGCTGGATGGATTCTTATCCCTATGCAGCGATTTCGGCTTTTGCTTTACATCCAATGTATATTCGTTTGTCTGAAATAATAGATGCTGATCAAGCGCACTTAATTCAGGATGCACTGGATCAACAAATCGCATTGAACAATTTAACTGTAGTTGATTATGAAGCAGTGCTATCTGTGAAGTGGAAAGCACTAAAAGCAGTTTATGCAGTTAATGGAAAAAGAGATTTAGCAACAACTGCTTTTAAACAGTTCTTTAATGACAATCAAGCCTGGTTACTACCTTATAGTGCATTCTCTTATTTAAGGGATTTGCATGGTTCTGTAGATTTTAATGCATGGCCTAGTCATTCTAAATTCAATGCAGTAGAAATTGACCAATTGGCAAATCCAAAATCAAAGACCTATTCTGATATCGCATTCTTTTATTTTGTACAATTTCATTTACACCTTCAATTAAAAGCAGCAACTGATTATGCGCACGCTCAGGGAGTAGTATTAAAAGGAGATATTCCAATTGGGGTTTATCGTTTTGGTGCAGACGCATGGCAGCATCCTCATTTATTTCATATGGATAAACAAGCCGGTGCGCCGCCGGATGATTTTGCCGTGTCTGGACAAAATTGGGGTTTTCCAACTTACAATTGGGACCAAATGGCATCCGATGGTTTTGCTTGGTGGAAGTCTAGGTTTGATCAAATGAAATACTATTTTGACGCATTCAGGATTGATCATATTTTAGGGTTCTTTAGAATTTGGAGTATTCCAATGCATGCTGTAGAAGGGATTTTGGGACATTTTGTTCCAGCCATTCCAATTAGTATCAATGAATTGAATGCAAAAGGGATTGCTTTTGACCATTATCGATTCACGATGCCTTATATCAATGAAACCATTTTGTTTCAAGTATTTGGTTATGATAATAATTATGTCAAGTCCAATTTCCTTGAATCAATAGGAGAAGAACATTTTGCATTGTTACCAGCATTTAAAACACAACGCGCAGTAGAAGCGTATTTTGAACAACAAGAACAGACTGAATTCAATTCCAAAATAAAGCAAGGATTATACGATTTAATTTCAAATGTTATTTTACTTGAAGGGGATCAGCCGCAAGCATATCATTTTAGATTCAATATTGGGCAGACTAGCTCTTTTAAACATTTAGATAAAAACACGCAAAACAAATTGCATGAATTGTATGACGACTATTTCTTTAAGCGTCAGGATGCTGCATGGGAGAAAGAAGCAATGAAAAAACTACCTATGTTAAAGCGCTCCACCAATATGTTGATTTGTGGGGAGGATTTAGGATTGGTACCTTCCTGTGTGCCACATGTCATGTATCAATTAGGTATGTTAAGTTTAGAAGTACAAAGAATGCCAAAAGCAAATCATAAAACTTTCTTCCATCCAAGTGATGCACCATATTTAAGTGTGGTAACTCCTTCGTCACATGATACAAGTACGATAAGAGGATGGTGGGAGGAAGACAGCGCAAAGACCCAACAGTTTTATCAGTATGAAATGGGTCAACAAGGTAAAGCACCGGTTTATTGTGATGGCTGGATTAACAAAGCAATTTTATCACAACATTTATATTCACCTGCCATGTGGGCGATCTTCCAATTGCAAGATTTTATGGGCATTGATGAAACACTAAGAAGATCAGATCCAAATGAAGAGCGCATTAATGTACCTGCAAATCCTAAACATTATTGGAGGTATCGAATGCATATCAATTTAGAGCAATTAATAGACGAAGAACAATTTAATCAAGAATGGTTTCACTTGATTCAAGCAAGTGGAAGAGCATAATTAAAATTAGTACAAGTGCAATTAGATTTTTGGGAACAAAGTTTACCTTTCGAATATCCATTTACCATATCCAATGGTAGAACAAAGACGCATCAGCATAGTTTAATGGTGCGCTTGTCCTTGGGTAACTGGTCAGGCTTTGGAGAAGCGCCAGCGATTGTATATTATAATGTAACTGTGGCAGATATGATGGAACAGTTGGAAAAGCAAAGAAAATTAATTGAAAAATTTGCATTGATTGACCCAGAAAGATTTTGGCATTTCTTACACCATCTTTTTCCAAATGATCCATTTTTAGTTTGTGCATTGGATATGGCTGGTTGGGATTTATGGGGACAAATGAAAAAACAACCTTTGCATCAGTTATGGAATACTCAATGGGCTACAACTGGCAATGATCTCCCTCCAATTTGTGATTACACTTTAGGGATAGACCCCATAGAGAAGATGGTACAAAAAATGGAGGCACATCCATGGCCTATTTATAAAGTCAAAGTTGGAACGGAATATGATATAGAGATGTTGACTGCGTTAAGAAAGCATACAGATAAACCAATTCGTGTAGATGCGAATGCAGGATGGACAACCGAGGAAGCGCTTTTAAAAATTCCAGCATTGGCTGAATTGGGCGTTGAGCTAGTTGAACAACCTTTAGCAAAGGACAATTGGGAGGGGATGGCACAATTGAAACAACAAGCTATTTTACCCTTGTTTGCAGATGAATCCTGTGTAAGTGAAAATGATGTGGCTACTTGTGCCAATTATTTTGATGGCATCAATATTAAATTGACAAAATGTAGTGGCTTGACCCCAGCCCTGCGCATGATCAAAGAAGCAAGAGCATTGGGATTAAAAGTAATGATGGGAAGTATGAATGAATCTGTGATTGGTTCTGCTGCCATAGCACAATTTTTGCCTCAATTAGATTATGTGGATATGGATGGCCCTTTATTAATGACCCAATTAAATGGGGTAGGATTGAATTATAGTTATAACAATCAAAATGGAATGATTGAACCATTAATGCATCCAGGATTAGGCGTTGCTTTTAGAATGCCTTTTGATAAATAATACAAATGACACCAGAACGTACCGAGAAATTATTAAAAGTATTACACCAACGTCAAGCAAATTTGACGCTCATCATGGAGAATGTGCAGGATCCGCATAATATTTCTGCTGTGCTAAGAACCTGCGATGCAGTGGGCATTCAGGAAGTGTATGTATTGAGCACCGAATTACCTAGGTATAAACATTTTGGCTATAAAAGCAGTAGTAGTGCTATTAAGTGGTTGACGATTCATGAATATGATGACGTTCAAAAATGCGTTGCAGATGTTCGTAAAAAGTTTAAAACCATATTAACCACGCATTTGTCAAGTGATGCAATAGATTTACATGCCATCGATTTTACGCAATCTGTTGCATTGGTTTTTGGCAATGAACATGATGGAGTCTCGGAGGAATTACGTGGTATGGCAGATGGCAATTTCATCATCCCACAAATGGGGATTATTCAGAGTTTAAATATATCAGTGGCTTGTGCGGTCACTATTTATGAAGCTATGCGACAAAAAAGAAACGCAGGTCATTATGACCAATGTAGTTTGCCTGCAGCCCAGTTGGCTCAATTAAAAACAGAGTGGGGGTTTGAAGAATAATTTATTTAATCTTTCCTAGCCTTACATTTGTTCTGGAACCTCAATACCTAAAACTTGCATTGCTTGCTTTAATGTTGCTGCAGTTAAAATACCTAATTGTATTCTTAAATTTTTCTTGTCATCAGATTCAGCATTAGCGATTGAAAGCTCTGCATAGAAACTATTGAATAATTTAGCTAGGTTAAATGCATAGATCGCTAATTTAGATGGATCTAAAGCTTCTGCAGCCTCATTCACTTCAGCCGAAAAATTAGCCAATTGCATCGCTAGTGCTTTTTCCAATGGCAACAATGAAGAACCAACTTGTGTTACTGTAGTACCTGTTTTTCTTAAAATACTTTTTATTCTTGCATGGGTGTATTGTATGAATGGACCAGTGAAACCATGGAAGTCAATACTTTCCTCTGGATTAAAGATCATCTTCTTTTTAGGATCCACTCTTAATAAAAAGAATTTTAATGCACCCAATCCAATGGTATCGTATAATTTTTCTAATTGAGCAGCACTAAAATCATCTACTTTCCCAAGTGATTCTGTTTTTTCTTTTGCAATTTGAATCATGCCATCTACTAAATCATCCGCATCCACAACTGTACCTTCTCTGCTCTTCATTTTACCGGTAGGCAATTCCACCATCCCATAACTTAAATGGTAGATACCATCTGAAGCAGGCAATTGTAATTTTTGACAAATCAATTTCAATACTTTGAAATGGTAGTTTTGTTCATCCCCCACAACATAGATACTTGCGTCAGTATTGAATTCTTTTTGTTTGAGTTCAGCAAGACCAATATCCTGTGTGATGTATACCGAAGTGCCATCTTTTCGTCTTACTATTTTTTCATCTAAACCTTCACTCGTCAAATCAATCCACACAGAACTATCTTCTTTTTGATAGAATACTTTTTTTGATAAACCTTGATCCACTAAATCTTTTCCTAATAAATAGGTATTGCTTTCGTAATAAGTTTTGAAAAAGTCAGAACCAATTTTTTTATAGGTCACATCAAAACCTGCATATACCCATTCGTTCATACGTTTCCATAGCGCCATCGTGTCTGCATCGCCTTGTTCCCATTTCAATAACATGGCCTGTGCCGCTTTTTGTATTGGGGCTTCTTGCTCTGCAAGCTCTTTAGACATACCACCAGCAATCAATGTTTCCATTTCTGCTTTGTAAGCATCGTTGTATTTGACATAATAATCACCTACAAAGTGGTCACCTTTCATATTGGTGCTTTCGGGTGTTGCGCCATTAGCAAATAATTGCCATGCAATCATACTTTTACAAATATGAATCCCTCTATCATTGACGATGCAAGTTTTAACGACATGATTACCTTGTAATTTCAATATTTCCGCAATGCTCCAGCCTAAAAAATTATTTCTAAGGTGTCCTAAGTGCAATGGCTTATTGGTATTAGGGGAGGAATACTCCACCATGATTTTCTTAGGTGCTGCAGTGGGCGTTACTAATTTGTTGGTGTCTGTTGCATGAATATAGTCTAACCAAAACTGGTCACTGATGGTAAAGTTCAAAAAGCCTTTCACTATATTAAATGCAGTGATTGTCCCCGGCATTTTAGCCATGACTGCTTCGCCCAATGCATTGCCTAATTCTTCTGGACTCTTGCCTAATTGTTTGACAAAAGCAAATAGCACGATGGTATAATCGCCCTCAATTTCTGGCTTAGTTGCATTCACCAATACCTGTTCACTTTTAATTTGAACTTGGTAGATGGTTTGAATGGCATCTGCAGTGGCCTGCTTTAAATTTTGGATCAATTGCATAAAATAGGATTACCGACTGCAAAAGTAATTAATTAAGGTTACCTTTACGCATACATGTTGAAAGTACACGAATTTATAAGCAAATTAATTCTAGACCTAATTGATGGGGTGTATCCATTGTTTAGGAGGTTCATGCCGTTGAAAACCTTTCGTTATGCAGCATGTGGTGGGGGGAATACAGTTTTAGATATTCTATTGTTCTTCATTTCCTATAATTACATTTTAGAGACCCTTCCTGTGCATTTAGGTTGGTTGACGATTAGCCCCCATATTGCATCCTTCATGATCAGTTTTACTGTTACTTTCCCAATAGGCTTTTATTTGAGCCGTTATGTGGTCTTTCAGGAAACATCTGTCCGAAAGAGCAAACAGCTATTCCGATACTTTATGGTGGTTCTTGGATGTATCTTCCTAAACTACATTTTTCTTAAATTATTCGTGGAAGGACTTGCTTGGAATGCCACTTTCGCAAAGGTTGTAACTACTTTTTTTGTGGTTATTTTCAGCTATACAAGCCAAAAGAACTTCACATTTAAGACCAAGACAGTCTAATTAATCTGCCTTTTCTTCCCATTTTTTGATGTATTTATGCCATTTCAGTCCCAATTTAAAGGGGTAAAGCTGACAATTATGCCATTTTTGCCTATTCGACAGAATGGCATAAAGATTGAACTATGGTAGTGAATTAATCATTGAAAATCAATCATTATGGGAAAAATTATAGGAATTGACTTAGGTACCACAAATAGTTGCGTATCAGTTATGGAAGGTGGTGAGCCAGTAGTAATTGCGAATGACGAGGGTA
>JACCEC012868356.1_pt1 | contig 16840 bp, 15 predicted proteins | sample 7450121 | NCBI WGS metagenome assembly JACCEC01 (sample SAMN15323455, study PRJNA562643) | freshwater metagenome | isolation source: river surface water | place: USA:Blue River Watershed | collected 2017-08-18 | reverse complement strand
TTTAATATTTTATTGAATTACTACTATCTATACTACTATAATTAAATACATAACTTTCTAAATATTTATCAAGTTTTTTATTATAACCTAATGATATATCTTGTTGATATTTACTGTTAGACATTATAAAATTCCATTCTATTTTAGTTTTATTTTGTTTAGGTAATTTTATAATTAATTCTTTTGGATAAGTATCTATATAATTATATATTAAATCTTTTATATGAATTGGTATATTTTTATTTATATTATGTAAATTTACTTTATGGATAAGAATACGTTTTCCTATCTTTTCTATTTTTGATATTTCAATATTATTCATTTCTTTAAATGTTTTAAAATAATAATATTCGTCAATTTCTTCCATAGTTTTATTTAAACAATATATATCCACTATTAAAATACCATTATATTTTAATACATTCCAACAAACATTTAATGATTCAAATAAATTTTCAGTATCTTGATTTTCAATAATAAATATTATATCAAATTTATGTTTTTTTGTATTATCTAAATTTAATATTCCATTTATTATATTATCTTTAATATATTCTATTCTATTTTTATTATTAATATTATAATTATTATTATCAGATATTACTAATAAATTTGATTCACTGTTTAATTTAATTATATTATCATAAATAAATTCAACTTTATATTTTTCATATATTCCAGTGTATAACACATTATATTTTTTATTGGATATTTTTAATACTTCATCTATAAATACTTTTTTTATAAAATAGTCTCTGTCTATATCATGTTCTTTAATATATTTAATATCAACTTCTTTTATATTTTTTTCTGATAATAATATATTATCAATAAAATTATTTATTTCATATTCTGTATTATTTTCATAAATTTGTTTATTAAAATAAATAATCAAGTAATCCCATGTATTATTTATTATATCCATATTTAATTCATTTGCCTTTTTAGTTCCATTTTTACTTATTGTTAAATATTCATCAATATTTTGTTGATAATAATTATATATTTTATTTATTTTATTATATAAACCATATACTTCTAAATCAGATGTTAAATTATCTATCCAATCATAATTTACTTCAACATAATCTTTACCTGATATAAAATAATCTGAATATATTTGTATCCATTTATCATTTCTATCATATATTTTATTTTCTAAATTATTTATATATGTTTGAGTCATAGGTATATCAATTACTAAACTATTCATCAATAATATTTTACTCATTCTATATGACCATGGTTGATGACCGGGTAAATTTAATAAATATTTATATTTACAAAAATCATATAATGGTACATATTGTTCTGATACAAATATATTATATTTTTTATCGTCATTATCTATAACAATTTCTTTAATTTTTCTTCTAATATTATGTTTATTAGAACCAGTATTTGCACCTGAAAAATATATTATTGGAGATTTATTTTTAATATTAGAACAATTATTTTCTTCTAATGTATTTTTTAAGTTATCATAATTTATTATTTTATTATCTAGTTTTATTGAATAAAAATTAGTATCAGGATATAATATTCCTTTTTTATTACTTGGTTTTGCTTCAACAAAAAATGGTATTTCATTATCATGATAAAAATGTGTATCTGATATATATAATGGTATAAACATATTTGGTAATTTACCAAATTTCTTTTCGAGATTTAATAATCTATCTTTAATAATATTTATAATAGTTTGTTTTCTAGTATCACCTGAATTAAATACAGTCAATATTTTACCATTTTTATATATTATAAATAAAAACATATTTTCATATTTATATACTTTTTTATATCTTAATGTTAAATTTTTTAATGATAAATCATATTCATTTATATTTTTATGTATTTCATTAATTGTATGTTCTATTAATTTATTATTTTCATTATTGTTAAATATTAAATTTTCATTTATTTTATTCATAATATAATATAACATATATAATTTATATATTAAATTATTATTAAATAATAATAATTATATTTAAGTTATTGTTATTTAATAATAATATATTATAAAAGATTGATTATAATATAAGATTATTATAATTATTACTTAAGACTATAATTTATATAACAATATGAATATAATGGATACACAAATTGATTTATATAAAACTATATTATATGATTATAAATATTTTATAAATACAATAAAAAATGATACTTATCATTTTATAATATATAAAAATATAACTGATATACCAAATAATATTAAATATCTTGAATTTTATAATGAATATATGCAAATATTAAAGAAAGGTGATATACCTAATAGTGTTACTCATCTTTTATTAGATGGTTATTATAATCAAGAATTAAAAGATATTATACCAAATAGTGTTACTCATTTAGAATTTGGATATTATTTTGATCAGTCATTAAATGAAGGTGATATACCGAATAGTGTTACACATCTTACATTTGGATATCATTTTAGTAAATCATTAAAAGAATATATTATACCAAATAGTGTTACACATATTAGATTTAATGGTTTTATAAAACAATCATTATATGAAAATATAATACCACAAAATGTAACTCATATATTTTTTAAAAAATATATTTTGAATATATATAAAATAGTTTTACCTAAAAATATAATTGAAATTATTGTGAGAAATAGTAATGATATTTATAATATATTTCAAATTAAAAATAAAAATATAAATGATGTATTAGTGGGTTATTTATATGAAAAATGTAAACATCAAGAAGATGAACCACTTGATATTTATTATGTAAGTAATAAAAGTTCTATATCTAGATATGATAAAAAGGTATTGGATTATTATATAGATGATTATTTAACAATAAATAAACTTAAAGGACGTATAATATATAAAGAGTTACTTCAAAAAGTATTACATCCAAATAATATATTACATGTTACTTTATAATATTATTTTTCAAGTAAAATAATTTATTTTATAATTATTATATATAATGGATATAATAACACAAATATTTAATACATATGATGATAAAAATGAAATTTTTGATGATTTAAATTTTAAAGAATTAGATATTTCAAATAATCATATAATATATAAAATACATAATGAATATGGTATATCAATTGATATATTTGAAAAATCAGGGAAATTACTTGTACATATATTTTATGATAGTGATACACATAATATATCATCATTTTATAATGAAATTGATGATATAGGATTATATGAAATAATATTATCAAATAAAATTGAATATTATATAGATGGTCAATATTATCAAACAAATACTTGTGAAAGAATTGACTATATAAAAGATATGATTGAAAAATATACAAATTTAATATTGAATGATAAAATATTTCCATTATTATATGATTTTATAACAAGTGATATACAAATATCATTTATATCATTTGATGAAGTAGATAAAATAATGAAATATAGAATAAAAAATTAGTAAAAAATATTGTAAATTATAAAGTTTAATATATTATAATAAAATATTAAAATAAATTATAACATATAAATGATTTATATTATAATTACAACATCTATTATAAATAAATTTGGAAGACAAAATGATATTAATAGGGAAAATAGATATATAGAATGTATACAACAATTATTAGAATTTATTAAAGATGATATATATATTAAACCAATTATTATTGAAAATAATGGAATTAGAAAAACATTTTTAAATGATATGAATTGTGAAGTTTTTTATACAAATAATAATGAAATAAAATATTATCATAAAGGACAAAATGAATTATTAGATATTAAAAATGTAATTCATGAATATAATATTCAAGATGATGATATTATTATAAAATTAACTGGACGTTATAAATTATTGAATTTAAATTTTATAAATTTAGTTAAAAATAATTACAATAATTATGAAGCATTTGTTAAATTTTTTAATGTATGCACACTAAAATATATGAATGATGATTGTGTATTGGGATTATTTGCAATAAAATGTAAATATTTAAAAGATTTTAATTATACTTTTATAAAAAGTCCAGAATGTGAATTTGCTGAGTATCTTAGAAAATATATTGACAGAAACAAAATAATGGAAATTGAAAGATTAAATTTAGAATGTTGTTTTGCCGATGATTTAAGAAAATTAATTGTATAAAAATTAGTTTGAAATAAAAAAATTTATAATAATTATTATTAATGAATATTAATAACGATAAAATAGAAGATCTTATATATATAATTTATTCTCATTCTAGTTATTCAGATATTTTACAAATACAAAATGATTTTATAAGTGATATAAAGGAACATAAAATATTATTTATCGATAAAATAAATGATAATATAAAATATAATTTTGATGAAATAATATACTATGATGATACATTAAATTATACTAAAAGAGTATATAACTGCTTGCAAATGGTACAAACTGATAAATTTATTGTATTTATACATGATATTGACATAATATTAAATATATCGCAAAATGACTTACAGAATTTAGTTAATATTATGAAACTTCATAATATAGATAGAATTGACTTACAAATAAAAGATACGCCAAAAAATGAAATTATATGTTATAATGAATATATATTAATAAAAAATAATAATATTAATAATTATATATATAATGTAAATCCATCAATTTATAGATTTGATAAATTTAAAATTTTAATGGATATTTTTGATAATTCATATGTAAATTGTGAAAATATGGATACTCAAATATATAGTTATTATAATCTAAATACATATACATTATATTCTAAAAATATTATAAGATGTGGATTTCATAATGTAACAAATATATTTACTTTTTTACATATTATTAAAAATAAAGAATTAACTCCAACTGATAATAATATAAATAATTTAGATAAACATATTCAAGAAATATATGATAATATATTGCAAAAATATAATATCAATAGAACTATACGTCCTGCATTATCAATGTAATTTAAAGTTTCTTTATCATATAAGCACTTGGAGCAATCCAATTAGTTGATACTACATTATATTCTATATTAAATTCTTTTAAAAATCTATCAACACCATTTGATTCATCAAATTTATGATATTCATATTCATCAAATATAATATAACCATTTGGTAAAATTCTATGCCATAAATTTTTCAAGGACTCATATACAGGTTCATTCAAGTCTAAATCAATATATAACATTGAAATTCTAAAGCCGGGGTTTTCTTCAACAAATGATTTTGTTGTAACACATACATCACCTTCTACTAAAATAAATTTTGAATGATCATTATTAATATTTAATAATTTATTTTCAACTGTTTCATATGATAATTCATCATTTGATACTTTATTATAAACTATTTTCATAGTGTCACCATTCTCAAATTTTTCCATTATTTTATTTTCTGGATTAAATATATCGAAGCCTATTACTTTTTTATTGGAATGAGTACAAAATATTTCAATAAATTTAATAAAAGTAGCCATTCCAGATCCCTTAAATACACCTAATTCCACAATATCACCTGCTAAATGTTTAGTTTTTTCGAAAAATTGAAATCTATGTAATAATTTTCCTAAAACTTTTATATCACTTGAAAAAATTAAATTATTAAAATTATCATATACATATTGTGAAGGCATATTTTTAATATTATTATTACAAATATCATTTAAGTTAGACATTTTAAATTATATAATACTTATATAATTAAATTTTATTAAATAAACTTGGATGTAATAAATGAAAATAATTAAAAATTTTTTATATTATTTACATCTTTAACATTTCAAATACCAAAGTATAATATTTATAAATTTACTATAACAAATTAATATAATAAAAGTTATATTGATAAGTTACTGTAATAAAGTTACTTGAGTCTCGGGTTCTAACAAGAACCCTCGGTGGCCGACCCTATAGGGTCGGCTGGGTAGGCGAACGCCTACCCACTTACAGTTACTGTGATTGGGTTACTTATACAATATATATTAAATAAAATAATTAATTAAAACTATTTACTGTTATGATTATACAGTTTATTATTTAAAAAAAGTTTTTATTTATTTATACAATATAATTGATAATATAATATATATTACATTTTATAAATAACAGTAATTATTGTAATTTTATTTTTAATGTTTTTTTAAGGTTTATTTTTAAGGTTTTTTTAAGGAATTTGATTTTTTGAAATTTTTGTAAAATGATATGTCAAAAATATACTTTTTGGATTCTTAAAATGAAAAATTTCAAAAAATCAAATTCCTTAAAAAAACCTTAAAAATAAACCTTAAAAAAACATTAAAAAATATTATATTATTACATTGTTAAATTATTGAATTTAATAAATCTCAATAATGTTTTTTAATAATATATTGTATTATATGTATTTTTTTAATAATAAATAAACTTAAAATAATAGTTATATAATATATATAATAAATATAATATAAAAATGTCACATTCAAAATATATTTGTATGAAGTGTAACTCTTATGATACACCTATTTTTAATGAAATGATAAAACATTATTTGAGAACAAGACCATGTAAGAAAAAAACAGATGTAATATTATTGTCAGATGATCAGTTATTAGTATTGTCATTAATACCTTATTATTATAATAATCATTGTATAAATATTGAAGAAACTAATCATTTAGAAGGTTCAAATTTATTAAGTAATAATAAAAATGAATTGTTTAAAATTATTGAAAATATACAAAAGAATAAATTAAAAATATGTCAATTTTGTAATGAAGATTTTAATACAATTTATGATTTGAGGAAACATATGATTGTTAAATGTTTTTTTAATGAATTGAATAAGAGAAAAAATGAAAATGATAACATTATAAATAATATTGAAAAATCTATAAATTGTGATAATAATGTAACAAATAGTAATAATTGTAATATTACAAATAATAATAATATTACTAATAATATTACTAACAACAATAATAATATAACTAATAATAACAATAATGTAACTAATAATTTATTTTTTAATATACCAATACCATTTGAAGATAATTGGGATTTATCAGAAATACCAAAAGCAGAAAAAGAGGGAATAATTGTTTCACAATATGTTTTTAGTAGATTTTTGAATGAAATATTGAAAAATGATAAAAATTCAAATGTAATAATTGATAATGATGATGGAACAGATACAGGTATGGTATATATAAATCATAAAAACCAATATATAAAAATGACGAAAAATGATATAATGACAAATACAATGGATAAATTATACGATCAATTATATGATTTAGTGGATACAAATAAAGATACATTAAAAGTTGTAAAAGAGTGTTCTAAAGATTATATTCATAATAAATACAATAAATATATAAAAGATAAAGAAACTAAAAAATCACTTGATGAAATAATATTAGATACATATAATTATAATAAAAATAATGCAATAAAATCATATAATGACATATTAGTTATGAATAATAATGGCATAAAAACTAGACCTAATAGTATTATAAATAAAAAAAGAGAAGTACGAAATAAAACAGAAATGATTAGTTGCAAAGCAAAGATTGATATGATTTCTAAATGTAGAGATGAAGATATATATTATTTATATGATTCTGATGGTAACACTAAAGGATAAATATTTTTACTACATTGGAAACTATATTATACATTTTAACAATTAAAATACCAATATTTATGAAATATATATTATATTTTATTTAATAATATGTCTTATATATTATAATTTTATATTATTTTATATAAAATTATAATATAAATATTACTATTTTTTATATAAAATAAAAAAAAATGATTTTTATTTTGATTTAAAATTTTAATAATATAAATATATAATTAAAAATAATATGACAGACATGAGCACAGATACTAATTTTAATAATTTAAATAAATATACTGTAAAAAAACTAAAAGATTTATGTAAAATTCATAAAATAATTGGATATAGTAAAAAAAATAAAACTGACATTATAAAAATATTACAGGATAAAATTAATATTACAGAAAATATCATTTCAATTAAATCTAATATAGTAACTACAGATAATATAATAAATATTGATAATAATATTATAATTACAGAATATAAAAATATTGATAATTCATCATATGAAGAATTAAAAAAACAATATAATGATGTATTAAATATTGATAAAAGTACATATAAATCTAGTAATGATGAACCTACACCAATTGAATGTATTGAAGAAATGATAAGTAAAATACCATTAGATTTATGGAAAAAAGATAATTTAAAAATATTAGATCCTTGTTGTGGAAATGGTAATTTTGCATTACCAATTATAAATGAACTTAATAAAATATATGATTTAAAATATATTTTAGAAAATATATTATACTTTAATGATATAAATAATGATAGAATAAAAAATGTTGAAAATATTTATTGTAAAAATAAATATAATTTAAATATTACTGAGAAAAATTATATCGAACAAGTATTTACTCATAAATATGATTTAATTGTTGCTAATCCACCATATGCTAAACTTTTAGATAATGGAAAAAGATCTTCTAAAAATCATAATTTAATAGGTGACTTTATTGAAAAATCATTGGAGTTATTAAATGAAGATGGATATTTAATGTTTATAACACCAGATAATTGGATGTCATATTCTGATAAAAACACATTAATTTCTAAATTGACTGCATTACAAATAATTCATTTAGATATTCATAGTGCAAAAAAATATTTTAAAAAAATTGGTTCATCATTTACTTGGTATATTATACAAAATAAACCATTTTATAAAAATATAAATATATCTGGAATATGGAAAGGAAAATATTATAATGGAGAAGTAAGTTCAGGAATTAGAAAATATATACCATTATTTTATAATTCTACTATATTAAATATATTGTCTAAAACGGTTGATAATAATGAATTATTAAAATTCAAAATTGAAACTAATTGTGATTTACATAGATATACTAAAAAAAATGAAATATCTGATATTAAAGATGACAAGTTTATTTATAAATTAATACATACACCAAAACAAACCGTTTGGGCTTCCAGACCACATAAATTTCAAGATGGTTATAAATTATTTATAAGTACAACTGATAAATATTCAACATTTATTGATAATTGTGGAATGACACAATCTATAGTTTTTATTAAATGTAGTAATATTGAAGAAGCAAATAAATATAAAAATATATTAGATCATCCATTATATGTTTTTATAAATAATATATGTAGATATGGTAATTTTAATAATATTAGAATATTGCAAAGTTTTCCTATTCCTATAATTGATGACATTAACATAAATGAAAAATCTATTTACGAGTATTTTAACATAACTAATGATGAAATTGATTTTATAAAAAAACATATATAAAATTATCTAAAATATTATATGAATATATGATATATAAAATTTATTTATCTATAATCTGGATCTGAATTATCACATAATATAGGATATTCACCATATATTTTTTTAAAGTCACTTAAAAACATTGATTCATAAGCATGATATGTTTGTAATATAATTTCAACATTTTCATCTAATATATTACATGTATGTTTTATTGTTGGAATTTTGTATGCATACATTTTTATATTTGCATTATTACATAAATAAAAGTAAAATGTATTATATATATAACCATTTGTTTTTGAACAATCACCTGATTTACCTCTTTCTTCAATATGATGACCACATAAATAACTTGATACTCGACCTTTTAGTCCAGTACGAGTACCACCTATTTTTACAATACATTCATTTACAACAAATATATAAATATATTCTGCTTTTTCATCAAATATATGTTTTTCAATTACTGGTACAAATTGTATTAGTGTATTTCTTTTTTTTTCATTTTGTTTATTTAGTTCTATATCTAATATTATATCTGCAACATGTATAAAATAATCCTTTCTTTTGTATGTTGAAAAATAATATGATTTATCTAATGGTAATAATTTGATCCATTTCTGTATATTGGATTTTTCATATTTATCTTTTATATCATTATTTTCTATTTTTGATATTGTTAATTCATTAAATAATTTAGTAATATCATCATTATTATCAATATCAGTATTATCATTATCATTATTATTATTATCATTATGAATATGTTTTTCCATTTTATTATATATTTATGTTTGTCAATATTATATAATTATAATTTACTTATATCTTTTATATTCATATATTATTATAAATCATTTTTTATTCATATATTTCACATTATCATTTTATTATAATATTCTAAAAAGTTATCAATTTCAATACATTCTTTCATAGTATTTCTAAAAAGTATTATTTTATTATATATATCCTCATAATTTATATTACATAATATATTTAAAAATGTACTATATAATAATTCCCTTTCTACAAATTTAATATTAAATTTACTATATTTCATTTCATCTTTTTCATTACATCTTTCTGATATTACAACACCACCATTTGCAAGTATAGGTATTATTCTAAATGCTTCAAATGATTTACAACCAATACGTCTATGTATATTTAAATAAAATAAATTATTAGTTAATATTGTATTCCATTCGTCTTTTGTCCATGAATCATTATAATTAATTAATTTATTACCAAATTTATTACATATATCTTTTCGTGTATCTGTTATATTACCTATAAATATTATATTTTTTATGTTTTTATTTTTAAGATGTACTGTAGATATTGTACTTGTATTTAATATATTATAATTTGGATGTATATTATATAATGGTTGCCATAATCGTAATTTATTAAAATTTTCATATGTATAAGTCCATATTGCAAATGGTTTTATCATCTGTAATATACCTTCATATACTATCTTTTCTATTTTATAATTTATAGGTTCTGTTATATAAAATACTTTATATTTAAATCTTTTTGATAATTCTATTATTTCATCATTAATCTCTTTATAATCTTTTATAAAATGTGGATTTATTATTATAAAAAGTATATCTTTATTATTTATTTCTTTTATGTCTTTAATATCTTCAATTAATTTATTGTCAATATTTACTGAATTAAAGTATCTTTTTTCAAATTCATATTTTAATGCATCTATAAAAAAATCAAATAATTTTGTTTTTGGATTGTATATATATAATTTCATAATTATTAATTATATATATGTAATATAAATATTGTATATATATAATTTTATAATATATATGTAATATAAATATTGTATATATAATTTTATAATATAATTATTGTATATATATTGTATATATAATTTTATAATATATATGTAATATAAATAAGTAATATAAATAAGTAATATAAATAATTTTATTATATATAAAACTATTTTATATAATAATATATATTAGTAAATATGGAAGAATTAATTATAGAAGAGGCACATAATTTAAATAAATATTCTAAAACAAAATTAATAGAAAAATGCAAGGAATTAAATATAAGTGGTTATGCTTCAAAGTCTAAAGATATATTAATTGATATGATACTTAATAATAGTAATGATAATAAAGTGAAACATTTAAAACCATTAATTAAATGGAGTGGTGGAAAAGCAGATGAAATAAAATTATTTGAAAAATATATTCCTAGTAGTTTTGATACTTATTTAGAACCATTTATTGGTGGTGGTTCAGTTTTTTTTTATTTATCTCATCCTAAATCAGTTATTAGTGATGTTCATTGTGAATTAATTGACTTTTATAAAAGTATTAATGAAGGTTATTCTAATGAAATATTTGATTTTATGGAACAAAATGATAATGATGAAGAGACATATTATCGTATTAGAGATAAAATGGAAATTAAAAGTGGATTGGATAATGCTAAAAGATTTTATTATTTGAGAAAAACTTGTTTTAGAGGAATGATGAGATATAATAAAAGTGGTAAATTCAATATACCATATGGTAAATACAAAACTATTAATTATAATGATATTAAAAATATTGATTATGAAAACTTATTGAAAAATACTACAATATTAAATAAAGGTTATGAATATATTTTTGAAAATTATAATGATGAAAATAATTTTATGTTTCTTGATCCACCTTATGATAGTGAATTTACTGATTATGGTTATTGTCAGTTTGATAAAGAACATCAATTGAAATTAGCCAAATTATTTAAAGAAACTAAAATTAAATGTTTAATGATTATTGGTGGAACTGACTTTATAAGAGATTTATATAAAGATTATATTGTGGATGAATATGAAAAGTCATATAAATTCAAATTATATGATGGTAGAATTGGTGATAATATTAATACTAAACATTTAGTTATAAAAAATTATTAACAAATACAATCTACTACATAATTTAATAATTCAATATATTCTTCTTCTGTTTTAAATGTAATATCAACATTTAAATTTTTAAAGTATTCATTTACACTTATTACATTTTCATCTATACTTACATACTTTTTTCTAATATTATTTGGCATAATATCTTTATTATAATATCTTAAACCAAGTAAATACATTTTAATAATATATCCTTGATATTGTTGTTCTAATTCACTTTTAATTTGAATACATTTATTAATAGTCGATTTACTTTTTTCAGTATCTAAATTTAAATTTGATTTTACTTCTGCATAATATATTATTTTATTTATATCATCCATAAATAAATGGTCTTTTTCTTTTTTATCTTTTTCATTTAATGGTTTAATATTAACTAAATCTTTATTTTTAGATAATATAATATCCCTCAATATACTTTCCATTGCAATACCTAATTTAATACAATTACTTTGAGATATATTTCTATTAATTAAATATATTAATGAATTGAAATCTTTACCAGATGTTGTATTATTAGATTTATTTATATTGTTTGATTGTATATATTTGTTATTTTTAATAATATCTTTGATATCCATTATAAATATATATTTATAATATTTATTTATAATTATATATTTATAATCTTACGCTTTTTATCTAATTAAAATATTTAATTTTTATTTTTTCAATTAAATTTATTTATATAATTATCATTTAGTGTATATCATTATTTTATATGATAAAAATTAATTTATTTTTAAGATTAAACTATAAATCTTTAATATAAAAATAACAATAATTTACCGAATAATATTATAGAGTTAATATTATCTAATAATTTTAATCAAGAATTAATTAATATTAATAATAAAAACATATTAATAGGTATTACTGATGAAAAACTAATAAAATTTAATCAATTAAATATAACATTAAATAATGATGTATATATGACAAAATTCAAACAATTTGTTGAAAATTTTTTAATAAATAATAAACCAATAGGAAACATTATATATAAAGAATTAATAGAAATAGTATTTAATCCAAAAAGATTATTATATATGTCAAATACATATAATATTAAATTTGAAGAATTATTGAATTTATATTAAATTTTCATAAAATTATATAAAAATTGATTTATTTTTATTTATGAAATTATAGATTAGATATATTTATAAATAAACAAACAATAAATAAAATGGATACACAGATTGATTTATATAAAACTATACTATATAATTATGTATATATATATAATAAAACAAAAAATTTATTTAAATTTAATGCTGATAACCCAATACCGAAATGTACAACTTTTGTAAAGATTGATGATTTATTTAATAGTAAATTAAAAGAAGGAGATATACCAAATAGTGTTACTTATTTGGAGTTTGGACGTAAATTTAATCAACCATTAAAAGCAGGAGATATACCAAATAGTGTTACAAATCTTTTTTTAGGTGATGGTTTTATACAAAAATTAAAAAAAGGAGATATACCAAATAGTGTTATTTATATGAGATTTGGATATTTTTTTAATCAACCATTAAAAGAAGGAGATATACCAAATAGTGTTACTCATCTGGAGTTTGGAGTTTTTTTTAATCAACCATTAAAAGTAGGAGATATACCAAATAGTGTTACAAATCTTATTTTTGGAAAATTTTTTAATCAATCATTAAAAGAAGGAGATATACCAAAAAGTGTTACTCATCTTACTTTTAGAGGGATTTTTGATCAACCATTAAAAGAAGGAGATATATCAAATAGTGTTACTCATCTGGAATTTGGAGAAATGTTTAGACAACAATTAAAAAATGGTGATATACCAAATAGTGTTATTTATCTTACTTTTGGATGGAAATTTAATCAACCATTAAAGTTAGGAGTTATACCAGATAGTGTAACTCATCTTACTTTTGGAAACGATTTTAATCAACCGTTAAAAGCAGGAGATATACCAAATAGTGTTACTCATCTTACTTTTGGAGAAAATTTTAATCTACTATTAAATTCAGAAAACATACCAAAAAGTGTTTTTTATATAAATGTATCAAAGGATTATGATATTAGAAACTTAAATTTAAATAAAAATATATTATTAGGAATAGGAATAGATAATATAAATATTTGGGAAAATAAAAACATTCAAAGATATCATAAAATTCAAATGGATAAATATATAGGAGAAAATTTAACAAAAGATAAATTAATAGGATATGTTATATATAAAGAATTAATTGAAAAAGTATTTAATCCAAATAGATTATTATATTTATCAAACACATATAATGTTAATTTTATAGAATTAATACTGAATTTTTAATTTTTATATAAAAATTAGAAAAAGTATTATATCAAAATATAAATATAATAATTTAATAAATATGGATACACAAATTGATTTATATAAAAAAATTTTATACAATAACGAAGATTTCATAAATAATAGTCATATACATATTAAAGATTTTATGTATGTAAAATATATAAATTACAATAACAATAAATATCTTAATATTAATAATAACAGACCATTACAAAAAGGTGATATACCAAATACAGTTACTCATTTAGTTTTTGGAGATGGTTTTAATCAACCATTAAAAAAAGGTGATATATCGAATAACATAATTCATCTTAATTTTGGATGGGAATTTAATCAACCATTAAAAGAAGGAGATATACCAAATAGTGTTACTCATCTAGATCTTGGAGGAAAATTTAATCAACCATTAAAAGAAGGAGATATTCCAAATAATATTAAATATTTAAAATTTGGAGAATATTTTAATGAAATATTGAATAATAATAATATACCAAATAAGATTATAGAACTAATATTATATAAAAATTTTAATCAAGAATTATTAAAAATTAATAAAAAAAATATATTAATAGTATATTGGAATAAAATATATGAATATGATAAAGAAGGATGTATTGATAGTTATAGTTATATATTTGAACATATATTTGAATATAATATAATATTAGAATATGATACAAAAAAAATATCAATAAATATATAAATGAAAATTTGACAAAAGAAAAACTTATTGGAAATATTATATATAAAGAATTAATAGAAAGAGTATTTAATCCAAAAAGATTATTATATATAGCAAATACATATAATATTGATATTGTACAATTACTGTTAAATTGCTATTAAATTACCATTAAATTATACTATTAAATTAACTATTAAATTAATAAAAATTGATTTATTTATAACATTAAACTATTTGATATTTAATTTATTATAATATAAAAATGAAAATAATTGAACAATTAAATTGATTAAAAATGAACACACAAATAGATTTATACAAGACTATTTTATATAACTATGACAAATACATTAAAACAGATAATTTGAATATAGAAAATGGCATAATTCATTTTACTTTTAAAGATGATTTTAATCAATCATTAAAACAATCGGATATACCAAATGGTGTTACTCATCTTAAATTTGGAGATACTTTTAATCAACCATTAAAAGTAGGAAATATACCAAATAGTGTTACTCATCTTACTTTTGGAAGACATTTTAAACAATCATTAAAAGAAGGAGATATACCAAATAGTATTACTCATCTTACATTTGGATGGTCTTTTAATCAAGTATTAAAAGAAGGAGATATACCAAATAGTGTTACTCATTTGGAGCTTGGAGGTAAATTTAATCAACCACTAAATGCAGGAGACATACCAAATAGTGTTACTCATCTAATATTTAAAGGATATTTTAATCAACCATTAAAAGAAGGAGATATACCAAATAGTGTTACTTATTTGGATTTTGGATATGGTTTTAATCAACCATTAAAGGAAGGAGATATACCAAATAGTGTTACTCATCTGGTATTTTCATGTTATTTTAATCAACAATTAAAAACAGGAGACATACCAAATAGTGTTACTCATCTTACTTTTGGAGGAAATTTTAATCAACCATTAAAAGCAGGAGTTATACCAAATAGTGTTACTCATTTGGTATTTGGGTTTTATTTTAATAAACCATTAAAAGATGGAGTTATACCAAATAGTGTTACTCATCTTACTTTTGGAAATGATTTTAATCAATCATTAAATGTAGGAGATATACCAAATAGTGTTACTCATCTTATTTTAGGATGGATATTTAATCAACCATTAAAGCAAGGTGATATACCAAATAGTGTTACTCATCTTACTTTTAGTGTTTTTTTTAATCAACTATTAAAGCAAGGAGACATACCAAATGGTATTACAAATCTTATTTTTAGAGGAAAATTTAATAAACCATTAAAGCAAGGTGATATACCAAATAGTGTTACTTATTTAGAATTTGGGTTTTATTTTAATCAAACATTAAAAGAAGGAGATATACCAAATAGTGTTACTCATCTAAGATTTGGATATGAATTTAATCAACTATTAAATAACAATAATTTACCGAATGATATTATAGAGTTAATATTATATGATAATTTTAATCAAGAATTAATTAATATTAATAATAAAAATATATTAATAGGTATTACTGATGGAAAACTAATAAAATATAATCAATTAAATGTAATATTA
>JACCEC012422984.1_pt1 | contig 16843 bp, 14 predicted proteins | sample 7450121 | NCBI WGS metagenome assembly JACCEC01 (sample SAMN15323455, study PRJNA562643) | freshwater metagenome | isolation source: river surface water | place: USA:Blue River Watershed | collected 2017-08-18 | reverse complement strand
GGGCTGAGTTAGTCGCTGTTATCTCAAAAGCAGAGGGGTATGTCGGTGTAGACACATCCACTACCCATCTTGCAGCTGCTCTAGATATTCCTGTATTCGCTGTATATGGCCCAACAGACCCAGTACTCTGGGCGCCCAAACCAAATCAGTCGGCGTTATCAGTCAGGGTTATTCAAAATGACGCGATAGACTGTGTGCCCTGTCAACTCGAGGGCTGCGATCGACACATTGAGAGTGGCTCCCGATGCTTGGATCTGTTACCGGCAGGTGCGGTAATCGACCAGATTGAGCGTTTGGTTGGCGGAGGTACTACGACGTGAAAAGAAACGTTTACGACGGTTGTATGTACTACAACGAAGATATGTTATTAAAACTTCGACTGGATACTCTGTGGAATCACGTTGATGTATTTGTGGTTGTTGAAGGAACCCGCACTACCACCGGAATTAAAAAACCACTTTATTTTGATCAGTCAAAATTCTCACCATATTCTAGCAAGCTGCGCTATCTGGTGCATGACAGCGACCTAACAGACTTCTCCGATTTTTGGTTGAACGAAAGACTGCAGCGTGATCACATTGGAAAAGGATTCTTTGATGCGGCGCCAGATGATCTATTAATTGTGTCGGATGTCGACGAAATTCCGCGCCCTCAGTCAATCAAAGACTATGATCCGATTTATCTCAGAGGCGACTTCGAGCAGGATTACTTTGCGTATTTCTTTAATAATAAGTTGGTGTCACCTGCCTCTGAGAGGCTTTGGTACGGGTCAAAAATAACAACGAAATATCATTTCGATAAAACTTTTCGAGGCAGCACGGTTGAGCTTCGATCATATCGATCTAGAGGTTTACTTCGTAGTCTACGGCGTTGGCGATTTAATCACTATGAGAGACAACTTCTTCATAACGGCGGCTGGCACTTTACTTGGATTGGGAAGATTTCTGATATTCAAAACAAGATGAATATAACGGCTCACCAAGAGCTCAATACAAGCACTGCGCAAAATCCTGACTGGATTAAACAAACTATACTCTCAGGGAGAGATGTTTGGGTTCCCGGCCGGAGATACCTGAAAGTTGCCGTTGATGCCTCTTATCCTGCGCCCATGCTAAAAGACCCAGAATACTTTGTAAACTTTATGATTTGAGGAGGGCGGAATTTGGCGTTACTTAAAGAAACAGATAAAGACTTTTGGCATGGTTATATCGACTTCTATGAAACATTTTTTAAAAATCGTGAGATTAAGTCAATCGCCGAGGTAGGTATATACCTCGGCAATTCTGTGCGTTGGTTGCTGAAACGATTTCCGGGCGCTTGTGTTTATGGTGCAGATATCTTGGAGAAGCAACCGCAATGGCCGGATGACCCGAACTTCTTTTTTACACGGCTTGATCAGGGTGACGATGTCGCATTGAGGGAGTTTTTTAGAGATAAAAGTTTGGATCTGATCATAGAAGATGGCTCGCATCGTCCGGAGCATCAGGTTTTAACCTTGAAGGAGGGCATCACGGCGCTCAACCCCGGAGGGCTGTATATCCTCGAAGATATACATACATCCCACCCAGAATACAGCAGAAAGAGAAGGCTTTGGCCAATACAAAAACGCGGCAATGCTTTGTCTGTTCTGCTTGCGCTCGATCACTATAAGCGTCTGGGTGTGACGATTGATAACGAAAAGGCTGGGCTGATCGCGGATAACTCGATAATGTCAGAGTCAGACGTGCTTCTACTCGATCAAAATATAGCAAGTATTTCCCTCTATCGTCGGACGCGCTTGCCTCGGCTTTGCTGGAACTGCGGATCTGCCGACTATGTTTTTAGCTTGTATCAATGCCGATGTGGAGAGCCGGTATTCCGTGATGCAGATTCTATGAGTTTCGTAATAGAAAAGTCGACTTCTGATGCTTAAAAATCAGTCCGGAAATTATGCGATTACCTTTGCCTGTTATAACGGTTTAGCGTACACGAAACTCTGCTTGGAGTCTCTCCGGGCGAGCGATGTTGATATGACTCGCGTGGTTGTAGTAGATAACGCCTCGACAGACGGAACAGTAGAGTTTCTGAGTGGGTATCCCGAAATCCATGTGATTTTTAATTCAGGGAATATGGGTTGTGGGGTCGCCTGGAACCAAGGAATATTGCACTTACAGTCTGAATGGACTGTTATCATGAATAACGACGTCATTGTGCCGTCGTCTTTCATTAGGCCGTTAATTAAAGCGGCCCAAAGTGGCAAATTTGTGGCGCTTTCGCCGGCGATGATCGAAGGTTCTCTTGATTATGACTTTCAATCCAATGCCAAAACATGGTCGATGGAAATGCGCTCTTATTCAAGAGTCGATTACGCGCACCTAGTATGTTTGATGGTACATCAGTCTGTTTTTGCTAATCACGGCTATTTCTTCCCATCCCCAAAGCTTGTGGGCTTTGAAGATACATTGTTTTTTAATGAACTTCGGAAAAATAATGTTCGATTGGGAACGACCGGCAGCATATGGGTTCATCACTTTGGGTCTATCACTCAGTCAATAATGAAGCGTGAGCGGGGGTTAAAGAACACTGATAGTCTTGGTTCGAGTCGAAATAAGTACCTGATGCATGAGTCGTTCTTTGTTCGGAAGTGGCGAAAGTATCGATCTGAGAAAACAATGAAAAAAAACGAAAATTTTGAAATATCTAGATATTCAAGATCTATCCATGGGCAGTTTTTAGATGGCGCGTTTATTTGGAAAAGACATCAAGTAAAGAGCATATTCATTTCGCCACAACTGACTCTACCGGTAGATAAGGTCTATGTACTGACCGTAAAAACATTTGTAGATCGAATTCAACATATTCGGACCCAGCTCTCCGCACAGAACATTCCATTCGAGTTTATTTATGACTACGATGTCGAGGATATTGGTCCGGCGGAGCGCGATCAATTTAGCGATAATTATCAATTAACGTCAGCCCATCAATCTATTACTTGTAAACATATTAAGGCCTGGAAGAACTGTATTGAAAACGGGTATTCACGAATCTTGGTCCTTGAGGACGACGTGCTTCTCAAGCCAAACTTTATTACATGCTTGAGTTTTTATTTACAGGAGCTACGTGGCATAGATTGCTTCCTTCTCTTTTTGGGCGGGGCCGATACCCGGGTATCAATTCGTGAGCTATTGTTTGGTCGGCCGATATTTAAACGAGCTATTCGCACAGCGGACGCTTATGTTACGGATTTAACTGCGTGTAGAAAAAGAATCCATTGGCTTGAATCAAATAGAATATCAAAACCCGCTGATCACCTTCTCGTAGAGATTGACAAAAGCGTCGGCAACACACAATACTGGACCGCGTCCTATTTGGCTGAGCAAGGAAGTGTGTTTGGCTTGTTTGACTCTAAGTTAGATACATTTCGAATTAAACATTCTAGGGTCTTCAATCGTACTCGATATTTATTCCGAAAAATAAAAAATCGAGTGATATGGGTGCGACTTCGGCGCTTATTATGGATTGATCGATTCCATCAGCAATCACAACTTTTATGATGCTCTTAAGCGTGCCTAGGTACCTGAACTGGACGAGGCTTGGTGTAAGTCAAGTGCTTATCGGCCTAGTTCTTGTTTCACTCTATTTTTCGCCGGCCCTATCCAATCTGTTTGAGTTCACCGCCGTTATTCTCGTAGCGACAAGCAAAGTACTCAGAGGGCGTGTTCGAGATTTTATTTTGAGTCCTTTGGCAAAATGGTACGGCTTATTTCTTTTAGTATTGATCCTTGGGGCGGTTAACGGACTACTGCGCGGTAATTCGGACTTGGGCGAGATGTGGGGGTGGCGTAAGGTGTTGCTGCTTCCGATTGGTGCGGCGCTTTTTATGGGAGAGGAAGCCGCCAAGCGACGTCTAGCGGTGGGGTTTGTGGCGGTCTCAATCGTGTTCGCCCTTTGGTCTAACCTTAACTTTCTGATTGGTTTAAATCCGGCTGTTGCCAAAAACTATGCCGTACAGGGAATATTCTTTACGGTTGCGGTACTTTTTTGCATAGAGTTCTTCCGCGAAAGTAGGTCGACAAAAGTAAAAGTGATCTGGGTTACAGCAGCGGGCCTACTAACTGTCTCGGTGTTCTATTTGACGAGTGGACGGAGCGGGTATTTGGCATGGTTAGCGGGCGTTCCACTCTGTTTACTACTTCAGTCTTTACCAGGGAGTGCTACACGCAAGATCGCTATATCCTCAGCTGCGCTGGTCATCGGATTAATGTTTGTTTATTCATCTCAAATGGGAAGGGCCGCAGTTTTCTCTGGCCTAGCTGAAATACAAGTAACACAGTCCCAAGAGAGGGTCAGCAGGCTAGAGACTAACGCAGAGGCACGGCAGCTATCGACGCGAATGGGCGATCGCTACAATATGTGGGGTAAGACGGTGGAAATGTTGCCGTCGTACGGGTTCGCTGGCGCGGGACTGGCGGGTTTTGCTAGAGTTTACGATCACCACTGGAAGCCCGTTGTTGACATAAACTGGCAAGGTCTAGGCGACCCCCATAATCAATATCTTAAGATTGCAGTTGAACTAGGCGTTCCAGGATTACTTGTTTTTCTCGCACTTCTTCTTGTCTTAATTCGATCAGGGCTGAGACAACGGCCTCTCCGGGGCGTTGGCGTTGGAGTGTTATTTATGTGGTGTTCAACGAGTTTTTTCAGTTCCCATTTTACTACCTTTCATGAGGGGCATTTTATCTGGCTGTTTCTTGGGATTTTTATAGCCTCGAATATCGACAGTTATAAAAGGGTAGCATCCCGGAATTAGTTAGTAGCCTATTTATGCGCATTTTAATTTCTGGCTATGCTTTTCCATCTCTCGCTGTTGGCTTAGCTAGTGCGTTTACTGACAAGGGTTATCAGGTAGAAACTTTTTTTCTTGACAACAAGAGGCACTGGGTTGATCGCATTTTTCTGAAGCGTTTCAATAGCTTACTCAAAAATCTTTTTTTTAGAAAAAAAGATTTTTATATGTTTACAGAAAGTCGATACAATCAGGAAAGCTGGTATCAGCGACGATTCGAAGATGTATTTTTGAGGTTTAACCCTGACATAGTTATCGTTATCCAGGGTAAGCCGGTATTTTCTATATTAAAATTCAAGCGAGCAACTACACACTTTATTGGTTGGTGGATTGAGCCCAGTGATCGGGAAGATGAGATTTTGAAAAATTCTCAAGGGTTCGATGATTATTTTAGTTACTCGAAAAAGGCTGTAGATATATTAGTTTCTCGCGGTGTGCGGGCTAGATATATGCCACATGCGTTTAACCCAACAATCTTTTTTCCACAAAAAAATGAAAAGATCTATGACATCGTTTTTGTGGGCGCCTGGAGTCCCTGGCGAGACGAGGTTTTAAAAAAAGCCTTTGACTTAACAAAAAACATCAGAATTTTTGGGCCCAAATGGGCCTCCCGGTCTACCATCCCGAAATCTGTTCTCATGGCCGCCTATGGCGGGGAGTACCTGAGCGAAAGCGCTGTAAATGAGCTCTACAGCCAAGCGAAAATTGTGCTCAATGCGTCAAGAGCTCATATGAGCTCAGGGCTCAACCTGAGGTTCTTTGAGGTTTTGAGTGCAGGGGCTTTGCTGCTTAGCGATACAGCACCCGAGATCGGTTTCCATTTCCAGCCTGGACGGGATTTAATGGTTTTTGATTCACTCGACGATTTGGGACTAAAAGTTACTCATTTGCTTGCAAACAAGGAATTAAGGGGACAGATTGCTGGGTCGGGTTATCGCATCGTATACGCAGACCACAGTTACTCTTCACTCGCGAGTAGACTGATTGATCAGTGTTCGGTGTTCCATTAAGTTTTTTCACGGTTAACTCACTTTTGAAGCTCATTCTGCAGCCAAACCCTGATACTATGTTCATGGTTGAACAATACGTTATAGTTTTTTCGCTGTGCCGTCGAGGCGCTGGCGGGCGGTAGCGTGCCGAAAATCAAAACATACCTTGGCCGCGGAAAACCAAGCCCGCAAAAAACCTAAAGACATAGGCGTTATTCAACGTCAATAAAAATGCAGATATTAAGAGACGAGATGTATTTTCGAGTGCTTCGGGCGCTTGAGAGATCGTCAAACGTGACCCAGCGTGAGCTCGCTAATGAGACAAATATTAGTTTGGGCGGGATAAATTACTGCCTCAAGGCGTTGAGCGAAAAGGGTTGGATCAAGATTCGAAACTTTCAAAAGAGCAAGAATAGAATAAGCTATGTATACAAACTCACTCCGCTCGGTATTGCGGAAAAGTTGACTTTAACTCAAACGTTTCTAGCCAAGAAATTGGCCGAATATGAAGCTCTTCGATTAGAGATTGAAGAGTTAAATTCGGAGATTGAAGAGCGAGCGATTTTAGGCAAACTAGAGGGTTAAGTGTGATTGATCTAACGAACAAAAACATATTAATAACAGGAGGCACAGGCTCTTTTGGCAAGGCTTGCGCAAAGAGGCTGTTACAAAAGTTTAAGCCATCTAAACTTATTATTTTGAGTCGAGATGAGTTTAAGCAATCTGAGATGGAGAGCGAATTCAGCGAACTCGACGAATCTAATGCACTAAGGTTCTTTTTGGGCGACGTTCGCGATTCGGAGAGGCTTAATCGGGCTTTCAAGGGAGTCGACTATGTTATTCATGCTGCCGCACTCAAACAGGTACCTGCAGCGGAATATAACCCTTCGGAATTTGTAAAGACAAATATCGAAGGAGCGCAAAATGTAATCAACGCAGCAGCAAATCAGGCTGTTAAGAGGGTAATTGCGCTATCAACTGATAAAGCTTGTAATCCGGTAAATCTCTATGGAGCTACTAAGTTATGTTCAGATAAGCTTTTTGTGTCAGCAAACGGCTTCTTTGCTAACGATGAAACGCGATTCTCTGTGGTTCGCTATGGAAATGTGATGGGAAGCCGTGGGAGTGTGATCCCGTACTTCCTAAGTCAGCGCATGCAGAAGCGTTTGACAGTAACTGATCCTCGAATGACACGATTTTGGATAACGCTTAACCAAGGAGTTAATTTTGTTTTGACTCGCCTCACTAATATGATCGGCGGTGAAATCTTCGTGCCCAAGTTGCCGAGTATGAGCGTTATGAACTTGGCTAGATCGCTGTGTCCCGAGTGTGAGATTTTGATAATTGGAATGAGGCCTGGCGAAAAAATTCACGAAGTTATGATTTCAAAGGATGATGCGAAAAACACTCGAGAGTTTGAGGATTACTACGCGATTCTCCCAGACAACAAATTTTTTAGCGCACGTTACGATTCCCTCGGCGGTGTGCCTGTTGCAACTAATTTTGAATACAACTCGGAATCTAACCCCATTTGGATTACACCTGATGAATTACGAAAGTTGATGAATGAATCGTTTTGAGACGTTATTCGAGAAAAAACACGTAAGCTGTCAAAACCGAATATTACGAGGATAAGCGCTAAGTTCTATCGTTTGCACTCGTATTTTCTAACGGTGGCTTATTAATTTATGGATAAATACGGTAAACCAATCGCGCCATTGTTGGCGTTTAAGAAGGTATTTTTCTCGGAGAATGAACTTCTGTTAGAAAGAGAAAAAAAAATCAATAATGAGTACACAATTCAACCGAGACGACTCCGTTGTAAGAATTGTTCATCACCATTTGAGGGGAAAGTTGACTTTGTAAAGCAAGGAGTTGGCTACAGGTTTTGTGGCAAATGCGGACATCTTAATGGAATCTATGAAGATACCGAGTCTTTTTGCCGAAAAGTATATGCGCAAGACGGAGGTGACAGTTACTCACGTCTTTATTCGGCCACAGACCGCACGGATTACTTTTCAAGGGTAGAAGAACTTTATAAGCCGAAGGCGGATTTTCTACTTGAAGCGCTCAGACATTATGAAAGTGACGTTGGTGATCTTATATTTACAGATGTTGGTGCTGGTTCTGGATATTTTGTCGCGGCGATGCGGTCGCTTGGAATAGAGAAGGCTATGGGATATGACGTTTCGAAAGTTCAGGTGGAGTTTTGTAATCAGATGCTTGGCGCTGAAGTACTACGCACATACGATCTTGAGAAGACGAACAGTTTTCTAGAAAACGTAGAGGGGGATGTGATCTCATTAATCGGAGTGCTAGAGCACCTCAGAGATCCCAGGGGCGCCCTCCGCGCCCTCAGGTCCAATAATCGATCTCGTTATCTGTTTATTTCTGTACCGTTAGTTAGCCCCTGTGTTTTTTTTGAGTTAGCGTTCCCCTCCATTATGGCGCGGCACCTTTCTGGCGTGCACACACACCTCTACTCCGAATCGTCACTCTCGTGGATGGCCAATGAATTTGGGTTAAAACATTTGGCATCATGGTGGTTCGGTTCCGACGTAGTGGATTTATATCGGAGTATCGCCGTGAGGATGAAACAGATAGATCCGCTGAATACCCTCGCTGCACGCTGGGAGAGGTTATTTTTGCCAATCCTTGACGAGTTGCAGTTAGTCCTTGACAAGAAACATTTGGCATCTGAGGTCCATATACTCTACAAAATAGAGAGATGACTCCTCCGCGGATTCTGGTGACAGGCTTTGGCGGCCTACTCGCACCCTATCTTATTGAAGCAGCTTCTAGTAAGGGTTTTGTGATAACCAGTGGACGTAGAACTGGCGATATACCATGTGAACTTGCGAATCAAGCTCAAGTTACCGAACTTATACGCACTGCGAGACCTGACTGGATATTACATTCGGCAGCAATGACTAACATAGAGGCCTGTCAAGCGAATTCAGAGAAAGCGATAGAGGCTAATATCCTTTCTGTCGAAAGTTTGGTTGCGAATTTAGGAAATGAGAAGCGGGTAGTACTGTTTTCTACTGACCAAGTTTATCCCGATATTAGAGGGCCACACAGTGAAAGTAGGGAAGGTCCGGTTAACGTTTACGGGCAAACAAAGTTGGTCGGTGAGCGATCAATAATGAAGTATCCCGGCGCGTTGGTGCTTAGAGTTAATTTTTTCGGGCCCTCTCGCTCTCCAGGCCGCGAAAGCATTTATGAATTTATTGTTAATCGCCTGTTAAGCCGTACTGCGACAACTCTCTTTGAGGATGTTTTTTTCTCGCCTTTGCATATGTCCACATTATCAAGTTTAACAATTGAAGCTGTGTCGAGGGGCATGAGCGGCGTTTATAATTTAGGAAGCAGGGACGGTATGTCGAAGGCGCATTTTGGTTTTGCAGTTGCGAAGCATCTTCGTCTAGATAGTAGCTATCTAATTCACGGACAGTCCAACATTGACCCTTTTCGAACTCCGAGGCCACACGACTTGCGGATGGATGTTACTAAAATTGAGAAAGAACTTGGAGTTCGAATGCCAACTCTTCATCAGGAAATAAAGTTGCTATGAAAGAAATAATCCGCATTGGTCGACATACCATAGGCTCTGATTATCCCGTGTATTTTATCGCAGATATTGCGGCGAATCATGATGGAGACCTTGAACGGGCAAAGGATCTCATTTATCTTTGCGCTGAAGCCGGCGCCAATGCTGCCAAATTTCAGAATTTTAAGGCGTCGACTATTGTCTCGAACTACGGATTTCGGAAAATGGGAAATCAGATAGCTCATCAGGCCGCTTGGAAGAAAAGCGTTTTTGATGTTTACAGGGATGCAGCCCTTCCAATAGAGTGGACTGAAATTCTGAAAGTCACTTGTGATAACGCTGGTATTGATTACTTGACTGCCCCTTATGATATCGACATGGTTCAATTGTTGTCGCAACATGTATGCGCCTGGAAAGTGGGCTCCGGGGACATTACATGGCATGAACATATTGCCAAAATGGCCCGCGATGGAAAACCTCTTCTAATCGCGACCGGGGCGTCAGAAATGGAGGATGTTCGACTGGCCATGAGTGTTGCTCTCCGCCACACAAATCAAATTGTACTCATGCAATGCAATACGAACTACACCGCTTCAATCGAGAATTTTCGCTATATCGCGCTCAATGTTTTGAAAGCCTACGACCGGGAATTCCCAAATGTTGTACTTGGACTTTCAGATCACACCACAGGACACACAACAGTTTTAGGGGCAGTTGCTTTGGGGGCGCGGGCGATCGAGAAACATTTTACTGACGACACCCGCCGAGACGGGCCAGATCATAAGTTTTCGATGGATCCCAAGAGTTGGCGCACTATGGTCGATGCTACCCGTGAGCTTGAGGCAGCGCTTGGCTCGCATGAAAAGCATATTATGCCCAATGAGCTTGAAACAGTAGTTATTCAGAGGCGAGCGCTCCGTGCCCGGCGTTTAATTGTTGCCGGTACCCTAGTTAGCAAGCACGATCTAATTCCTCTCAGACCGTGCCCGGCGGACAGCTTGCCGCCTTATCGAGAGGGAGATCTGATTGGACGCCGAGCCACACGAGACATCGAGGAGGGAGATTGCGTACGACTAGGTGATGTTCGTTGAGGATTGGGCTAGTCATTCCGGCGTACAACGAGGAGTCGACTATCGCAGAAGTCGTAAATTCTGTTCGGGCTGCCGGCACTACCATTGTGGTGGACGATTGTTCGAGTGATAGAACAGCTGAAGCTGCACGACAGGCGGGGGCGGTCGTGATTTGCCACAACAGCAATCAAGGCTACGATGCGGCGCTTCAAAGTGGATTCGAGATAGCGACGCGGATGGGTTTAGGAGCCGTTTTAACACTCGATGCAGATGGCCAGCATGACGTTTCGGTACTTGACCGGTTTCTTGATCCTTTGAGAAATGGCACCGCAGAATTAGTTTTAGGTATCCGCCAAAGACCGGCCAGAGTTGCGGAGCGTGTTTTCAACATCTATGGACGGGTTCGTTTCGGAGTCGATGATTTACTCTGCGGGCTAAAGGGATACAGCATAGATTTGTATCTGTCCCACGGAAGATTTGACGGCACACGTTCGATAGGTACGGAGCTCGCTCTCGCCGGCTTACGGCGACATGTAGCAACATGTACCGTGCCCGTGTCGATCCGAAAGCGTAACGGAACACCCCGTTTTGGCTCTGTGGCAAGCGCAAACGGTCGTATTTTTCGTGCCCTATTTCTGGCAATAAGAGCTGATTTTCTGAGTCTTAGAGAAAAGAATAATGGAAAAGAAAAGTTTTAGTAAATCACAGGCGCTTTTCAAGCGTGCAAAAGTGACTATCCCTTCTCAAACACAAACGTTTTCCAAGGGCTGGACTCAATATCCATTTGGCGCTGCCCCCATTTTCTCCAAACAGGCTAATGGGGGCCGCATATGGGATGTGGACGGGAATCAGTTTATTGACTGGCCGATGGCGCTGGGCCCTTTGATACTCGGACACAACCACCCGGCAGTAAATCAAGCGTTGATTAACCAGTTGAATTTCGGGTTTGCTTTTTCATTGCCGACGGATGAGGAACTGAGATTAGCAGAGCGATTGGCAGCGTGGTTCCCGTTTGCCGAGCGAGTTCGTTTTGGGAAAAATGGGTCAGACGCTACTACTGCCGCTGTGCGCGTTTCTAGAGCATTTACTGGAAAGGAAAGGATATTATGCTGTGGATATCATGGCTGGCATGACTGGTTTATCGGGACTACAACCCGTAACATGGGGATTCCGGAGGCGGTAAGTGCGCTTACAACCCCATTCCCCTACAACGACACAGAGGCCCTTAGCGCCTTGTTGGAGCGCTTTTCCGGGGAGGTCGCTGCAATAATCATGGAGCCGATGGGAATCGTTCAGCCTGAGCCCGGATACCTGAAAGCGGTGCGAGAGTTAGCCACGCGCCATAGAGTGGTCCTAATCTTTGATGAGTGCTGGACCGGTTTCCGGATCCATAAACAGGGTGCTTATGGGGCATTTGGAGTCGCTCCCGATCTGGCATGTTTTGGCAAAGCAATGGGTAACGGAGTACCGATTTCAGCAATTGTTGGGCGTGCCGATATCATGGATACCATAGATGAGGTCTTCTTTTCCTTCACCTTTGGTGGTGATATGCTCGGGATTGCTGCAGCACACGCGGTACTTGATGTCTTTGAAAAACAACCCGTCTTGACTCATGTCAATGCGCTTGGCGAGCAACTGATGGCGGGCATAACCGAATTGATCAAAGAGGCCAATCTTGGGGACTTCGTTGGCCTTGTAGGCTACCCAGCCCGTCATTTTCTCACCTTCAAGCGAGGTGGCGAAGACGATTTAATGCTGAAGAGCATATTCCAACAAGAGGCTATCCAAGGCGGGGTACTCGCAGCCGGATGGCACGCACCGAGTCTGGCCCATACCGCGGCTGATGTCGAAGAAACGATCGTTGTTTATCGGAAGGTATTCTCGGATATGGCACATTGGATAAGTGAGGACTCTATCGCTGCACATCTGTATGGCGAGCCGGTAAGAGCGGTGTTTCGAAAGCCGTGACATGAACCCTGATTCTAACTCAGAGAAATCCATGTATCGCTTTATGGAGAAGCTTTGGCCGCTTCATCGTACTTTAAATAGCGACGATATGGAACGTTCAATAGAGCTTTGCGGCGACTATATTGATCATCCCGGCTATAGCATTCACCGCTACCCTGCAAAGAGCGAGGTGCTAGGCTGGTGGGTTCCTGAGCGCTATCGAGTCAGGGAAGCTTGGCTCGAAATAGCGGGAGAGCGGGTAGCAGACTTTGAAGACAATCCGTTGCACCTGCTATCGTATTCGTTGCCTCAAATAATCAGTGGGCGCCTTGGCGATATTCGAGAGCACCTCTGGTCGAACCGCGAAAGACCTCATGCAATTCCTTGGGAGTTTAAATTTTACGAACGTTCATGGGGCTTCTGTCTGCGCCATGCAGATCTAGAAAGATTTGAGGACGACGCTCCGGTTCGTGGAGTAATCGACGTTGAATTTTCCGACGAGGATTTGGTCCTCGGCGAATTCTATCTGCCAGGTGAAACTGATCGCGACATGCTCTTTCTTACCAATATCTGTCACCCGATGCAGGTCAACGACTCCCTGACAGGGCTTGTCGTGGGTTTGGAAATGGCGCGCCGACTGTCGACAAGTAAACGCAATCGCCATGGTTTTAGGCTACTAGTTGTGCCAGAGACTATCGGAACGATTGCATGGGCAAGCAATCACGCGAAAGAGCTATCGCGGGTCGACTTTTCCTGGTTTTGCGAAATGGTGGGCCATGACAATTCGTTTGTCTTGCAGCACTCCAGACAAGGGAGGGATTCTTTGATAGACCGCGCTTTTCTGACGACCTTGCGACAATACCAACGTCACGGCATCGCTCGCACTGGTCCGTTTCGAAAGGTCGTTGCCAGTGATGAGATTGTGACCAACGGACCGGGTCTTGATATCCCGACCCCTTCGCTCACGCGTTGGCCCTATGAGCAATACCATACCAGCGACGACAATCCAAGCATTGTCACCCACGAAAATCTCGACGAAGCGCTAGAAGTTTTCATGGACCTCTGGGCCGCCTTGGAAAGCAACTATTATCCGCAGCGATCGTTTGTCGGGCCAGTGATGCTCTCGCGACACGGCTTGTGGGTCGATTGGCGCCAAGACCTCGCATTGAATCTCAGTACCGAAAGCATTATGCTCTTGCTTGAGGGCGATAAGTCGGTAATCGATATCGCATTCGAGCTTGACCTTCCGGTGCACTCGGTACGGACCTATATTGATCGCCTGGCTGCTGCCGGGATGGTAGCCAAAGCGAATTCCCCGTGGCGAACTCCCGCAAAGCAACTGATCACTTGAGTTGATGTATTTTGGTCTTTCCGAATGAATAGGAAGATGGCCCGACTCGGTCTTGGAACTGTTCAATTTGGCCTTGACTATGGCATAAGTAATCGCAGAGGGCGAACCACTCTTAACGAAGTTTGCGGGATACTAGCAATCGCTGCAGAGAATGGTGTACGTGTCTTAGATACTGCGACCACCTATGGCGAAAGCGAGGCAATATTGGGGACGGCTGGCGTCGCCGATAGAGGATTCGACATAGTTACAAAGACGCCGGTGTTTGTCGGCGAGCGTATCGAGGCAGATCAGGTGAACAATTTGACCTTGGCGTTGCACAATTCTCGGCGTTTGATGGGCGTGGAACGAGTTGCCGCGCTGCTCGTTCATCACCCGAACGACCTTCTCAAGCCAGGTGGCGAAAGGCTCTTCGCTGCGATGGAAGAAGCGCGTGACAAAGGATTTGTCGGGCGCATCGGTGCATCAATCTACACCGAAGCACAAATCGAAGCCTTGCTGGAGCGCTACCCGTTACAAATCCTGCAACTACCGATCAATGTGTTCGATCAGCGGTTGCTTGAGAGCGGCATGCTTGTCAGAATAAATAGGCTCGGCATCGAAGTACATGCCCGCTCAGTGTTCCTGCAAGGACTTCTACTCATGGATCCGGATCATCTTGGTCCCCATTTCGGAGCCCTGCGCGATCATTTGGGCGCGTTTCGCCGCGCTTGCGTGAAAAACGGAAGCTCGGTGTCGCAGGTGGCTTTGGGGTTTGTGCGGTCATTGCCCGAGGTGGACGTAGCCCTAGTCGGGGTGAATGAACAATCCCAACTGCGAGAGCTCCTAGCCGCTGCAGATTTGCCCACGGATCCTTTCGAGTGGGCGCAATACGCTTGGGCCGATTCCGCCATGCTTAACCCATCGAACTGGTTAAACTAACTAAGTGATACTCGCAATACTGCAGGCGCGATACTCGTCATCGCGGCTTCCTGGGAAAGTACTGAAACCACTGCTGGGTGAGCCCATGCTCGCCCGGCAGATCGAACGAACCCGTCGCGCGTGCCGCATAGACCGTTTGGTGGTGGCGACCAGCTCCGCGTCAAGCGATGCCGTCATCGCTGAATTGTGCGACAGATTGGCAGTAGATTGCTTTCGGGGCAGCCTAGAAGATGTGCTTGATCGCTATTACCAAGCTGCTCTGAACTATTCCCCAGACCACGTAGTCAGGCTAACAGGTGATTGCCCTCTGACTGATCCGGCCATAATAGATCTGGTTATTGCGCGACATCTCGACGAAGACAATGACTACACGTCCAATACCCAGCCGGCGACTTATCCGGATGGCCTTGACGTTGAAGTTGTTCGCTTCGAAGTTCTGCGTCGGGCATGGCAGGAGGCGCGGCTCAAGGCAGAACGCGAGCACGTTACCTACTACATTTACACGAAGATGTCCGGTGTGCGAATCGGCCGGGTTGAAAGCCCCCGGGATTGGTCAAGCCTTCGGTGGACCGTAGATGAGCCAGCAGATCTTGAATTTGTCGACCAAGTGTATCGAATCCTGTACCCGAAGAATTCGGAATTCGGAATGCAAGAGGTTCTTGAACTCGTCGTCGAGCAAACCACCCTGGCGGGGATCAATGAGGGAATAGAGCGCAACGAAGGCTTGCGCCGTAGCCTCGAATTGGAAAGGGCTGTGGCAGGTATCAGGGATTACGAGCAGTCATCTGGCTTCCCTGGGGGCGCCAAGCTAATCCAAGAAATGGTTTCGTTCCATGCAACGCGGAACCCTGCGGCCGTGCTAATCCATGACAACGAAGGTACCCTGAGCTACGGGGAGGCAGATAGCTATACGAACCGGCTGGCAAGGTTCCTCAAGGAACAGGGCTTGGTCCGTGGTGATCGCGTCGCGTTCCTCATGGAGAAATCGCGCAGATCGATCCATGCGCTTATCGGAATCCTCAAGGCTGATGCGATTTACGTCCCGCTGGACATCCAGGCCCCTGCGGAGCGCCTGCGAGCAATACTTTCCGACTGCGATTGCAGGTTGCTTATCACGGATGGGGCAGGACTAAACAAAGCCTTTGCGTCCACCGAAAAAATGACCCCACCTCCAAAGATTGTCGTGCTCTGCGTCGAGAGTATTCCAAGTGAATTGCCGAGGTTGCCATCTGTCGTGGTGGCTGACAGTCTAACCGAGTTTGACCCATCCGCTATCGCCTACAAGAATCTTGATATTGATCTGGCTTACATTATCTATACCTCCGGCTCCACGGGTAGCCCGAAGGGCGTAATGATCCGCCATGGCAGCGTTCTGGATTACGTTAGATGGACGGTAAGTCACTTCGCGGTCACACCGACGGACAGGCTTTCCAGTCACGCAGGATTCCATTTCGACCTGTCGGTATTTGATTTGTTCACCGCCATGATGGCGGGAGCTTCTCTGCACCCAGTGCCACGACCAGCAGGGTTGTTTCCGCTGAAATTTCTGGAGTTCGTCGAAGATCGCGGTATTACGATCTGGTGCTCAGTGCCGACGTTTCTATCTCACGTCTCGAAGTCTGGCGTAATTGCGCCGAACCGGATGCCCACTCTGCGGGCCGTTACCTTCTGCGGCGAGGTGATGCCCACGCCAACGATAATTTCCTGGATGACAGCGTACCCGCACATCAAGTACGTCAACCAGTATGGTCCAACCGAGACCACTTGTGCCAGCATGTACTATGACATACAAGACTTGCCATCCGATCCAAAGGTTCCATTGCCTATCGGCAAATCGATCCCCAACAGCGAAGTGTTCGCACTGACCGAAGACAACCGCCTGGCTGCCAAAGGGGAGGTCGGAGAATTGTATATTCGGGGCGCGGGTAACAGCCTTGGGTACTGGAATAACCCGCAGAAGACCGTGTCCGCATTTGTTCAGAATCCGCTGGCAAAAGGGTACACCGACATTGTTTACGCGACCGGCGATCTAGTGCGTCTGCGCACGGACGGAACATATGACTTTGTCGGACGGAAGGATACGCAGATCAAGCTCATGGGTTACCGGATTGAGCCGGGGGAGGTCGAGTTAGCTTTGGTGTCATTGCCGGGAGTTGCTTCTGCCGCAGTTGTTAAGGCAACCGAAAAGTCCTC
>JACCEC011500144.1_pt1 | contig 16847 bp, 19 predicted proteins | sample 7450121 | NCBI WGS metagenome assembly JACCEC01 (sample SAMN15323455, study PRJNA562643) | freshwater metagenome | isolation source: river surface water | place: USA:Blue River Watershed | collected 2017-08-18 | reverse complement strand
TGACCACTCGGACGACGACGAACCTGTCCGCTGCCCGCGCAACTGCGGCGACTGCGGCGGCCTTCGCTACGGTTGCGGCCTCACACGGCGCGACATTCGTCGGTACGGCCAACATCCTTGGACTCCCCCCGTGCCCCGCCGCGAAGAGCCGTCTGAGCCAGCCCCCGAGCCCTTAACAGGCGGCGGGGCGGGCTTTGACCCTGCGCACGACATCCAGTACGACCCCGAGCCAGACTATGCCGCCCCTCCCGCCACACCATCCCACTGGGTCATCACGGCCTCGTGTGCGCAGTTCGGCGACTGTACCGAGTACTTCCAGTGTCAGACTGACACTCGCGAGGAGGCGCTCGGGCAGATACGGATGGCCTGTATGGATATCCGCGCCAACGCCCCTGAGTGGAAGCGTGCCGAGTACGATAAGCTGTTCTGGGACGGCGAGGCCTCTCCCGAGGCGACGCCACGGCAGTCGCTCTTCGGGGCCTACCGGTCCTACTGCCGCATCGAGAACATCGGCGACACGGTCCATCCAGTAAGCACGGACGACACCTACAGCCTCGGGATGGTCAGTCACTCCAACCTCGAGTCGTGGCGCTTCACCCTCCGCCTCCTCACGGAGGACAGTGAGGAGCACAAGAGCGCCCTCGCCCTGCCGTCTATCTGGAGCCGCGTCCTCCGAGACGACGATGACGACGACTCCGAGGACACGCTTGACAGCGCCCTGGAAGAGGCCGAACGCTTCGCGGACTACTAGAGCCCTCCCAAACCGGCCGCGCGGCCCCCAAAAAAAACAAAACGCACAAAACCAACCACATAATACGCAAACCCCACAAAAACCCAGAAAAAACGCCCGAAAGGGTACTGGTTTTTTGCTGGGGATATTTTTTATGTTCACCGATAAGCGCTCACTAGAGAGTTACTATTAGGAGTGTAGTGGCATCCAGTGCGTAGTAGCTCGCATCAGGAAAATTTGAAGCACCTGGCTCCCCACCAGGTAAGCACCGCCCACTAGCGACACCCCCTACAAGCCCCCACCCTACAAGCCACGATGTCTTCCACGCCTTCAGCCCCCGCTACCGCTACCACTTGCCGTCGTTCTAGTCGGCTAGCTGCGAAGCCCGCTGTTACTTACACAGAGCCTACCGAGATCCCTGATGAGCTCCTTATGGAGCGCACGAAAACAATGTATGAGGTGCTCCTTGAGGAGCGACTTGCGGAGCGACTTACACCAGCCACTTGTACCTTGTACGGAGTCTATAGGAGAAGCAAACAGGAGTTCCTGAAGCTCTATGAGGACCTCCCTGAAGATGATGTTGAGCGTGTTGCAGCTGAAACATACGTGAAGAGTCTTAAAAATTGGTCCCATCCAATTCTCACGAAATACACTGTGGCACAATCTACTAAGGCTCTCAAGGAAAAACGAGACCTCGCGACTGCAAAAGTGCGTATCAATAAGGATATGTACATTCAGGCAATTAAGGCCTACAATGAGATGCTGGACTTGAAGGCCAAGTTGGCTATATGTGAGAGTACCTTTGCAAAACACTCTGCAGAAATCAGAACTGTGCTAAAATCTGAACGTAGTCAAGAAACCAAATTCATTAAGAATGCCATCTGGAAATACGCAGAGAAGAAATTCAGAGTGCTGCGGACCGACAAGAACAGCGCTATGCACGCAAGTAGTCTCGTATTTGCCATCAGGACTGGGAAATTCCCCAAGGTGATTCCCCAATAAGTAATGAGACGCCTGCCTACACAAAATAACACGACTCACTAGCCTTAGAACATTTTTTGTGAGAAAATTTGAAGCCACCTGCCGACTGTTAGGGTAGGGTGCCGCCACCAACTACAAGCCAACTCACTACAAGCAAAAATGTCCGCTATCCGCCGCTCAGCCCGCATCGCAGCCAGACCCAAGCTCTCCTACGCAGAGCCGGCTGTAATCCTTGATGCGGAGCTGAAGAAGCGCACGAAGGATATGTTTGACACGCTCCTGGACGAAATCCTGGAGGCCACAACGCGCTACTTCAGCGGGGTCGTCGGCAGGACTCGCCGCGAGTTCGTGAAGATGTTCGCGGACCTTCCTAAGGACAATGAGGAGCGCGTTGCAGCCGAAACGTTCGCCAAGATAGTGATGGAAGCGGACACATACTACAAGTACTACAACTACGTCACGGCGTACGTCCAAAAGAACCTCAAGACCAAGGCCGCAGCCAAGGCGGCCAAGCGCAAGATGCGCGCAGAGGAGGACAACGCATTTGAGCGCGCATACTGGGCCTACGTTAGGAAGACGGAGGGCAACCGCTAAACAGACCCGCCCCTAAAAGGCCACCCCCACAAAAACATACCAAGTACCTCCAACATTTTTTATCAGCCAAAAATTTGAAGCCACCGTGACCGCCCAGAAATACGCACCAGCTCCACAAATAAACAAATCACGCACAATGCTCAGTCTATCTGAAGCACAAACCCGCCTCAAGGCCATCGCCGGCACCAGCTATGAAATCCCCAAGACCTCCAATAAGGGTGGTGTGGGGCATCATCTGGAGTCGCTGCTCGGTGTCCCCAAGACCTCCAACTGTCTAGACTTCGCAGACGGTGAGCTCAAGGCGTTCCCCCTGAAGAAACTCAAGGACGGCACACTGGTCCCTAAAGAGACGGTCGCGGTCACAATGGCGACCGGTTTCCAGGACGCCGAATTCACCGACCACCGCGCCGGCAAGAAGCTCTCAAACACTCTCTTCGTCCCCTACTACCGCGACGGCGACCACGTGGAGTACAAGGACCCCATTCACTTTACCCGTGACTCCGCCCTCTACGGAAAGCTCAAGACCGACTATGATACAATTAAGGGCGAGTACGCGTCAAAGGGAAAGCTCAGCTCCAGTACTGGCGAGTACCTCCAGACACGCACAAAGGGCGAGAAGGGCAGTGACACACGCGCCTTCTATGTCCGCACAGGATTCCTCGGCGAGCTTATGAGCGACTCGCACTAGTCCTCCAGTAATGAATCCCCTTGTCGTCAGCACCCTTCCACACTTCTACACGCTCCTCTTTGACCTGCCGCTCCCATACACCCTAATAGTCCTACACTCTTGTTTTTTATCTGTTGCGTGGCACTCTGAGACTCCCCACAATAAACTAGTAGGAGTAGTAGATTACGCCTTAGCAGGGGCTTGGCAAGCTGCCGATATTTGGTATTTCTGGGACACGCGGTATTTCTGGACAGTCCTAGGATGGAATGGCATAGTATTTCTTTGTAACCAAGCAGTTGATATTTCGGGCTGTTCATATAATTTCTGGCATTCCGTGTGGCATTTACTTTCGGCTGCAAAGACAATATATGTAGCGAGCCTATTTGCGAAAATTTGAACCGACTATTAGGGGATATAGAAAGCACCACCTTCAAGCCAAATGTCTTCTACCCAAGCCCCCGCCTCTTGCTCTACGTGTGCCAATACAGGCAAGCAGACGCTCATTGTTTCCGATATGGGAATCGCTACGAGCACTATGAAGATTCCCTGTGTGGATTGCAGCGGGCCCAAGCCTATGGCCCACTTGAAATCTGGATGGTGTCACTGTAAGGGGGATACGCCGACCAAGACTGTGGCCGTTTCAGGAAAGCTCGCGTTTGTTTGTAGGGCGTGTAATGGGGTTGTAAGCATTTGATGGCGGAAAAATTGAACCCTTTTGGTGCTGTATGTAAATAGCACGTGCCTACAACACTCTTCAAGCCCCACACTTTCAAGCCTAATGTCCTCTATTTCACACACTGACGTAATTGCCAGCATTGATGCCAAGCGGACCGCCCTTGAGGCGGATGCGGCCCGTCGCAGAGAGCGGGAACGGATTGCCTACGAGAAGGCCTGTGCTGTTGAGCGCGCTCGCGCGGCCCGCAAGGCTATCCAGGCCGAGGCGAATCTGCGGTGGGCCCTTGCTTATCGCGATGAAATCGTCCAACGCATCGTCAAGGTCTTCCAGAAGAAGTTCTTGAAGGAGCAATTCACGGTCTTGGACGGGCCTCGGCGGCGTATCGCCATACACCTGGAGGCCTACATCCATACAGCCTACAATAACATCCTCGGCAGCCGCCACAACGAGTACATTAAGGAGAATGTGAGACGCGAGATTGCGCGAATCCTTGGCATCTCCTACTACAGTGTGCGCAACGAGGGGGCTGGAATTATCAAATACAAGCTCCCGTGTGAGCCGGCCGATTGCTCGGACGCGTTTGCCTACGCCGTCCTGGGATGCATCCCGTACATCTGTATGGGGATCGGCGTGCTCTGTGAGGCCGCAACCGGCCGCATAGGCGACCGCTTTACCCTAGACTTTATTATTACACTTGACTGATGCTTGCAAAGTGCCGCCGGTCCAACTACATTAAAAAATAACGCTAGCCTCAAATACTTTTTAATGTGAGGGTAGAGTTACAATATGGAAAAACTTGGGTGTATGAAACTAGAGGTTTTACAAGCGTTCAAACAAAGCTGCATTGACAGTCTTCTAGACGTGGCAAACTTGGTCCGTACAGAGACTGACGCAGACAATCGTTATGCACTAGAACAACGCCGCGGGGAATTGCTAACACTATTACGGAGTGTAGAGGCGGAGCTGGCAAAACGCAAGGCTTAGATTTCATCAATGTTAAATTCTGCTACCTCTTTGGTTGCCCGAGCTTCAGCACGCTTTGCGTCTTGAATCTTGTGGCGCTTCTTATAATCAGGCTTTGTTGCATCCTCTTCACTGCCGGCGGCTGCTTCCTCCTCTTCATTGTCCCCGCGGTCCCACTCGTAACCCATCTCTTCTACCTTGGCCTCGCCGGTCTCGTAGTCAATCTTCACAGTATCCCCGTCCTTGGCCGCCGCAAGGAGCGCCTGAATCTTGTGCCCGACCCCGTTGGCATCAAAGTCAATCTTCTCCAGCTCCACGAGAAGCTGGGTGTTGAACGCAGGGTCCTTCTTGAGTTTAGAGTAGTGCTTGGGGTCGTACTTGGCAAGTACATCGGCGTTCTCAAACTTCTTATCCAGTGGGTCCGCGTCGCCGCCTGCTCCGCCGCCACTCTCAAACTCACGTGTGCTCACCAAAATAACATCGCCGGCGTTAATCCACACGCGCTTTCGCATCGCCCCGCGAATATGACAAATGCGCCGCTCATTGTCGTTACAGTAGGCGATAATGCGGCAATTCCCGAGGATTTTCAGAACCCTCGCAAACAGCGTACCTTCACCTGGCTCGGGGAAATCGGGAACATTGTCGTTGCCGCCCTTTCCTTTCTTGTATCCTTTGCCGCCTTTCTTGTTGACCATTTACTTGTAGAGTGCGTGTGGAGTTTAGGCCGTAAGAGAACCAAGGTTCTCTTAAAACTCTCCTAAGTTAATTGTTTTATGTGGTCCCTGACGGGACCAAATACAAAATAAATCATCAGGCATCTACAATGCCCACCATCTTTAATCATCCTCATCGCCCCCCTTATAGTCACTTACGTATCTGTCGTATGACATTACCGTAGGCACGCCACCAACTTTCTTGATGACTGTTGTGTATGTATTTGCACCTTGGAGAGCAACAGGAATCCCTTCGGGACTCACAACAGACGCGGGCATACCACCACGCTGTGTGCGCTTGGTACGGCGGAGCCGTAAGGCTCTCCGCTTAGTATAACGCAGCTTACGCTTTGCATTTCTGCGACGGAATTTACGAGTCTTGTGGTTGCGACGATGCATCTACTTTAAGGTCAGGAAATCCAATTAGACCAGGCCAGTCTATAATTGTATTTAAAGTTATGTCATCTAAGGATGGTTTATCCTGTAAATTAAATGTATAGTAGTAATATGCTAGACTAATCGTATTTAAAAGCCCATAAATATCACGAAGCATATTTGCAATCATTACGCGGGCAGTTCGGGGTGGCGTATTACGCGCAATTAACATATTATATGTGCGCTCAATTGCAGGTTTTTGATATGTAATATACCTACAGATTGATAGCGGGTCACCATAATATCTATACGTCTCTAACTCTTTATAAAGTTTTTTTAGTTCTTTTATTTTAACCTGTAGTTGCTTATACGCTGATTTTCTTTCAGCCTCTGTTTTTGTGAAACAACTAGAACTATTAACTTCTAAATAGAGACGAAAATATTCATCTGTTTCTAATGGAAATAATTTCGACTTTGCATCAATACATTCGCGTGTTTTCAGATAATGCATACTGGGTGCTATTAGGGTACGGTATGGGTGTGCATCAATTTTGCTAAGTCGGCGTTCATAAAAAATTATAGTAGGTTTCTAGTTTGTTTTATGTGGGATTCACTATGGCATGTAAAGAGTATTAAGGTTCGGCATTGACGGCGGCAGCAGCGGGCTTCGCCTGAACGAGCTCAGTCAAGTACGATGACTCTACAATAAGGGTGTAATCAAAGATGTCGTCGTCCTTGCTGTCATCGTACTCTTCATCTTCATCATAGTCGTCGTCACAATCTTGATCCTCGGGAGGATTTTCATAGACGCGGCGCAGGTCTGCTATCATCCGCTCGGACAACTTGGGCCTGAAGGTGTCTAGGATGGCTGCGCGAGTTGAAACCGTTGAATACAGTTCGGTTTCTAGGTCTACATCGTCGCCGCGAGACAATAATGTACCAGCACAGAGAGGGGCCTTCTTGACCCTGTGAAGATAGCGAACAAGGCTTATAATAGTACCTTCAAACTCGCTGCAATACCGCGCACCTTCGTTGAAGGCGACTTCAAGGATGTCGTCTAGGGCGGTTTCAGGGTCAAGGCCGTTCTTGACAAAGCGCTTGACAATTAGAAGGTCGTCGTCATTTTTGATATACTTTGGGTATGACTCGGCCGCGAACTCGGTGCTCATTGCTTCACCGAGGGCGGACTTGTAGGTTTCCCAGTCACGGAATTTATTAAATGGGTAGTCACTGCTTGTACCTGCGGCGTCCTCAATGGAAAGAGGGGGCTCTTCTGGCACGACTTGGGGCATAGGGCTTGTAGGGGGTAGCGTGGAGTCAGACATTGGCTGTGGCTTGGTACCTATTTAACTCCGTCGCTCTCCAGTTCAATTTTTACGTCAACATATGTTGCACGCGGCGCTTTGTAGTTGTTGTAGTATCACCTAACTGTGACTCAACTGCGCGTGCATACTCGCGTTTTACAACGTTTTCAGGAAGCTTCCTATAATACCGCCCTAGCTTATGAATAGTATCATTTAGTTCTTGCTGAGCCCGATGTACCATATTAATCTCGTCGTCGTCTCTAAGGGCTTTCAGTGATTTATAATATTCAACTTCTAGTGCCTTCTTTTTTAGAATATAGTCATCGGTGATTGCTTTGCGTTTAATATTAATACTTTGAATACGTTTTTCATATACATCTTCTTGTGCAATAACTTCAAGTGCCGCCTTTACATTTTCGGCCGCATCTTTACTCAGTTTCATTTTCATCTCGGCCATATGCTGCTCAATAGACAAATCATATACGTTGGTTTTCAGATGTGCAAGTAGGTCTGCTGCATAACGACGTGTAGTGTCTGATACATTGTGTTTATCTGAAAACTGTGTAGTAAGGATTTTGTAATTTTCTTCAATTGTAGTTACATATTTGTACTTTTTAAACATCTGCTGTACCTTCTTCACCAAGGACAGGTACTTTTTGTCTGTCTCATAGTTGGGTGTGGCAGTTTCCGTGACAAGTTCTGTGGCGAGTTCTGTGATAGGTTGTGTAGCGTCTGACATATGGGGTGTGATAGATTGTACCCCAATGGACGTAATCAAATTTCGGGACAGGCAATTAAAAATAAGACGGGTTCTATTGTGGGCTATTAGGGTGTGTAGGGAGGTCTTGTGGTTATGGGGTTGGGGTCTGAGGAGGTCTTGTGGGTAGGGGTTGGGGTCTGAGGAGGTCTTATGGGTAGGGGTTGGGGTCTGAGGCGGTCTTATGGGTAGGGGGGTAAGGGGGGGGGGCGTAAGCCCCCCCTATTGGTTCATACAAGCGGCACATAGGAAGTTGTATGAAGGGTCGGGCAACGCTTGACAAATGCAGTCGCCTTCTGTAAGACCGTCGTGGGGCTCATCACAGAGCTCCGTGTATCCATTGCTCTCTAGGATGTAACACACGTAACACGTGTATGTCTGGACCGGCTGGGGCTCGGTGGCTTGAACTTGCTCGGTGGCAGATTGGCTTGTAGAGGACATTTCGGGGGGTGCTATTAGGGGTGTGGGGACAGGGTCACTTCAAATTTTTGCACAACCTCTCTCTATGCGTCCAGTGTTTTAAATGACGCCTGTGGAACTATGAACTTGACACGATCGGACGGGATTTTGAGACGATGTGCGAGTTCATAGACCTGAATCATCATATCTTCAAGAGAGCCTTTGGGGTGGATTTTGTGACGGCGCAAATAAGCGGCCAATACGTGTTCATTTTTGACCACTTGAATCCCAGCGGGCCCCGGTGTAGTAGGGGCAATTTGCGTTAAGGTGATTTGGTCTGTCCGGTGTTCAGCAGGTTCGGTGCGCGGACAATGTTTGGTCAAGTGGCCATATACGAAGCACGTAGAGCAGTACTCGGCGGCTTTTAGGGGACAGGCGGATGGGGCGTGGGAAATACGATATCCGACAAGAACGGATTTGCAGTATGTACAAGGGGCAGACATTGTTGGTAGTCGGCGACAGTTTGGTCCCGAGGGGCGGGTTCAAATTTTCTCATAATAAACCAGAACAAATGGCCGCTACACGCAAGATGAACGGAGGTGCTCGCAAGACTCGTAAGCAGGCTGGTGGTAAGCGCAAGCTCTCCCCTGCCCTCAAGGCGTGGAACAAGAAGGTGATGGAGATGTACCGCACGATGAAGAAGAAGAACCCTAACACCAAGCTCAAGGATGCTATGCGCGCTGCCAAGCGTGCCAAGTAAAGAGGGCCCAGGACTATTAGGAGATTGTGGTGAAAATATAAATACTGTTGTGGGCAACACATCTGTATTTCTATTTGAGAGGGCTGCAAGCGTAAAGAGTAAGAAAAATGTATAATTACAAATGCTACTCGAAGTGTGTTGTAAGTGTGGATTCGTCCATAAGGATTCTCGCATTCGCATCGGCGAAAAGCCATACCGTGCCTACAAGCCCCATTACCACTGGACTCCTACATCCTGCGAGGTCGTGAAGAAAGATGATGTCACACTTCACCCTACGATTTGTGTGGCGTGCTGCGACGAGTCCATTAACTGGAAGGGTTTCTTCGAGCAGAAGGCCAAGACCCCTGAGCAGTACCGTGTGAAGTGGTCGCTCAACGCCCCTCTTCCTGAGGGCCTTATTCAATGGGCGTCTGATATGTACGCCGAGCAGGCGAAATACTTTGAGTTTGAGTAAAATCCTTCTGTCATTATTCTATTACAATCGTCTCATCATCTGTACGATTATATAAATCTTTAATTTTTATAATACGTCCAGACGACCATTCCTCCTCGCCAATTATAGCCACATATTTTGTCCCAGATTTGGCGGCATCGCCAAGCATACTTTTAAGGGTTCGTGGTACTGGTGTTAGGTCATATATAACTGCACTATATGTATTTCTATCCTGTAGTGCTTTTACTACACGTAATTTATCACCAATACTAATATTTCCTACCGAGGCAACAAAGCAAGTGTTATTTTCGGGTGGCAAACATTTCGCCCAATCAATTATAGTTGCCAAACGACTAATTCCTATACTTATCCCTACTGCTGGATTATTTAAGAGAGCATCATAACGCCCACCAGCAGATACGGTGGAATCCATGCCATCGACCTTAAATTCCCATATGAACCCTGTGTAATAGTCTAGCCCACGAGCGAGTGTATTTGTAAAGACCAACTTATCCGCGAAACCGAACGCATCAGCGGCAGCTTGTAATGTAAGGAAATCTTCACGCGTACTAGGGTTATAAGGTTCTCTACTACTCAAAGCGTCTTGAAGAGCAACAAGGTCTAATGACGCATCTGCCTTTGTAAATTCTGCAGAAAGCTCGGCGAATGATTGTTTGTCAAGCTTATCAATAATAGGGGTTATACGCCGCCACTCTTTGATACCAAGTTTGGTCTCCAATATACTCTGCAGATTTCTAACGTCATTAATCATAATTTTATAATTTAATTTCATTTTCGTCATAAACTGGCATACAATATTAAGAAGCGTTAGCTCCGCTAGCATCCCTTCTTGTTTCCCTCCAAGGATATCAAAGTCTGCTTGATAGAATTCTCGTAAGCGACCTTGACTAACACTAGGTTGGTCACGACGATACACTTTGCCAATAGAATAACGCCGCATTTTCTTTATCCCATTTTCTTTACAATATCTAACAAAGGGGACAGTTAGGTCATATCGAAGAGATAAATCTTCGCCACCTTGGTCCTGGAGTTTATAAATCAGTTTCGTCTCAGCTTCGTCCCCATATTTTCCCAGAAGAACACTTGTACGTTCAAACACTGGTGTATCAAGTGGCACACCACCGTTTAACTTGAATAGGGTCTCTGCAGTATCAATAAGTAATCCTACGCGTTCATATTCGTCCCCCGTCAAGTCTTTCGAACCTTTAGCTACTTTGTACATTCTATATGTAGAATATGGGCGTGAAGTATTAGATGAGTGCCTTATATAACACTCGTCACTATTGTCAATTTTATGTGCTCATATTAAATCTCCACAGGAACTATTGCGGACAAATTATACTGGTATTCGGGATACGCCCGCAAATACAATTGTAGGCCGAGTGTGTAGCGCTGTTTATCTTCGTCGGACGGAAATCTGAAATACGATACGGCCGCTGTCGGATCTGCCAGGCGTTTCTCACGCACCCCATAATTGTACATTCCTACGTATTCGAAATACATCCACGCATCCCTATATGCAGTAAGCTGTGAAGGGCGCAAGGGGGCAAAGAATTTAGCCTGAAACGGAACTAGGAACACTTCCATACTTAATATATGTGCGCTAAATTACCTTCATAATCACGTGTTAGACCGTCGCGTGGATATAAGCGCACTTTGTCATACGCCATCACTTTGTGCATTCTCCCCACATTTGAACGTATATCAGACCAACAATTACGTCCACCTACAAATACAAACATTTGCATTAATAAATTCATTGCATCATTATACCGTTTATCGGCATCTTCATTGTGAAGTGAATTATTTGAACTACCGCGTTCATCAGGCTTTGTAAGTGTATGTATTCTACAATTAGGGAGCTGTTGTTGCAATTCTTCAATAACTGTATAATCGTCCGTTTGTACAAATAAATCACTACACGTTGCGGCTAAGTCAGTTTTATTTAGTATATCTTGTACAGATAGTAATTCCATTTCTTTTGTATTTCCTACAACTTTATCACCGCGACGTATATATATACTATCGTAGTTTGACGGCAATGTTGCCTTATATGCGTTAACTTTTTCCGTAATTTTAGGCACAACTGTAAATATTTCACGCGAAGCCTCTTCATAATCTTTTAATGTGTAGTTTGGTATAGTACCCAAACTTCCGTGTTTATATGTTTCAATATCGTCATAATTATGCGTACCATCCCATACTCGCAAAGACGTCATATAATCGTGCCATCCTAGATTATGTGTATAATGCCATCCGGAATTTTTCAAATAAAAATCATAGCCATTTTTCTTTGCATATATGTAAGCAGTACATAACATAAAATATACTGAAAAGAATCCAGCTGCACCATTTAATTCAAATACTACCGCTTTATGCGAACGTTGTGTTTGAAATCGTTCATTGTATTGTCGCACCCTTACAATTAAATATGCAACTAGCGCACATAATAGCACTATTAGGTGTGTTACATATCTAAATCTCCCACGCATAACTACATTATCATTTATATAATTAAACCACACAGCGTGTATCTAAACATACTATTCCATAGTCACATAATGACTGATCAAGCACCCCTACCAGGGATGAATACAACGGTCCCTGACCCAGATATGCTGCCCCCTGCAACAACAACAGCGCAATTAGGGGAGGTGTTACAGCGTCCTGTTATCTTAATTGCAACTGCAACCATTAACAAGGGTGCGATTTTCACAAATGGGCTGTATCAAAATATTTATATGATTTACCGCTTGTGTGAAGCGCTCGGGTATTTACCATTCTTCCTCTTCAATACCAATGCGACATCCCCTGAACCATTTCTTGCAGACTGTCGTATTTTAACAGTGGAGACGCTAATGAAATCACCACTTCCTGTAAAGGTGTATTTGGAAATTGGAATGTCTATTGATGTTCCGTTTCGGAAATTTATGAAGGCACTTGGGGCCCGAAATATCAAATTGTATCTCGGAAATATCCTAAATATTGACGTGGAGACCATTCAGTTCTACACGGAAATCAACTTCAGTCATCACGTAGTCGGCGAGATGGATGAAATCTGGGTCTCACCGCACTACGAAATGCATCGTGAGTATGCCGGCGTACTAAATCACGTGCCCCTGCCGGCTGCCAAAATCGCCCCCTATGTGTGGGACCCGTGCTTCATCAGTGACCACGGTCGGCGGAAACTTACTTGGCGTATGCCGGCCGCCGGCGAGCCTGAGACGTACATCATTATGGAGCCAAATATCAGCTTCCAGAAATCCGCCCTTATTCCTTTGTTAGCCCTGTCTGAACGGGCGCGTGCAAATCCTGGCTGGTCGCCGCGCGTGATTATTGTAAATGGTCAGCGACTCCTGGCCTCGGGTCATTTTGTGGAAAATATTCTCCCAAATCTCGCCATACGCCCTTACTGTGATTTCCGTGGGCGAGCCACTATGGTAGAATTAATGGAAGAGTTCCCCCACGCATCCTTTGTGTGTCACCAGGTCAATAACGAATACAACTATATGATTTTGGAGCTTCTCTATTGCGGATTTCCTGTAATTCACAATGGCGAGCGCTGGGCAGAATTTGGTTACACCTACAAGGGAAACTCGCTGACCGGCCTGAATGCCGCAATTGACCGTACGCGCACACACAAAATAGATGGTGCTATTATAACAAGTAGAGCCCAGACACTCTTCTGGCGTCATAGCATTCACAACCCCATTGTACAAGACGCGTGGGCCACAATGCTGGAATCTAAGGGCCAATAAAACTATTATTCTAGAGTTTCATATGCACAATATAGCAATCGCCAGTTTTATTGGCGGCTCCTATTTTGGCGGTAGTCAATCTGTGGCTACGCTAAATCTAGCCGAACTTCTTACAGACCTCGGACACACCGTCACGCTGATACATATAGGGGAAATGGAGTTACCTGCCACGCCAACTTCGCATTGGTTTATTGACTGTGATAGGCTAAAGTCCCTGTGGCCTGTGGTAGGGCTGAGGACGGCCTTAAATGCGGCACAACAGCAGCCGCAGCGGTATGACCTACTAATTGATATGGTAGGGATTCTTACTACAGAGGACCGACAGGGTCTTGCTCGTCGCAATGTTCTCTTTGCACGTGAGCACGGCGGCCTGCGTGAAATAGAGGCGTCTATTTATCCTGTAATGAGCATCAGACGGGCAATTAGGGCGGTGGATGAAATCTGGATGTGGGACACTTTGACGCCCGAGGACGAAGAGGCCTGGACCGCAATCAGTGCAGGTAAGCCAACACGTCGTCTGCCATTTTTCTGGACCCCTGCACCCGTTATTGCACATTTGGAAAGCCTGCCTGCACCTATTCCACAAGCTCCTGTGACCCAGCCTTGGTCAGTTCGCATTGCTGAATCCAATCAACGCAACGGGAGCTCGGCCATATTTCCTCTTGTTGCTATGCGAGATGTGTGTGTTCAAAAGGTAGCTCCTATTAAAAATATCATTGTTCATAATGGCGAACAGATGAAGGAGAATAAATTCTTCCAAGACAATGTATTTGCCCACGCCCGTGTGGAAGGCGTGGAGTATAATTTCGTTGGACGTCAGCGAGTATGTGACTGGCATTTACTGGGAGACAACACTGTGTTATTTGGACACGTGAGATTTTCCCACGGAAAATATTCGTATTTTGACTGTGCTTGGACGGGTATTCCTGTTATTCATAATAGCCAGTGGCTACGACAGTTAGGGGGTGTGTGGGAAGATTTGTATTACGAGGGAAACAGTATTTCGGGTGTGATTGATGTATTTACGCGGCTCCCTGATAGTACTACCAAGCTTCGTGCAGAGTTGAGCAACACTCGTCAGCGACTATTAGAGGTGTGGGGTGCAGGCCGCGCGGATGTTCAGGCTGGTTGGCGGGCGGCGGTGGAAGGAGTATTTGCCAGGCCTGTGGCTGTAGTAACTCCTGTGTCTGAGCCTGCTCCTGCGCCAGCTCCTGTGTCGGCCCCTGCGCCAGCTCTTGCTCCTGTCCCTATGCCCGTTCCTTCTCCTGCGCCTTCTCCTGCACCACCCACTACCCTAACAGTTGCATTTGTGAATATGTGGGAGAATTTCCAGCCAGCCTACAACTTCTTCACGCTTCTATTAGAGGCGGCTACACGTAATAGGCCTACCCCATTACATATTCGCGGTATGGACTATTATGCAGTGAAGGCGGCGGGTGTGCAGCCAGATTTGGTGGTCCTGGGGCCATATGCTGACCAGACGCGTGATTTCCCGCCGTTCCCTGGAGTGCCGACAGTATTTCACACAGCGGAGCAAGTGCCAGTTCCACTAGACTGTGCTGACGTATTCTTGAACCTAGGATTTACTCCTCCCACGGAGGCCACTGCGGACCGTGTAATTCGTCTGACACACTGGATGATGTCTATTGATTGGTTCGGGGCAGACAACGAGCGCCTAGTGAATCCAAAGGTAATCCCACTAGAGCGTGTATGTACCGTTGATAAGGCTGAATGGGAGCGCAAGCAGAAATTCTGTGCGTTCGTGGTGAGTAATCCGATGAACCCTGTGCGAAATGCCGCATTCCAAACGCTGGACTCCTACAAGCACGTGGATTCGGCGGGCCGACTGTACAATAACGTGGGTGATGGGATTTTTGCGGGGGCAGGCGGAGGCGGTGGCGAGCTGCGCAAGCTGGAGTTCTTGAAGGACTACAAATTCGTCCTGGCCTACGAGAACCAGCGCGCACCAGGGTACATTACAGAGAAAATTATGCACGCAAAGGCGGCAGGGGCTGTGCCAATTTACTGGGGCGCACGAGAGGTCGTGGAGGACTTTGATACGCGTGGATTTGTGAATGTAAATGACCTGGAGGGCAAGGAACTTATAGAGGCTATTAGGGTAGCAGAAGGGCGCTGGGCAGAGATGGCGGCGGTGCCGGCGCTGTCGGCGGCCAAATGTAGCGAGGTCCGCAGCCGGCTTGCCGAAACGGCTCGGCGAATCTTGGCACGTATTGGCGAGGATACGAGGTATGTTCCTGGACTATTAGGGCGCGAGTGGGCCGAGACCCCTGTACCTAAATCTACATCAACACTACCTAACAGTACGCCTATGCAGATGAATGAAAATACTCCTGTGGTATTTGCTACATATGCATCCAATGAATTTATTGGTCCTCTCAGTCTATGGTTGAACTACATTCAAAAGCAGGCAGCAGCATTTAGGGAGCATAAAATCGTTATATTCCTTGCAAATAACGTAGATGCAGAGTGCCGTGCTGAGATAGCGAAGACCCCTAATTGTGATATTTACACAGTCCCCACGGAGACGCCCGAGGGCTTCCCTGACTTCTGGGAGTCCCAGCATTATGGCTGGAAGCTGCACGTGTTCAAGACGCTCGCAAAGCAGGAAGCCTACAAGGGCTCTCTTGTGCTCTACTCGGATGCCGGCTCAGTGATGGTGCGGCTCCCATTGGAGGCTGGTGCGCTAGCACTGGAGCACGGTGTGTGCTTGTACGAGGACAAGACGCAGCTAAATAAGTACTGGTGCTCTGCGCCATTCAAGGCGTCCCTACTAGTAACTGATGAGGAGCTGGAGAAGCCCCAGACATTGGCTGGACTCGTTGCATTTAGGGCAGGGAGTGAGCTGGCAGTGCGGTTCTTTGAAGATGCGTGGGGTCTTGGTCAGCGTCGCGAAGTTCTCGCCGGCCCAAAATGGGAGGGTGTGCTGGCTACGGGTCAGGCGTATGGTCATCGTCACGATCAGTCCATTTTGAGCGTGCTTGGGCGTCGCTACCCAGTTGCTTGGTTGGATGCCAAGCAGGATTACTGTGACGAGAGTCTGCGCCGTACATTTATTACTGGTGCGGCTTATTACGTACATCGTGGTGATTTCAAGGAGAACTGTTCATTTATGGGCCTTTTCAATGACTCGTATGTGATTAATCTGCCTCGCCGCAGCGACCGCCTAGCCCGATTCAAGAACCAGAGTCCTATTACAAAGAAGGTAAATGTATGGTCTGGTGTGGATGGGCGTGCAATGGAGCTGACACCTCACGTGGCACGTCTATTCCGCCCCAATACCTTCCATTGGAAAAAGGCTGTAATGGGGTGCTCGCTCTCGCATTTAGGAATCTGGCACCAGCTGGCAACGGAGCCTGGGCCGGCCAATATGACATATTTTGTCTTTGAAGATGATGCAAAGCTGCGGCCGAACTTTGAGATGGACGCTATGCGGGCAATGATGATCACACCGAAGGACTTTGATGTACTCTATTTCGGTGGCGTACTACCTCCTAATAGGACTATGTTAGAGGCAGTGAAAGAGCACGTAGATGACGGGCCGTGGTGCCGTGTGCGTCCCAACCAGATTTTCGGCCAGCGTGAGCCGACACGGTATTTCCATTTCTGTGCCTATGCCTATGTGATTTCCAAGCGTGGCGCACAGAAGATAATGGACATTATTAATGCGCACGATGGGTACTATGCGGTGTCTGACC